>Ga0233425_10007667_pt1 | contig 14968 bp, 5 predicted proteins | sample Watercolumn_Towu_2_FD_181712 | JGI IMG/M metagenome (GOLD analysis project Ga0233425, IMG submission 181712) | Freshwater microbial communities from Lake Towuti, South Sulawesi, Indonesia - Watercolumn_Towuti2014_140_MG | ecosystem: Environmental > Aquatic > Freshwater > Lake | place: Indonesia...
TCGTATGCAGCCCCAATGCCACTCCCAACAGCAATGTTGACCTGAGACTGGAAGTGACTTTCACCGACGACGGCGTGACCATCATGCAGCCGCTCACCTATCGGATTACTCTGGGCAACCAGCTCGGCGTCGCCCAGACCCCTGACTACACTCACGCCGAACTGAGCCTTGCGCCTGCCGGCAACCCGACGCGCGGTTCGATACTGCTCTCCGCAGTGATACCTGACTCGCGCTCCGGCACAAGCCTGCGCCTGTTCAATGAGACCGGCAAACTGGTCCGGACTCTTCTTGCCGGCCGGCCGCACGCCGGACGGTATTCGCTGAGTTGGGACCGGAAGGACGACGCCGGCCATCTGCTCCCGGCTGGAATCTACTACGCCCGGCTCGTCAGCGGCTCGACCGGAGTGACTTCGAAGCTGGTCATCACCGACTAGGGACACGATTCTTCGACTCTGAGGGACGCCGCAAGGCGTCCCTTGGCGTTCCAGCCTCTTGAACCGCTTCCAGCCGCTGCTATACTCTGAACAGATGCGAAGGTACTCGTGCGCGTGGTTCGTCCTTCCTGGACTCCTGTTCGGCCAGCCATTCTCGCTTGCCGAACTCGCACCGTGGGGCGCGCCGCAAGGACGCAGGGATGACGGGAAGCTGTTGACCAAATCCGCCTATGCCTGCTTCCACAGCCAGTATCTCAAGGTCAGCCGATGGGTGGTCTATCGCGCCGAAGGCGAGGACTCATCCGGCAAGCGCTATGGCGGCGGCTTCTTTGCCGACCCGGAACTGGCGCCTGAAGAGCGCGCCGAGCTCTCGGACTACAAGGGCATCTATGCGCGTGACCTTTCGGGCTATGACCGGGGCCATCAGGCCCCGGACGCGACCATTCGGAAGTTCGGACCTGAGGCTCAGCGCGAGACTTACAGCCTGGCAAATGTCACCCCTCAGCACAGCCAGGTGAACCAGGGCATCTGGCAGGACATCGAAGCCGCAGTCCGACACTGGAGCAGTCCGGCGTCTCCGGTCTGGGTCGCCACCGGCCCGGTCTTCCTTGCAGACCAGGAAACCACCTGGGTTGGCCAGAACCCTGTAGCTGTACCCCACGCCTACTACCTGGTCGCGGCGAGAGGCGCGAAACCGGAGTTGCTCTCCTTCCTCGTGCCGAATGCCGAGGAAGCGCCATGGCGCACCAGCCTCGTACCATTCCTGGTCAGCGTTGACTCGGTTGAGTCCCTGACCGGTCTCGACCTGCTGCCGGACATCCCGGACGACGAGGCGCGCCGCCTTGAGTCGCGACGCTCGAAGACGCTCTGGCGCTGAAATCCGCCTTCTCGGACACCAGTCCGGAACCATATCCTTAGACTAAGTTACCGTTGTAAGTTCCAATTGGGCACTGCTTTACAGTGACAATGCAATTGCCGCGTTGACACATGTCCCAACTCGCGCTATAGTTCTTTCGCGGATACATGCTGGCAAGGCTGTGTCCAACCGGCAAAAGGACTCGGAATCATCTCATAGGTGGATCGTGCTCAGGCGCAAGGCGTCTGTGATTAGTGCTGTCGCGGCCAGAGATATGGCTCGAAAAGGAGTGATCGATGCCGCGACTGCAGACAAGGACCGAAGGGAATTCCCGGGTCGCTGCTCCGGATACTCGCCGGAGCGGCTGCGCATTCAAGTATCTCACATACACCGGCACTGACCGCGACCGCGGCTGCCTGCTGCGTGTTCATCGTGCGAATGCGAAGTCACCTGTTGCTGCGGCACGTCGCCTTTTCCTCCAGAATGTTCAAACCGGCCGCTTGTTGGCTGGCGCGCGGGGCGCTCCGTCAACATCGAGTCGGAGCTAGAGGAGGCGATAGTGAACTTGCTGTTTTGCGCTTTGGTCCTGTTCCAGACATCGAGCACTCAGACTGACTGGGTCAGCGGTCCCGGAACGCTGGGGCCGGTTGGCGACTTCGGCCTGGCGTTCTATTCATCGGACAGCGTGAGCTTCAACATCACCGGCCAGATATCGCCCGTATCGAATAGCGTGAACTACAACGCCTGGGTCAAGCACATCATCGAACGCAACAACGGCATCAGAGGCCACGGCGCAATCTACCCGGTGGACCTGGACAATGACGGCGACCTGGACCTTGCCGGTTGGATGACCGGCTCCTGCACTCTCCGTCTGTATCGCAACGACATGCGTGGCGACACCGCAAACTTCGTCAAGGTCGCAAGCTACACTACGCCGAAACCCTCGAAGTACCCGGCCACCGGCTACGGCTTCCTCTGGGCCGGCGACATGGATAACGACGGTCTGGCCGACGTCGTGGTCCCGGGTGAGTCCATCATCGTTGTCTATCGTAACCTCGGCAACTTCACTTTCCAGCGTTGCACCGTAGGCTTCATCCGGCAGGCGCATCCGTTCTGCGAGGGCGTGGACGTGGACCGCGACGGGCTGATGGACATCGTCGAGGGCGACAGCGCCCTCACGGTCTGGCGCAACCGCGGCAACATGCAGTTCGAACGCGACAGCTTCGGCATCGGGGTCTTCTACAAACTGAAGACGGGCGACATCAACAATGACGGCTATCCGGACATCCTCAGCGGGGGTCACGTGCACCTCTCGGACCGCGGCGTCTTCCGGATGCCTCCGACCTGGGATGCGAACCTCACCGGCGTGGACGGCGTCTGGATTCGCGACTACAACAACGACGGCCGTCCTGACCTGCTGATTTGCGACCAGTGGGCCAACCCGCCGGGCATCTACTGGTATGAGAACCTCGACTCGGGTTTTAACTACCGTCAGCATACCGTCCTGCGGGGACAGCGCGCCCAGCGCTACGGCGACGGCGCGTGCGCCGAGGACATTGACCTGAACGGCCGGGCTGATGTAGTCGGGTCCTACAGCCGGGTCGGCTACTTCCGCCAGACCGGGCGCGACACGTTCGTCGAAGTCCAGGTGGACACGCTCACCGACTCGCACTGGGTGCTGACCCGGAATCTGGATTACCGACCGAACGGCGGCGACTGCGACATTGACATTCTGGCCAGCTCCAACCGTCAGTTCGCGTGGTGGGAGAACCAGGTAGTGAGTCGCGTCGCGAGCCGCTGCACGCTGGTCTCCTCGATTCTCGATGCCGGCCTGCCGTCACACTGGCGAAAGCTGACATGGGATGCCGTGCGTCCGAACGGGACCGGACTTGACTTCTATGTCCGGACCGGTGCGTCGGCAGCGCAATTGCAGTCCCGTCCCTGGCAGGGACCGATACCGGTCGTGACCGGGCGCGAACTCGACACCTTCGCCATCAGCGGCTACACGACACCCGGCGACCGCTACTTCCAGTACCAGGTTCGAATGGCAGGCACGTCGGCAATACCGGTAGTCTACTCCATTGGGGTCATCTATGACGCGGCGATCATTGACGTCGGCACCCGGCTCGTGCTGGCTCCGGTCGGAACTGTCGATTCCGGCGTCATCGTCACACCCACCGCAGTCATCCGCAACTGGGGCGCCTCCGATGTCACAACCCCAATCCGGTTCCGGGTTGACGACGGCTACAACAGCGTAATCACCCGCACCATCGTCGCCGGCGCCGAGTCCACGTTCACGTTTGCGCCCTGGACCGCCCGCACCTGCGGCCTGCACATGGTCCGCTGCAGCACCGAAGTGAATGACGCCAACAACTCGAACAACCTGGCGCGCGAAAGCGTGCTGGTGACGACGCGGGACGTTGGGGTGGTCCGCATCATCGCCCCGACCGACACGGTTGACTCCGGGACCGTGGTCGCGCCCTGCGCGGTCGTGCACAACTGGGGCAACCAGACCGCGACGTTTCAGACCGAGTTCCGGATTGACGACGGCTATCGCGAAGTCATCCTGCTCACACTGTCCGCAGGTCTCGACTCAACCCTCACCTTCCCGGACTGGACCGCGCTGAGCCGCGGCTTCCACACCCTCCAGTGCAGCACCCTGCTGGCCGATGCCGACCCGACTAACGACCACCGCGCAGGAACGGTCGCGGTGCGCGTGCGCGACGTCGGCGTGACCGCCATCGTGGCGCCGGCCGGCGCAATTCGAATGGGCACGGTTACGCCCGAGGTCGTGGTGCGCAACTGCGGCACGGTGCGCGGGCCGGTCAGCGTTCGGTTGACCATCTTCGCGGCGGGCTATGATGAAACCACCAGCCTGCCCAATGGATTGCCGTTCGACGACACAACCCTGCGCTTCGCCGATTGGAATGCCGACACCGGGCACTATGCCTCCCGGTGCTCAATCGGCTCGATTGCCGACATGAACCCGGCGAACGATACTCTCTCGAGCAACGTCGTGGTCGGACTTTCGATTCCCCGCTGGGTACGTCGTAACGATGTTCCGACCGGCGGAAGATTCAAACGAGTGAAGGACGGCGGGTCGCTGGCCTACAACGAAGAGGAGGACGGCGGTGTCATCTACGCCTTGAAGGGCAACAACACCACCGAGTTCTACCGCTACGACATCTGGACCGACCGCTGGACAACCCGGGAATCGGTGCCGGCCATCGGGCGCAGCAGCAAGAAGAAAACGGTCAAGAAAGGCGCCACGCTTGCCCAGGCCGATTGCCGCATCTTTGCGGCCAAAGGCAATAACACCCGTGAGTGGTGGTCCTACACCCCGGACCGGGGCGCCGGGGTCTGGACCCAGAAGACCGATGTCCCGACCGGCGCAAAGACACTCCGGGAAGGCGCCGGCAGCGCGACCGTGGTTATTGACGGCACGCCCTACGTATACCTGTTGAAGGGTTCGGGCACCCTCGAGTTCTATCGCTACAATCCCGCCACCGACGGCTGGGAGACCATGGCCCCGGCCCCGGCCGGAGCGTCGCGCAAAGGCTTCAAGAACGGTTCCTGCCTGGCGGTCACGTCCGAGTCGGACACGATCTTTGCGCTGAAAGGCACCTACAACGAGTTCTTCGCCTACGACGTGCGCAGCAACACCTGGGCCAGCCGCGAAACCCTCCCCAGGGTCGCGCCCCCGGGGAGCAAGAAGAAGAAAGTGAAGGACGGCGCCGGAATTGCCTGCCATGACGACCATGTCTACGCGCTGAAGGGCGGCAACACCTACGAGTTCTGGAAGTACTCCCGGCCGGACGCCCGCTGGTACAACGCCGAAGACATCCTTGCGGGCCCGACGCTTAAGCGGGTCCGGGGCGGCGGCGCTCTGGTCTACGCCCCGTGCAAGGACAACCTGTACGCCCTCAAGGGCAACAACACCTGGGAATTCTACATGTACTGGCTGACCGATTCGGTGATGGCCGACGGGCACGCCAGGCCCGGGACCGCCGCCGGTCCGGCGTTGACGGTCTCCCGGCTCTTTGAGGTCTTTCCCAATCCGGTCACCGACCGGGCGGTAGTTCGTTTCTCGCTGGCCGAACCGGCCCGCACCAGCGTGAAGCTCTATGACATTGCGGGCAATCTGGTTCGAACAATCTCGGCAGGCATCCTGCCGGCCGGTCTCCATACGGTGACCGTGTCGCGGGAAGACCTGGCCGCCGGAATTTACCTCGTCCGCTGGGAATGCGGTACCCAGGTGACTTCCGCGAAGCTGATTATCAACTGAAAGAGGAGGCAAGCATGACACGCAGAGTCACAACTCCGGTACTGCTGCTCGCGATTACGCTGCTCGCCGGTGGCGTCTCGGCCGCCGAGACCGGTGACAATCCGATTGCCGGGCAGGACGCAATCAACATCCCCAGACTGATCCACTACCAGGGCAAGCTGACCGACCTGGGCGGAGTCCCGATTACCGGCGCGCGCAGCATGACCTTCCGGCTCTACGCCGGGGTCTCCCAGTTCTGGACCGAGAGCCGGACCGTCTCGGTCAGCCAGGGCATTTTTAATGTCCTGCTCGGTTCCGTGAACCCGGTCGCGACCATTCCCGAAGCCGAGGTCTGCTCACTCGAAGTCATCGTCGAGGGGCAACCGATTGTGCCCAAAACCCGGCTCGTCAGCGTCCCCTTCGCCTACAATGCGAACAAGTCGCATGACATTGATGATGACGCAATCACCAATCCCAAACTCGCGTTGAATGCCGTGACCACCGACAAGATCATGGATGGGACGATTCAGAACAGCGACCTCGCGGCAAATGCCGTCACGACCGACAAGATCTCGGACGGCGGCGTGCAGACTCAGGACCTCGCTTCCGGTTCGGTCACGAACTCCAAACTCGCGCTCAACGCGGTGACCAGCGACCGGATCACGGACGGCGACGTGCAGGCCGCCGACATCGCTGCCGGGGCGGTCTCCAATTCCAAGATTGCCCTGAACGCCGTGACCAGCGACCGGATACTCGACGGCACGATTCTGACCGCCGACCTGGCGCTCAACGCTGTAACCAGCGACCGAATACTTGACGGCGCAGTTGCGGCGGCGGACCTGGCGACCGGCGCGGTCACCAATCCGAAACTCGCCCCGGATGCCGTCACCACGGACAAGATTGCCGACGGCAACGTGCAGGCCGCCGACATCGCTGCCGGGGCGGTCTCCAATTCCAAGATTGCATTGAACGCGGTGACCAGCGACCGGATACTCGACGGCACGATTCTAACCGCCGACCTCGCGCCCAATGCCGTGACCAGCGACAAGATACTCGACGGCACCGTGCAGGCTGCCGACCTGGCGACCGGCGCGGTCACCAATCCGAAGCTCGGTTCTGACGCCGTGACCACAGACAAGATCCTGGACGGCACCATCGCCGACCTCGACCTGAGCGCCAGCGGCGTCACTCCCGGAACCTACAACCTGGCGACGGTCACGGTCAACAGCAAGGGACGCATCACCGCGGCCAGCAGCGGCTCGGGCGGCTCCGGCGTCACGCGGGTTGACCAGGGCACCGGCGTTGCTCTTTCCCCGAACCCGATTACCAGCACCGGTTCGGTTCGGCTTGACACTATCTACAGCGATGGACGCTACATCCGCAACCAGGACAACTTCGCCCAGGACGCCGACTTCTGGATTAGCGGCGCGGGCCAGGCGGTCCAATTCAACGCGGCCTCGGCGGTCACCGGCTACCCGGCGATGCTTGCCGACGGCGGGACCTACAGCTACGGGCTTGCCGCAACCAACAACCATGCGACCAACATGGCCGTCTCGGCGCGCAACACGGCAGCCGCAGGCACCGGCATCATTGCCAGCGGCAATAACATGACCCCCTACTACCACGTCCGCGGCACCGGCGGCTGCTTTACCGGCAAGTTCGCCGGCGCGATGGGCGTCACCGATGACGTCACCGGCTTCGGCATTGCCGGGGTCAGCGTCAACCTCCAGGGAACCGGCGTCGGCGGCGCAGGCAACAACTTCGATACTGTCTACTCCCCTACCGGCGGCGCCGGCGGCGCATTCCGCGGCAATGCGGCCGGGGTCTACGGTCGAACCGACAGCGCCTCGGGTTACGGCGTAATGGGCTTCAACTACAATACCCGGGGCAGCGCCGTGGTCGGCCTGGCCAATCGGATGAGCGTCGTGCATCAGGTCAACGGCGGCGTCGGCGGCTCATTCAACGGCCGCGGCGCGGGCGCAGTCTGCTGGAGCGACAGCTCGGCCGGGTTCGGCGTCATCGGCCTGACCACCGGCGCAGCGGCGACCGGCGCGGTCGGCGCCGGCAACGGTCGGTCCATGTACCTGATGCCGGGCGGCAGCGGCGGCGCATTCACCGGCCGGCAGTACGGCGTCTATGCCATCGCCGAGACCACCGGCGGCACACGAGCCGGCGGCGTCTTCGCATACAACGGCGGCGGCAACGTCGCGGTGGCGCTCAACGACAACGGCACACTGTACAAGATCAACGGCCCGGGAACGGTCAACACCGTAATGGCCACGCGGGAAGGCAGCAAGAGCCTGTTCTGCCCGGAGATGCCCGAGGCCTGGCTCGAAGACGTCGGCGCAGGGCGACTTGTTCGCGGCCACTGTCGCATTGACCTCGCCTCGCTCTTCACCGACTGCATCGCCACCGGCGACAACGCTCCACTCCGGGTCTTTGTCCAGCTTGAAGACGACTGCAACGGCGTCTATGTCCGCACCGATGACCGTGGCTTTGATGTGTATGAGTTGCGTCAGGGCACGAGCGACGCGCGCTTCTCATACCGGGTAATGGGGAAGTGGAAGGGCTACGAGTCGCTTCGCTTCCCGGATGCGCCGAAGCTGCCGGCCGGTCTGCCGGCGGACAAGGCTATCGAGACCCGTTCGGTTGATGCTGTGCCGGTGAACTCCGCGCCCGAGCCGGCGCCGAATCGCGTGAGAAAGTAGTCGCGCCATGAAGCCTGTCAATCTACGAGAGGGAGGGCCCGGTTCCCGGGCGCGGGTCCGGACCCGCGCCCGGGAGTTCGGAACCCGACCGTCGGCCGGACGCGTGAACCTGCGAGCGCTTCTGGCTCTCGGGTTACTCGCAGCGGCAGTCACCGGGGCATTTGCTCAGGGCTATGAGATTCCGTGGTACTCGGTCAACTCCGGCGGCAACCCCGGGAGCAATGCACGGTACCTGTCCAACGGCACTGCGGCTCAGGCAATTCAGGAGGCCGGCATCGGCATCAGCCTGCGAGGCTATTGGGGCTTCTGGGTGCCGGACGAGTTCTGTGATGCCGGGGTCACCTCGATTGTCTCTCCGCAGGGCAGCGTCCGGTACCGGAGCACAATCGAGCCGCAGGCACGGGCTCGGAACTTCGGGACCATCCGGCTTCCGGCAGACGTTACGTTCCGCATCAACGACTCGCTCTACGTTCAGACCCTGCACCTGGCCGAGGGGCTCCCCTCCTCGGAAACACTGCTGACGTTTCCGGCACTGACCGCTGACACCGGCTACTTCTTCGTGCGCTGCTCGGTCTATGTGGCGAGCGATGGCAACCGCGCGAATGACGTGCAGTCCGGCATTTACCAGGTAACGGTCAGCGCGCCGCGCTGGGTGCGGCGCAGCGACCTGCCGTCCGGACCCCGCTCCAAAAGGGTCAAGGACGGCGGCGCAATCGCCTACCGCGAGGAATCCGGTTCGGGCCTCATCTACGCTCTGAAAGGAAACAAGACCAACGAGTTCTACCGCTACGATATCCTGGCCGACCGCTGGACCACTGCCGAGTCAATACCATCAATCGGCTACCGCAGCAAGAAGAAGCTGGTCAAGAAGGGCTCAACCCTGGTTGAGGCCGGCGGCCGGCTCTACGCGGCAAAGGGCTCCAACAGCTTCGACTGGTGGTCCTGCGACCCGGCCGGACAGGGCGGGAGCGCCTGGCAGCAGCGCGCCCCGGTGCCCGGCACAAAGGGATTCAAAGACGGCACCGCGAGCGCGGCGGTCAGTGTCGGCGGCGTACCCTATGTCTATGTCCTGAAAGGCGCCGGAACGTGTGAGTTCTACCGATTCAACACACTGGCCAACACGTGGGAGGCGATGGCGCCCGCGCCGGTCGGCCTCTCGCGCAAGGGATTCAAGAACGGTTCAAGCCTCGCCTACGATCCGGACCGAGACTCAATCTACGTTCTCAAGGGCAGCTATAACGAGTTCTACGCCTACAGCGTCCAGAGCAATACCTGGTCCAGCAGCCAGCCGCTGCCGATGGTCTCTCCGCCGGGCACCAAAGTCAAGAAAGCCAAAGACGGCGCCGGCATCGCCTATCACGATAATACGGTTTTCGCGCTCAAAGGCGGCAACACCTACGAGTTCTGGAAGTACCCGTGCAGCTCGCATCGCTGGTGCCCGGCCGAGGACATTCTGCCCGGACCCACGCTCAAGCGGGTCCGCGCCGGCGGCTCCCTGCTCTATGCCCCGAGCAAAGGCAACCTGTTCGCGACCAAGGGCAACAACACGCTCGAGTTCTACATGTACTGGCTGAGCGACTCCATCATGTCGCTGCCGCCGGCCCTGCCCGGCGCGCAGCTTGCCGGCTCGGTCTCGCTCGCCCCGCAGTTCTCGGTCGCGCCCAATCCGTTCCGGATGCAGGCGGCAGTAACGTACTCGCTGAATGAAACCGGCCGTGCCAGTCTCAAGCTCTACTCGGTCTCGGGCGAACTGGTTCGGGTCATCGCCGACGGCACCCAAGCAAGAGGCGTCTACCGCACCGCAATCACCCGCCGCGGTCTCTCGGCGGGTATCTATCTGGTCCGCTTCGAAGGCGACGGTCGAACCCGGACCGAGAAGGTCGTGATTCAGTGATGTCCCAGAAGATTCAGGAGGATGGCTCTCGAGTATCCTAGTCGCTCCGGGTCTCGCCCGAGACCCGTCTGGGAAGGGTCGGGGCAGTCGGTGGGTGCTGCCCCGACCTGCACATGCGAACCCGCAGCAAGGACGTTTCCCGCCCGCATAAGCACACCGGCCCACCGGGTTGACACTTTCGCTGCGCTGCAACGTTGCCACGAATGAGCATTGACAAATGCCTCAGGAGCGGTATACTCGTGACCAGCAAAGAAGGGATGGGCGCGTGAGACGCTACCTCGTCCTGTTGTAAGACTAACGTCCGGCAATTAGCAGCACCGCTTGTCGCTTGCCCGGCGGCGCTCGGTGAGAATGCCTGTGGTGCGGGCGACGGCATCAGCACAGTGAAGGGAGACAGAATGGGTTGGCATGCACTTTCGATTGACTACGCGGGCAGAGTCTGCCTGGCTCGATTCCTCAGGGCGGCAGATGTGACCAGTCTATTCGCAGGCAAGGTGAGGTGATCATGCATTCTCTGTTCTGCCTGGTGGCGCTATTCGGACTCTCCAGTACGCAGACTGACTGGGTCAGCGGACCCGGCACGCTCGGACCGGTGACCGATTTTGGCTCCGCGTTCTACTCCTGCGACAGCGTCAGCTACAACATCCGGGGCCAGATCAGCCCGGTCGCAACCGCCTCCAATCTGCGCGCGTGGGTCAAGCATCCGATTGAGACCAACAACCGAATTGACGGTCACGGTGGGTTGTATCCGGCTGACTTTGACGGAGATGGCGATCTGGACTTGAGCGGCTGGATGTCGCTCGCCTGCTCTATGCGTCTCTACCGGAACTACATGGCCGAGTACGACTCGGTCGGCTACGCCTCGGTAGCGACCCTTGCGGCTCCGCCTGGTTCGCAGGGCAAATACGGCCAGACCTGGGCCGGTGACATCAACAACGACGGCCGGCCGGACATCGCTGTCGTCTGCTCAACCAGGGTCTTCTGGTATGAGAACCTGGGAAACTTCGACTTCCTGCTGCATGACCTGGGTCCGGCGGTTCACCGGCATGGCGGAGTTGAGGGTGCGGACATCAACCGCGACGGATTGACCGACCTAGTGGTCGGCGACATACCGCTCGAAGTCTGGTACCAGGAGGCGAACGGCACGTTTCGCCGCCAGCAGGTCTGGGCCGGCGAGAGCTACAAGTTCCTGGTTGGTGACATCAACAATGACACCTGGCCGGACCTGCTGGCCGAAGACCACGTATTCCTGAACAACGCCGGCAGCTTCCCAACGTCACCAACGTGGAGCGCCGGCCTCTCGGGACCGGACGGTATCTGGATCCGCGAGTTCAACAACGACGGCCGCCCTGACCTGCTGATCTGCGACCAGTGGAGCAGCACACCCGGTATCTACTGGTATGAGAATCTAGGCGATGGCCGGAGCTTCCGTCAACACATCATCTTCCGCGGCAGCGACGCCAAGAACTATGGTGACGGCGCCTGCGCCGAGGACATTGACCTTGACGGCAAGGCGGACGCGGTCGGCAGCTACGCCCGAGTGGGGTTCTACCGCCAGCTGAGTCCCGACACGTTCTCGCTCACCACCATTGATTCCAATTTCACGGGTTCCCACTGGATCCGCACGGCCAATCTCGACTACCGCCCGAACGGCTCGGACTGCGACATCGACATCCTGGCCAGCGGCTATCGCCAGTTTGCCTGGTGGGAGAACCGCATCGTCAGTCAGGCTGCCGCTCGCTGCACGCTGTTGTCGTCAATCCTCGATGCCGGCGTGTCCTCGAGCTGGCACGAGATTTCGTGGGACGCTGTCCGGCCCGCCGGCACCGAACTGGAGTTCTTCATTCGCTTCGGGGCAACGCCCGCGCAACTTCAGTCGCGGGACTGGCAGGGTCCCTTTGCGGTCATTCCCGGTTGCCAGTTCGACACGGTTTCGGTCGCCGGCTACGCGGCGCCGGGCGATCAGTATTTCCAGTACCAGGTGCGCATGGCCGGCGGCACGGAACTCCCGGTGCTCTACAGCTTCGCCATCACCCACGATGCCGCAATCAACGACATCGGGACGCGCGCGGTTCTGGCGCCGGTCGGAACCCTGGATTCCGGGATCACCGCGACTCCCCGGGCGATCGTCCGCAACTACGGTGCGGTCGACATCCTGACCCCGATTCGATTCTGCATCGCCGATGGCTACTCCGAGGTAATCACTCGCACGGTCATCGCCGGCGCGGAATCCACGTTTTCATTCCCGGTCTGGACCGCGCAGGTCTGCGGCCAGTTCAGCGTCACCTGCAGCACCGAAGCGCCGGATGACAACCCGGCAAACAACCGGGCGGGTGACAGCATCCTGGTCACGACCCGGGACGTAGGTGTAGTCAGCATCCTGGCTCCTTCGGACATGGTGGATTCCGGCGCGGTGGTCGCTCCCCTCGCCCTGGTGCGCAACTTCGGCAGCCTGACCCAGACCACCCCGGTTGAGTTCCGCACGAATGACGGCTACCGCCAGATCGTCACGCTCGAGCTTTCCGGCGGCTCCGACTCGGTGGTCGCGTTTCCGGAATGGCGGGCTTTGCGCCGGGGCGCAGTGAGTCTGCTCTGCAGCACGCGCCTCGCTGACGCCAATCCGGGCAACAACTCTTGTCGCAGCTCAGTCACGGTCAGCGTCCGCGATGTCGGCGTGAGCGCAATCTACCCCAGCGGCGACGCGCCCCGAGGGCTGCTGACTCCCGAAGCAGTCGTCCGCAACTGGGGCACCGCACGCCAACCGGTCAACGTCCGGCTTGAGATTCCGCTCGCCGGCTACGGCGAGTCGGTCTCACTGTCGGACGGCCTGCCGTTTGAAGACACCGTCATCAGCTTTCCCGAATGGAACGCCGACACCGGGCACTATGTGAGCCGCTGTTCGATCGACTATCCGACCGACATGAACCAGGCCAACAACGTCTTCACGGCAGACCTGGTCGTCGCTCTCTCAGTACCCCGCTGGGTGAAGCGCGGCAGTCTACCGACGGGCCCGAAGTTCAAGCGGGTTCGCGACGGCGGCGCCCTGTCCTACAACGAAGATGCTGCCGGTGACGGCATCTACGCCCTGAAGGGAAACAGCACTGTCGAGTTCTACCGCTACGACATCTGGGCCGACCGCTGGGAGACGCGCGAGTCCCTGCCGCGTCTCGGACGGGCCGGGCGCAAGAAGGCCGTCAAGAAAGGCTCAGCACTGGCCTCGGCCAACGGTCGGGTCTTCGCTGCCAAAGGCGGTGGGACTCTCGAATGGTGGGAGTACACCCCGGGCGAAATCGGCGGCGTCTGGGAGCAGCGCGCCGACGTGCCCCCGGGTATCAAGACCCTCAAGGAAGGCACCGGCGCGGCAACTGTGATGATCGGTGACGTCCCCTACATCTATCTGCTGAGGGGTGCGGGCACGCACGAGTTCGCTCGCTACAACCCGGTTCATGATCTCTGGGAGAGCATGGCTGCGGTCCCGGCCGGGACGTCGGGCCGCGGCTTCAAGAACGGCTCGTGTCTGGCCGCGTCGCCGGACGGCGATACAATCTACGCTCTCAAGGGGACCTACAACGAGTTCTTCGCGTACTCGGTAGGCTCGAATTCCTGGCTCACCCGCGAAACCCTGCCCCGCGTCTCGCCCCCGGGCAGCAAGAAGAGGAAGGTGAGGGCCGGCGCCTCAATGGCATGCTACGGGGACCGGGTCTACGCGCTCAAGGGTGGCAACAGCTACGAGTTCTGGTCCTACTTGCGGCCGGAGGCACGGTGGCAGCCGGCAGAAGACATCTTGCCCGGCCCGGCGCTCAAGCGGGTGGGGGGTGGTGGGGCGATGACATATGCTCCGAGCAAGGGCAATCTCTTCGCGCTGAAGGGCAACAACACCTGGGAGTTCTATATGTACTGGCTGAGCGACTCCATCATGACGCTGCCGCCGGCCTCGCCCGGTGCGCAGTTTGCCGGCCGTGTGCTCGTCGTGCCGCAGTTCTCAATCGCGCCCAATCCGTTCCGGCGGCAGGCGGTCGTGACATACTCGCTGAACGAAACGGGCCGAGCCAGTCTCAAGCTCTACTCGGTCTCGGGTGAGCTGGTCCGGGTCATCGCCGACGGCACCCAGGCAAGGGGCGTCTACCGCACAACTATCGCGCGCCGCGGGCTCGCGGCAGGAATCTACCTGGTTCGGTTCGCCGGCGACGGTCGAACTCTGACCGAAAAGGTCGTAGTGCAGTAGTGTCCGCGAAAAGTCAGGAGGATGGCTCTCGATTATCCTAAATCGCTCCGGGTCTCATCCGAGACCCGTCTGGGAACAGTCGGGGCAGCCGGTGGGTGCTGCCCCGACTTCACTTGTTGTCACCGGACCACTTGACTACCTGGCTTCTGCTCCCAGACCACTGTCGCGGCAACGCGATAATGTCACCCTCTGGCAACGCGATTATGTCACCCCCCCCTGTGTGACGTGACTGCCTTACTCGAAGAGGTTGATTGTCTCACCGGTCTTCAGTCGATGGAGATTGGCGGCACGGATGAGGTCAATGTGCGGTATCAGTCTGTTAGGAATCTCGCCGATCGGGTCGTAGAAAGTATGCACGCTTCCGTCAAACCACTCCTGGACCTTGAGCTTTGCCCCGTAGAATGCAGTGCGACTCTCCGGCGGGCGAAGTTGGTATAGTCGGCCATGTAGCCGAATCGTGTTGTCACTCTGCACGGTTCGGATCGACTCAACGCAGAGTATCGTATGCAGGTCCAGTCCTTCGGGTATTGGTCGAAATGCCGGTTGAGAATTGCTCGGACTAACGCCGAATCGTCGAGCGTAGCGGG
>Ga0233425_10007668_pt1 | contig 14966 bp, 11 predicted proteins | sample Watercolumn_Towu_2_FD_181712 | JGI IMG/M metagenome (GOLD analysis project Ga0233425, IMG submission 181712) | Freshwater microbial communities from Lake Towuti, South Sulawesi, Indonesia - Watercolumn_Towuti2014_140_MG | ecosystem: Environmental > Aquatic > Freshwater > Lake | place...
GCGCACGTCGCTCAGATATGGTACATCTGCTCGTTGCGGCTCTTCACGCGTTCGAGCAGGTCGGCGAAGGTGACGCCGGCGAGCATTTCGCGCTGGACGTTCCGCACGTCCTGCCAGGCATGCATGAGCACCTTGACGGCGGGCGACTCGGGCGAGGCGGCCGTGCCGGGGCCGTTCTCGTCGGGCGAGCCGTCGATGATCTCCATGACCTGGCCCAAGGAGACTTCCGGGGGCGGTTTGATGAGCTGGTATCCGCCGGCCGCCCCGCGCACGCTGGCCACCAGCCCGGCCCCCTTGAGTTGCAGTAGAATCTGCACCAGGAAGCGGGGCGGCACTCCGTGCCGTTCGGCGATCCGCCGCACGCGCACCGGCTCGCCCGAGCCGTAATGGGCGGCCAGTTCCAGCATCGCGATGCAGGCGTACTCGGTTTTTGCGGAGATTTTCATGGTCTTCACCGTTCTCGTGCCACCCAACATATGAATTGTAGTCAAGCCAGTAATCAATACCAGTACCGGGGGGAAGGAATGACGGGGGATGGAGCTTCCGCGGAGTCCCAAGCCGGCGTTTCAGTCCACTGGACGCAGCCGAAGCCGCGTCCCAGCCAAACCGCCCACCACTACTTGACCGGCGGCCTTTCCCGCGGCACGATAGGGCCATTGTGACGCGCGCCTCTAGCCGAGCAAGACACTTCCCAAATAAGAACGGAACCTTTTCGCACATGGCTGAGAAGACCTATCTGGCGATCGACATGGGCGCCTCCAGCGGCCGGCACGTGCTGGGGCATTTTGACGGCCAACGCCTGCGGCTCGAAGAGACCTACCGCTTCGAGAACGGACCCGTCGAGGTCGGCGAGAGCCTGCATTGGGATCTGCTCGGGCAGTGGAGCCACGTCCGGCAGGGGCTCCGCGCCGCGGCCGTCACGGCGCGTGGGAAGATCACCAGCGTCGGCGTCGATACCTGGGGCGTCGATTTCGGGCTGCTCGGCCGCGGCGACGTCCTGCTGGGCAATCCCTATCACTACCGCGACGCACGGACCAACGGCCTCATGGAGCGGGCGTTCGCCATCGTCCCGCGCGAGGAAATCTTCCGCCACAGCGGCCTGCAGTTCATGCAGTTCAACACGCTCTACCAACTGCTGGCCATGAAGCTCGGCAATTCGCCGCTCTTGGACGTGGCCGAAACGCTGCTCTTGGTGCCCGACCTGTTCCACTGGCTGCTGACCGGCGTGAAGTGCAACGAGATGACCGAGGCCAGCACCAGCCAGTTCTACAATCCGCTCACCGGCACGTGGGCGACCGAATTGCTCGACAAGTTCGGGCTGCCGACCGGCATCCTCGGGCGCATCGAGCAGCCGGGCACCACGCTCGGGCCGCTCCGCGCGAACCTGGCCACGGAAACGGGCCTCGCGCAGACCAAGGTCGTACTCCCCGGATCGCACGACACGGCCAGCGCCGTCATGGCCGTGCCTGCGCAGAGCCGGCCCGGCCAGCGACCCGATTGGTGCTACATCAGCCTGGGCACGTGGGCGTTGATGGGCATCGAATCACCGCGCCCCGTCGTGACCGATCAGGTGCTCAAACTCAACTTCACGAACGAAGGCGGCGTGGGCAACACGACGCGGCTGCTGAAGAATATCTGCGGCTTGTGGCTCGTGCAGGAGTGCCGCCGAGCGTGGAACCAGGCCGGCCGCAATTGGGATTGGGAAGACCTCAACAAGCTCTCGGCAGCCGCCAAGCCGCTGGTCTCGTTCATCGATCCCGACGCTGGCGATTTCCTGGCGCCGAAGAACATGCCCGAGGCGATTTGTGCGTTCTGCAAGCGGACCGGTCAGACTGTACCCGGCGACGAAGGGGCCGTACTCCGCACGGCGCTCGACAGCCTGGCGCTCAAGTTCCGCCTCGTGCTGGGCTACTGCGAGCAACTGGCCGGCGGGGGGATCGAGACGATCCACATTGTCGGCGGCGGCACGAAGAACCGCCAGCTTTGCCAGGCCGCGGCCGACGCCTGCGGGCGCCGCGTCGTAGCCGGCCCCGTCGAGGCTACGGCCACTGGCAACCTGATGATGCAGGCCGTCGCCGCCGGCGACGTGGTTTCCATCGCCGAAGCGCGCGAAGTCATCCGCCGCAGCTTCGCCGTCGAAGAGTTCTTGCCCCAAAACACGGCGGCGTGGGATAGGGCGTACGAGCGGTTTGTGAAGGTAGTGGGTGGTGGGTAGTGGGTAGAAGACAGGAGTCAGGAGTCAGGAGAAACGAGCGTTGCGCCTACCGAATCCGAAGGGCGATTCAGCAAATCTGAAATCATAAATCTGAGATCATAAATCCGCCCTCCTGTCTCCTGACTCCTGTCTCCTTCGTCCTTACATCTTCCCGGAGAGTCTAGATCATGATCAACGTCGGCATTGCGGGCATCGGTTTCATGGGCATGATCCATTACCTGGCCTATCAGAAGGTCCGCGGGGCGAAGGTCGCCGCAATGTGTGAGACGGACCAGAAGCGGTTGGCCGGCGATTGGCGGTCGATCAAGGGCAACTTCGGCCCGCCGGGCCAGATGATGGACCTCAAGGGCATCGCCCGCTACGCCGAACTCGACAAGATGCTGGCCGATCCGCGGATCGACGCGATCGACGTGTGCTTGCCGCCGGCGCTCCATGCGGAGGTGGCCATCGCCGCACTGAAGCGCGGCAAGCACGTCTTCTGCGAGAAGCCCATCGCTTTGAAGGCGGCCGACGGCAAGCGAATGGTCGAGGCGGCCGAGAAGGCGGGCAAACTGCTGATGATCGGCCACGTGCTGCCGTTCTTCCCCGAATACAACTTCGCCTACAAGACGATCGTCGGCGGCAAGTACGGCCGGCTGTTGGGCGGGCATTTCAAGCGGATCATCTCCGATCCTCTCTGGCTGCCCGACTTCTACAACCCCGACAAGGTCGGCGGCCCGATGCTCGACCTGCACGTCCACGACGCGCACTTCATCCGCCTCGTGTGCGGCATGCCGCGGGCCGTGCAGAGCGTCGGCCGCATGAGGGGCGAAGTCGTCGAGCAGTTCACCACGCAGTACATCTTCGACGATCCCACGCTGGTCGTCACCGCGGCTAGCGGCGTCATCAACCAACAGGGCCGCGCGTTCACGCACGCCTACGAAATCCACCTGGAGCGCGCGACGCTGCTGTTCGATTTCGCCGTAATTGGCGGCGAAGGCGTGGTGCCCATGCCGGTCACGGTCTTGGATAACAAGGGCAAGGTCGTACGCCCGAAGCTCGGCGGCGGCGATCCGATCGACTCCTTCGCCGCCGAGTTGGCCGAGATGCTCCGCGCGATCCGCACCGGCAAACCCTCAGCGCTCCTGGCCGGCGATCTCGCCCGGGATGCACTGATTCTCTGCCAGCGGCAGACCGAATCGGTGGAACGCGGCAAGGCGGTGAAGGTGTAGATCTCTTGTTCCCACGCAGAGCGTGGGAACGAAGAAATCACTCCGGCGCCGGCACTTCCTCGACGAGCCGTTCGATCAGGGCCTCGATGGCCTCGCGGTGGCCGCCGTGCAGGTAGCCTTTGGTGATGACGCGGTGGGCCAGCACGGGTAGGGCGAGTTGCTTCACGTCGTCGGGCACGACATAATTGCGTCCGGCAACCAGGGCGGCTGCTTGGGCCGCGCGATACAGCGCCAGCGCGCCGCGCGTGCTGGCGCCCACGTGCAGGTCGTCGCACGACCGCGTGGCGGCCACGATGTTCAGTAGATAACCGTTGATCGCGTCGTCGACCGTCACTTGCCGCACGGCCTCCTGCAAGGCGGGAATCTGGCTGCACTCAAGCGCGGGCGCAAGCCGCTCGACCGGTTCGCCGTCGCGGTGGCTCGTCAACACCTGCAACTCGACCTCGCGCTCGGGATAGCCCACGGCGATCCGCAGCAGGAAGCGGTCGAGCTGGCTTTCGGGCAGCGGATAGGTGCCCTCGAACTCGACCGGGTTCTGCGTGGCGATGACCATGAACGGCCGCGGCAGGGGATAGGTCTGCCCATCGACCGACACCTGGGCCTCGCTCATCGCCTCGAGCAGGGCGCTTTGCGTGCGTGGCGTGGCGCGGTTGATCTCGTCGGCCAGGACGATGTGGGCGAAGATCGGCCCGCGCTGGAAGGTGAACTCCTGCGTCTGCGCGTTGTAGAGGCTGCTGCCGGTGATGTCGCCGGGCAAGAGGTCGGGCGTGAACTGGATGCGGCGGAAGTCGCCGGCGAGGCTGCGGGCCAACGCCTTGCCCACCAGCGTCTTGCCCACGCCGGGCACGTCTTCCAACAAGACGTGCTCCCCGGCCAAGAGCGCGATCACCGCCAGCCGCACCACGTCGCGCTTCCCGAGCACCACTCGGGCGATGTTGTCCTGAAGCAGTCCAATCTGGGAGGCCAGTTCGTCGTTCATGCCTTTAGTATTCCCGGACTGCCCCGAAAGAGCAAGTACCGTCGCCTCGGAAAGCACCAGATGTTACGGCGGCGAGGAGACAGGAGACAGGAGTCAGGAGTACGGGAGTACGGAGTGCAGCGGGACGGACGAACTTGTTGCCTTCAGTCTTCTATCTCCTGTCTTCTTTCTGCGTACTACCGTACTTCGTACTTCCGTACGCTTCTCATCGTCCCGCTACAACCGCAGCGTCTTCACTAACCGCCACAGATTCCGGGACCGGCGCTTCGGCCTTGCGGCGGCCAAGGAGGCGCGCAAGCCGCGGCCAGAAGTGCTTGTAGCCGTACAGGGCGACCCGCCCCGACCATGCGCGCGGCGCGACGACCAGACGCCCCAGCGGATAGACGTTCGGTCTCCATCGGCTGAGGGCGTCGGTCAGCGGGCCCATGCAATCGACGGCCGTGCGTTCGGGATCGCGGTGGGATCGTTCGAGAACGTGGTATTGCAGCAGTTGCCCCGGGCTTGCGCAGCGGAACTCCGGGTCGTAGCCGATCTTGTGCCAGCAGAAGACGCCTTTCGCACCGAATCCGTAGACGAAGGCGATGGCTCGCCCGTCGAGTTCGAGGAAGGACAGGTCCAACTGCCCCCACGCCGCGAGTTGCGCGGCCTGGCGGACGAAGAACTCGAACATGCCGGGCGTGCGGAGCACGGAACTGCCGGCGTCGCCTTTCCAACTGCGGTCTTCCACCTCGAAGGCCCGCCGCAACAGCGGCTCGACTTGCGACGGCTCGACCTGGGCGAGCGCGACACATTGCACGTCGCCCTGTTTGGCCAGGCATCGCTGGGCCTTGACCATTTTCGAGCGGTGCTGTTTCGGCCAACGCCGTTGGCATGCTTCCCAGTCGTGATCGATTTCGATCAGCGGGACTTGCCAGTGTGTGCGACATTCATTGGCCAGGCCGGCCCGCGCGACGGCCGCCAGGAACGCCCGCCAACGCGGCGATGCGACGGGTATGCCGTCGAACCAGAGCAGGGGCCACGGCGACTTGCGCAGGCGGCCGAGCAGCACGTCGAGAACCACCTCCGCGTCGGCGTCCGGATCCAGCAGCAGGTCGCCGCTGGGCGACCATTCGTTCCCCGGAAGGGTGCCGCTCTTGAGGACGCGCCACCGTGGTGTGCAGACTAGCGGCAACGCGGCCACCCACTGCCCTTGGTCTTCCACCGCAAGGCAAAGCAGCGGCGATTGCGGCGCGAATTGCTCGATCCACTGCGCGACCAACTCGGCTCGGGCGATCGGCCATGCGACATCGCTCCGCCACCAGAGATCGTCCCACGCCGCAGCCGCCCCGCGGATCTCGGCAACTGAATCGAGACGGACGATGCGCAGCCGAGTCATACGAATCTCCCGCGACCAAGTGTCTAGCCCAGATTGAAGCCCGAAGCGCAAGCGAGGGACGGCTCGGGTATTCCCTCGCTTGCGCTTTGGGCTTCGATCGTGCGCGGTGTCCTAGCCCGTGGTTAGTCCGGACGTCCCAGACAAGGATGGCATGTTTTCCTCGCAGGGGACGGAGAATTCCATTGTCCTCCATGCGGGGGGTGGCGGGTGCGTGGTACGCGTCTACTCGCCCTGCCCAGTGCCCTGCTCGCGTTTGGCGGCGTACGCGACGGCAAGTCGGTAGACGATCAACAGCACAAACGCCCCGGCTGTAGCGGCCAGAAAGCCTACGGGACCGATGGGATGCAGATTGCTGCCGTCGAAGAGGGACAAGGCCAACAGCCCCAGGGCACTGCCAACGATGCCAACCGCTATTGTGGCAGCCGGCCCGACCGGCTGTCGTGCCGGGAAAACGGCCCTGGCCAGCAGCCCGGCGAGCGAACCGAAGCCGATCCAGATCAGGGCCACTTGTAGCCAGTGCTGTGCGGCAGGCGATAGGGCGTAGTTGGGGTCCATGGCAGCTTCCTTCGGCTCCAAGAAACAGCGAAATCCCGTTCGCTGCCGGCGTCCAAGGGTGTTTCCACCGGCTTGGACGCCAGCAACGAAGGGTGCCGTCCCCCCAACGCCGCCGACACCGGCCGGCCGAGGATGGCTACGCCCGAGGGCCGCCAACCCAGCCGCAAGCCGTCGAGCGGCGTTCGGCAATTAGCGGCGTGGAGCCTGTTGTTGTTCCTGGGCCGCGGCTTTTAGGGCCGCCGCCTCGCGGGCCAGCTTGAATTCAGCCCCGTGCGGAAAATATTGGACATCGTCCGTCATGTAATAGGGGCTGGGCATCGTCTGCCCGCCCACGTCTACTTGGCATCCCGTTACCCCCACCGCGACCGACACCGTCAGGCCGAGTAGGATAGAATGCAGCAGGCGACGCTGGCTGTTGGACCCCTTCATGGGCAACCTCCGTAGGCAATCGTGTTCTTATTCTGTGTAGTTTGCCCAAACGGCCCAAGACACAGAATCGCTACAGGCGATACAATCGTCAGCACCCTTATCGTCACGCCGGGTTGCCAGACTTTAGAACACCGCCGCTTGTAGACGCATAATATGGTAGTACGATGGAGTTTACCGGCCCCGTTGCCGGATGGTGGTGTGGCCGCATTACCCGGAGAGAAGAGCCATGACGTGTCTTCGTAATGCCTGGCCGCCCGAGCGCCGCCAAGATGGCGCCGTAGGTCGCTCGCACGGTTGTCGCGCGTTGGGCTGCCTAGGCGGAATTCTGATCTGCGGCCTGTGGTTGTCGGCTGCCTCGACCGCCATTGCCCAAGACGACCGCACCAAGCCCGGCCCCGGCTACTTCGCGGCCTTCGGCCCCTTTCACGATGGCGACTACCAGACCGCCCTGCGGGCTTTCAAGGACGAATCCCGGCACGGGATCAAGACCATCCAGTCGCGGTGGATCGACTCGATCTGCTACGAAACGATGATGGGCGAGTGCCAATACGAAATGGGGAACCTGGCGGTCGCCCTGGATCACTACACCGCGGCCGTCAAGCTCTACGTGGCGTTCTACGACTGGATGCTGCGCGTGCAGTTTCCACCCGCCATCCGGCCCTACTCCACGAACAAGGCGTGTCCCTGGGGTGCGTCCGCGCGGAACGCAAAGCTCGGCCACTATCCCAGCTCGATCCTCATCAGCCAGGGACGGCTGAACAACAACGAGACGATTCAGAAAGGGGGCATCGTTCAGGCCCCAATCCTCTATCCGCTGAACGTGCAGGAGATCGTCCGCTGCACGACGCTGGCGATCCGGCGGCGCACGAAGTTGCTCGGACCGGTCTGCGCGCACGATCCGCTGACGGCCGAACTGGCGGCGGCCCTCACGCAGCGTCCCGCGCCGCCCAACCACTGGTCCGAGGCCTGGGTCAACGTACAGCTCGGCTTAGCGCTCGTGGCGCTGGGCAAAGAAGCCCAAGGCATTTCCGCGTTGAATATGGGAATCCTGGCCGCCGGCGAGTACGACCACCCGATGACCAGTATCGCCTTGCTGGAGTTGGGCCGCCTGGCGATGTCGAAGGGGGACTTCCGCACGGCCGAAGGATTATGCACCGAGGCCACGTATGCGTCCTTCTACTATCCCGATCCGAGCGTGATGGAAGAGGCCTTCCGTTACGGCGCACTGGCGCACCTCTTGGCGAACCGGCAAGGCGCCATGCCGACGCTGGCCACGGCCGCGCAATGGGCAAAACAGAACAAGCTGCGTCCGCTGCAAACCTCGCTGCTCTTGTCGGCGGCCGAAAACTGCCTGACGGCCGGCCAAAGTCCGCAAGCGGCGAAGTTGCTGGAAGAAGCGCGGCTGGCCATGGGCCGGCGTTCGATGGGGGCCGGCCGCATCGGCGCCCGCTGCAGCTTCCTCCTGGCGACGGTCTGCTTCCAGCAAAAGCGCGTGGCCGAGGGCGAGACGGCGCTCACGGCCGCGATGAACTACATGCGGCAGAGTTCCTTCTGGCTCTTTCACATCGCGTTGGCCGACCGCCTGTTTCTGGAAGGCGCGTTTCAACCCCGCTTGGCGATGGACTTGTACAAGGAACTGCTCCGCGATCCGCAGCCGGGTGACTGGGCCAGCGATCCGATGGAAACGCTGGGGGTGATGGTCACGCCGCATCCACTGCCCTACGAACATTGGTTCGAAGCGGCGTTGCTGCGAAAGGACCACGAACTGGCGCTGGAGATTGCCGACCGCGCCCGGCGTCACCGCTTCTACAACACGCTGGCCCTCGGCGGCCGGCTCCTCTCGCTCCGCTGGGTGCTCGAAGGGCCGGTCGAAGCCCTCGACCGGCAGGCGCAAATGCAGCGGCAGGATCTACTGGCCCGCTATCCCGTCTACAGCCAACTGTCGCAGCAGTCCCGCGCCATGCGCACGGCTTTGAGCGCCATGCCGCTGGTGGCCGAGGACACGGCTATCCTCAAGCAACAGAGCCAGGCGTTCGGCCAGTTGGCGGCCGTGAGCCTACAACAGGAGGCCATTCTGCGGGAGATGGCCGTGCGCCGCGAGCCCGCCAGCCTGATCTTCCCGCCCGTCCGCACGGTGGCCGACGTGCAGAAGACGCTGCCCAAGGGCCACGCCATCCTGGCGTTCTTCGCCACCAGCCGGCAGATGTACGGATTCCTGCTGAACGACGAGAAATACGGCTACTGGCCGATTGCCTCGGCCCCAGGCGTGTCCAAGGAACTCACCGCCCTACTCCGCGACTTGGGGCAATACGGTCCGCTGCATGAAATCCCGGTCAAGGATCTCGGCGAAGGGAACTGGAAACAACCGGCTGGGCGTTTGCTCGATCAATTGTTGAAAGGTTCGCGGGCCGATTTCGCGCAGAAGTTCGACGAACTGATCATCGTGCCCGATGGCCTTCTGTGGTACGTGCCGTTCGAGGCCCTGCAAGTCAATGTGGGCGGGAAGCAGCGCCCGCTGATCGCGCAAGCGCGGATCCGCTATGCGCCCACCGTTTCGCTGGCTTCGACGAAATTGGGACACGGGCGTCGGGCGACGGGCAATACGGCGGTGGTCTGCGGGAAGCTCTTCCCTCGCGACGACTACGGCGTGTCGCAGGCGGCCTTCGAGCAACTCGCAAAGGTGCTGCCTGGAGCCGCGATGCTCAAGTCGCCGCTGCCGGCGCCGTCGTCCGTCTATTCCTCGTTGTTCCACCGGCTGGTGGTGTTCGACGACATCAATGTCGCCGGCCTTGGCCCGTACGATTGGGCGCCCGTGACGTTGGAGAAGAACAAGCCCGGCAACTCGCTCAACGATTGGCTGGGCCTGCCGTGGGGCGGACCCGACGAAGTCATCCTGCCCGGCTACCACACGGCGGCCGAAGACGCCACGCTCAAGGGCATGAATCGACTGATGCCCGGCCACGAGATATTCCTTTCGATCTGCGGGCTGATGGCCAGCGGTTCGCGCACCATCCTACTGAGCCGCTGGCGGACTGGCGGGCAGACGAGCTATGACATCGTGCGGGAGTTCACCCAGGAGTTACCGCACATCGCTCCGTCTGAGGCCTGGCAGCGGGCCGTGTTCCTCACCGCCGGCTCGCAACTCAACCTGGCCGCCGAACCGCGCGTGGCCAGCAAACGCGGAAGCAACCCGGAGGAAGCCCCCAAGGCCAATCATCCGTTCTTCTGGGCCGGCTACATGCTCGTCGATCCGGGCGTCGCGCCGGCTAAGGACGGGGGGCCGGGCGACGCGCCCGTCATCAAAGTCAAGCCCGACGGCGGACCGGACGCCAAACCCGGCGCCAAAGCGGACGACGGCCAACCGGCGCCGAAGCTGAAGTTGATCGAGTTGGACGAACCGCCCGCCAAAGAGAAACCGGCCGTGGGCGAGCCTCCGGCGGTTAATGGGCAGCCGCCCGTTATGGAAGATCCGGGCGTCGAAGAGAAGCCCGCCAAGAAGGGCAAGACGCCAAAGGTCAAGCCGCCGGTGCGCAAGACGCGGTAGTGGGTGCCATGCCCACGCTTGCGCGGGCATGTCGCCGATTCCCGCAATTCTCAACATGCCCACGACAAGCGTGGGCATGGCACCGATGCATCGCTGGCTATTCCCCGTACTGCTCCGGGTTCGCCCGGTCGCGCCGGCGGCTGGGCTTCAGCACCACGAACACGCCCAGGGCTACGAACAGAATCAGCAGCGCGTAGGAGATCGTCCAACCGGCCCCACCGCTGCCGGTGGACTGTTCCTCGGGCTCGGGCTTCTTCGCCGCGGCCAGGGCTGTCCCCTGTACGGCCAGCCAATAGGCGGCCGTCAACAACGCGGCCGTCAACGTTCGCCAGATGGAGCGGAGAGCAGTCATTGTGCGGCACCAAACCGGGGGCAGAGGGATTGCATCAAACGCTCTCTATTCTAACAGATCGCGGGGCGGCTGCAACTTGCCGACAGCAGCGGATTTCTCGGCGAGCCCCGGGCGTTAGCCCGGGGATGGTATACCGTATTCATCACGCTCCGCGTGATGGCGCGCGCTGCACGCGAAGCACGAGGTGTACTTCATCCCCGGGCTAGCGCTCGGGGCTCGCCTAACGCCCGGGAATCCACTACAATCGAGCTCTGCAAGTTCGAGGATCCCGCCGCCGGGGTCGACTCCGGCGGGACGTGATCTAGCATTGTCCCACCCCCTAGACCGTTCGGAGCCCGTCATGGCTGAAGCCAACAAGCCCTGGTATCGCGAATTGAACCGCTATCACTGGCTCGTGTTGTGCGTGTGTACGGCGGGGTGGTTGTTCGACTGCCTGGATCAGCAACTCTTCAATCTGGCCCGCAAGCCGGCCGTGGCCGAGTTGAAGGAACTCTCGCCATCGGACCCCGACGTGGACCGCTACGGCGGTTGGGCTACTTCCTTGCTGCTGATCGGTTGGGCCACCGGCGGCATCTTCTTCGGCATCATGGGGGACCGCTGGGGACGCGTTAAGACCATGGTCTGTACGATCCTCGCCTACTCCCTTTTCACCGGATTGACGTATTTTGCGGTTGGGTTGTGGGATTTCCTGCTCTACCGGTTCCTGGCCGGCTTGGGCGTGGGGGGGCAGTTCGCCGTGGGTGTCGCACTGGTGGCCGAGAGCCTACCGAACCACGTGCGGCCGCAGGCCCTCGGCGCGTTGCAGGCGTTCTCGGCAGTGGGCAATGTTGGCGCAGGACTGATCTCGCTATGGTTGAACAAGTTGGCGGCCGTCGGCACGATCGACAGCGCGTGGCGCCTGATGTTTGCCATCGGCATATTGCCCGCGCTGCTGGTGGTGATCGTCATCCGCCACCTCCGCGAGCCCGAGGCCTGGACCAAGGCCGTGGCCGAGCGGCGGGCCGGCACGAAGAAGGCCGGCTCGCTGGGGGAACTGTTCGGCGACCCGCGGTGGCGCAAGCGGGTGATCGTGGGCATGATCCTGGCGTCGGCCGGCGTGATTGGCCTGTGGGCGATCGGCGTTTTCAGCAACGACCTGACGCAGTCGGTCTTCCGCAAGCGCTACGAGGCCGAAGCCCGCGAGCAAGGCGAGGCCAAGGCCGACCTGCAATTCGTGGCCATGCTGGTTGCCGCGCCGCAAGAGGTCGAAGCCGTCCAGGCGAAAATCCGTTACACGCACCTGTTGGGGTCGGATCCCAAGGACGCCGACGCGCGGAGCCTCTACGCAGCCGCCGTGGCGCTCCACGCACGGGAGATGCCGGTTGCAGCCGATGCCGTGCTCGATCTGCTCGACAAGGCCGCGCCGAACGGCAAGGAGTGGAAGGCGCAATCGGCCGACGACCGCGGCCGCCGCGGGAAACTGCTGACCGCCGCCGCGGCGGACGGAGGCTCCTTCGACGAACACGTCGACCGCATCGTGGCACGCACGAAACGGATCGGCGGCGAGGTCGGTTATTGGGCCGCCATCACGCTGATTCTGTTCAACCTCGGGGCGTTCGTGGGCATGTATTCCTTCAGCCTCGTTACGGCGCGGATCGGCCGCCGTGCGACCTTCCTTCTGGCGTTCCTCGCAGCAATGGGAAGCACGATCGTGGCCTTCCTGTTCATGTCGACGCCCCGCGACCTCTTCTGGATGGTACCGCTGATGGGCTGCTGCCAGTTGTCGGTGTTCGGCGGATACGCGATCTACTTCCCCGAACTCTTCCCCACGCGGCTGCGGAGCACGGGCACGTCGTTCTGCTACAACATCGCGCGCTATGCGGCGGCCGCCGGCCCGGCAGTCATGACCAGTATGGCGGCCTTGCTCTTCAGCGGCTGGGAAGAGCCGCTCCGTCCCGCCGGCGTGACGATGTGCGCCTGCTTCCTCGTGGGCATTATCGTGCTGTTGTTCGCCCCGGAAACCAAAGGGAAGCCGCTGCCGGAGTAGACGCAATCGTGCTTGACCGGTGCCATGCCCACGCTTGCCGTGGGCATGACGAGAACGCGACATGCCGGCTCATGCCCACGGCAAGCGTGGGCATGGCACTGCGAGTCGCCGTCAACCCAGCAACCCGTTGCGCCACAACGAGAGGAAATCCATTCCCAACGCCACGGCCACGTGGATGGCCGCGCCGAACCAAATCGAGCGGGTTTTCAGGCTCATGAAGCCCAGCACGATACCGGCGATGATGGCCGCGAACGTCTCGGGCATGGGCTTGCCGAAGTGGATCATGCAGTAGGGAACCATCATCGCGAAGATCGCGTAGAACCCGAAGCGGCGTCGCAACCCCAGCACCAGGAAGCCGCGGAAGAAGAACTCCAACGCGAAGAACTGCAGCACGTAGAATGCTTCCCAGATGCAGAACCGCGGCCACAGCGGCTCGCCGGAACGGAGCCTATAGAACGGGTAGTAATTCAGGAACCGCTCGGTCGTCGATATCCACAGCAGCACGGGCACCATCACGCCCAGCATCACCAGGTACGCCCACGCGCTGCGGTGGATGCCGCGAACATTCAGGCCGAAGTCGCGAAGCCGCTCGCGGAACAGCACTTTGACCACCAGCCCCGGAATCAATATGTAGGTGATCAGCGTGCCGACGGCCCAATAGACCCGCTCGGCCAGGCGGAGGTTCTGGGCGTCGTCGAGCAGCGTGTCCAATGCGGCGGCCTGCGCCGTTGCGCCCAGCATATCGAGGGCCGCAGGAATCCAGTCCACGCCGGCACGCCCGAAAGCGTACTCCTGAATCGTCAGCGTGACGGCCGTGGTCACGAGGATCAAGGCCGTCTTCCAGTCGAATCCCCGCGCCGTGCGCGCGTACTCCCGCGATTCGGCCTCGGCCTGTTGAAACGGAACGCGGAAGAAATCCCAGAAGGCACTCGTCGTGGCACGTTGTAACATCATGGTTTCCGATAGTGTTGTGCAAGGGCGGAGGGCGGAAGGCGGAATTGTGCGGGCCGCGTCCTTCATCCTTCATCCTTCATCCCTCGTCCTTCCGCCCTCCCCCTTCCGCCCTCCGCCTTCCCCCTTCCCTTCCACAAAATACCCCTGCCGCGGTTCCCATTGCGGCAGGTCGCGGGCCCAGGGGTCGTTCTTGCCGGGGTTGAGTCCCACGCGGACGTTGCGGAGGACGACGGGCGTGGTCGCTCGTTGTCGCGGGCCGCCCCAGGCGATGAAGTGCAAGTGCGGCATGTCGCTAAGACCGGAGTTGCCCACGCATGCAACCTGTTGTCCCGCCGTCACCCGGTCGCCGGCCTTCACCGTCGCGCTGCCGTGCTGCAAGTGAACCAAGTTCATGCCGAACGTGCCGCCCGCGATGTAGACTTCGTTGACCTCGTCCCGCTTGCCCCGCGAGGTCCGCGGAGTGGAGTCCTCGACGACCGATTCGGCACGGAACACACGTCCCTCGATCGGCGCAAGGACCGGCTTACCCCACGCATGGTAGTCGGCGTTCTTCTTTCCCTCGCCGGCCGACCATTGCGAGCCGACGGCATCGAGGATCACGAGGTCGTAGGCCCAGTCGCCGCGGTGGCTGTAGCTGCCGAACGGCCCCTGCCAGAGGAACCACTGTCCGCGCACGGGCATCGCCACGGCAACCGGCGGGCGCGGCCGCTCCGGCAGCGCCGCGTCGAGCGGATAGGGCGTCGTCGCCAGGCGGAAACTGGCCGCCGTCGGGCCTTCGTCCGCGATCCGCCGCTTCTGCCAGTCCCAGGCCGTACAGAAGATGCGGACCCACGGCCGGGCCTTTGCGCCGGAAATCGAAAAGACGGGGGCAGGGACTGTCTCCGTCTTTGTCTCAGCAGAAACGGGACTGTCCCCTTCCGCGGAAAGGGGGACAGTCCCATTTTCGCGACCATGCTGCGCATGGTGCCCGCGAAAATCGGGACAGTCCCCGAGTCGGGCGTCCGCTTTCTCCAGCGCCGCCTCGATGTCCTTGTACGGAATCCGCATTTCGACCACGCGCCGCACGGCGACCCGCGCCTCGGACAAACGCACGGGCTCCCCCGGTTTTTCGGGTTGATCGGCAAGCCGCAAGAAGACCTCGTCGGGCGATTTGTACTCGATGCGAAAGTCCGTCTGCCGGTCGCCGAACATATCTACGCGCACGTAGAAACCCCAAGGATCGCTGGTCGGCGGGCCGGCCGTGCGGATCATCACCCACAGGTCGGTGTCGGTCGGCGCGATGGCCGCAGCCAGGATATCGCGGCGGCTGTCGGCCCCGGCGTCGCC
>Ga0233425_10007669_pt1 | contig 14966 bp, 17 predicted proteins | sample Watercolumn_Towu_2_FD_181712 | JGI IMG/M metagenome (GOLD analysis project Ga0233425, IMG submission 181712) | Freshwater microbial communities from Lake Towuti, South Sulawesi, Indonesia - Watercolumn_Towuti2014_140_MG | ecosystem: Environmental > Aquatic > Freshwater > Lake | place...
GTATCCGCATCTCTTCGAGCGTCTTGTGATCCAGCTTGCGAGCATCGTTCTTTCTCATGCCAAATGAGAATCATCTTCGATTCTCGCCGTCAACAAAAATGTCTAATTAGTTATGAGCGGATTAATATGGGTCACCGCGGCCGGCTCGAAACTCTGGAACTTCGCCTACCGCTTCGGCGGGAAATAAACGCGCGTCGCCTTGGGAGCTTGGCCTGCGGTTAGCCTGAAAGATGCCCGTAAGCTTCGCGAGGAGGCCAAGACGCTTTTGGCAAGAGGCATTGATCCGGGCGAGCAGCGGAAGCAAGACAAGGTCCGCGAGGATGCCGAACGAAATAGCACCTTTGACGCTATCGCGAACGAATTGATCGAAAAGAAGCGCCGCGAGGGCAAGACCGAAAAGACGCTGCGCAAAAATAAATGGGCGCTTGGCTTCGCCAGCCAGTCGATTGGATCGAGGCCAATCGCGTCCATAACCGCCCCCGAGGTTTTGGCGGCGCTTCGAAAGGTGGAAGCAAGGGGACGCTACGAGACCGCGGTTCGACTGCGCGCTCTTGTGGGGCAGGTTTTCAGATACGGCATAGCGACTGGCCGTTGTGAAAGCGATCCAACATTTGCACTTCGCGGAGCATTGACTGCGCCGGTCACGAAACACCGGCCTGCAATCGTAGAGCCAATTGCTTTTGGCGGCCTCCTACGCTCCATCGACGGGTACGCAGGCGATCCGACGACGCGCGTCGCCCTGCAATTGCTCACGCTCATGTTTGTCAGGCCGGGTGAGTTGCGAAACGCTGAATGGCTCGAATTTGATCTAGACGCTGGAGTTTGGGCGATTCCGGCTGGCCGGATGAAAATGCGGCGGCCACATCGCGTACCCCTCTCCCCGCAAGCGGTCAGTCTGTTGAAAGAATTGCACGCGATTTCCGGCCACTGCCGCCTTCTGTTTCCCGGACTGCGCTCGGTTGAGCGTCCGATTTCGGAAAACACATTGAACGGCGCGCTGCGCCGGCTCGGATATTCCCAAGACCAGATGACTGCGCATGGCTTCCGAGCTGCTGCATCGTCTATGTTGAATGAAAGCCGCAAATGGAGCGGCGACGCCATCGAGCGCCAGCTCGCCCACGCCGACCCTGACGAAGTTCGCAGGGCTTATGCGCGCGCCGATTTCTGGCCCGAGCGGTCTTTTCCTGTTCGGACATTCCTATCGAATAGCTACAGTGGACGTGAGTTACGGGCGACATTGCGCGCGAAGAAACTTCGCGTCGATCGTGAAGCCCGTGCGGCTTGCGCCAGCGGTCGCCTTCGATTGCGCGCGATACCAGGTCCTGAAATCGCCGGTGAAGAGCAGGCTCGTCACGTCACGCTTGCCCGCCGAGCCGCATTCGATCGTTACGATCACCTGATCGTTGGCGCGCGTGACCATGGGCGCGTCGCAACTGCTGTCGGGCGCGCCAACGATGCTGTCGGCGTCCTCAATGCAGACCTCGTTCGTCTGCATGCCGATTTCCGGCGAGACGGTCGTTATGCGCCAGAGACCGGGCGCGCGTTTTGGCAGCGCGGTCGGCTGCTGCTTTGTCATCTCTTCTCCGCCCGCCGGGCTCACGACCAGCGCGGCGAAGCTGACGAAGCTCGAAAGCAGATGCGAAGCCTTCAATTTGCGAGTTCCTTTTGCAGGCGACGCCGGAGTCAGAGGCGGCGCAGATAAGCGCGCTAGGCGGCGGCCTGTAAAGACAAGTTCCGATCTTTCCCGTCGGGCCGAGAATTTGTCCTGTTGCGTGCAGAAGACGAGTTTGACATGGCTTGATGCCCTCTTTCGGACCGGAAAAGCAAGATGACCTGTCGAGCGTGTTGGCGGATTATCGTTGGCGCCCTGCTTTTGTTATTTCCGCCATCTGCCGAAGCCGGCGAAATCACGCGCGCCACGATCGAGCAGAAGATCGCGAAGCGTCAGAGCCCGCTCGATCTTTCCAATACCGATCTCTCCGGCGTCGATCTTTCCGGTCTCGATTTGCGCGGCGCCGACTTCTTTTCCTCGCGTCTTGCGGACGCCAATCTGAAGGGCGCAAATGTTTCGAGCGCGAATTTTACGCGCAGCGATCTTCAGCACGCCGACTTCTCCCGCGCCAATCTCTCCGGCGCGACGCTGTACGCCGCGCTGCTCGAAGGCGCGAATTTCTCCGGCGCCGATTTGACGCGCGCGCGCATCATCGGCGGCGGGAAGGGCGTGAAATTCAGCAAGGCGAAGCTCGTCGATGCGGACCTTGGCGCGGATCCGGCCAATCAGGGCATGGTTCCGGTTCGGGCCGAACTGCCGGAAGCGAGCTTCGACGGCGCCGATCTCACGCGCGCCAATCTGACTCACGCCGTTCTGACCTCGGCGAATTTCACCGGCGCGATCGTGACTGGCGCGCGCTTCGACTACGCGGTGCTCGACGGCTCGAATCTATCGCTTACGCGATGAGCCCCGCAGGCCGGGACGCGACATGAAACGTCTCCTTCACTTCGCCATCGCCGCCATCGCCGCCGCGACCATCCGCGCCCCGAGTGTAGCGGCGGCCGATCTGACGCGCGGGCAATATGTCGTCGAGGCGCTGGCCGCCTGCGACAATTGCCATACGCCGCGCGGCGCCAGTGGCTACGATCTCACGGCGCGCTTTTCGGGCGGTTCCCAGACGTTCACCGACAAGACTTACACCGTGCGCGGCTCCAACATATCGCCGGACAAGCAAACGGGCGTCGGCGACTGGACCGATGAGGCGCTGCGCGCCGCCATTGCCGAGGGCGTGGGCAGTAACGGACAATTGGCCCCAGCTATGCCGTCCGACTCCTATCGCGCGCTGACAAGATATGATCTCGCTTCCATCATCGCTTTTTTGCGTCAGGCACGGCCCGTCCAAGCGCAATCAGCGCCGCCGCAGCGCAGCGGGACCTGGACGCCGCATCCGTTGCCGGGCGCCGAAGCGGCTTTCGAGGACGAGGCGCTGACCAACAAGATCAAGCGCGGATTGTATGTCGCTTCGATCGCGCGCTGTATGGCTTGCCATAGCGGAGAAACCGACGACGCGCCGGATCATGTGAACAAGCTCGGCGCGGGCGGGAAAATGTTCCGCACGCCCGTCGGCGTCGCCGTCGCCTCGAATATCAGCGCGCATCCCGAAAAAGGCGTCGGCGCCTGGTCGGACGCGGAGCTGAAAGGCGCGATCACGCAGGGCGTCTCGCGCGACGGGCGCGCGCTCAAGCCGCCAATGTCTTCGTTGGCGAAAGCGCATTTTGTAAAAATGTCTTCCGACGACCTCGACGCGCTCGTCGCGTGGCTGCGCACCATACCAGCAAAGGATTAGGTCAGCGCGGCTTCGAAACAGCGTCGCGAATGGCCTGCGCCAGATCGCCTTCGAAAAGGAGCGCGGAGCCGTAATGGGTCTCGATATCGAAAGGCCGCTGCCGGTTCATATCAAGCGACGCGCTGTGCATGGCGATCATACGGCCATCCTCCGTAAAGAGTCCGGAGCCGGAGCCGCCATAGCCGTCATTGCAATCGTGTCGCGCGCGGCGGACATGCCCCTCCGTCGGCTCGTCGATGCGATGGATCTCACATGATTCGACCGTCGCTGGAATACGCGAATTGGAGTGGCCCGCCGGCGAAACCATCGTCACTGTCATTCCCGGTCCGGTCGCAATGTCGCTCGTATCCGGCACAGGCTGTGGTTTGACTGTGTCGGGCGTCGGCTGCAACAGCCTCAGTAACGCCCAGTCATCGGTGACGTGCAGCGCCTTCGATTCAACCAAAGCGCCGATGCGCAAGCTGTTTTCGTCGAAATAATAATCGGCGCCGGCGATGCGGAAGAAGCAGTCGCTCACGGAGTGACTTGGCGCAAGCTTTCGGTCCACGAAATTATGCGCGTTCAGCACAACGAGATCATGCGCGCCGATCAGCCAGGCGGCCGCGCCGCGCTCCAGCGTGCCGAAGTCCGAATAACACATGAGCACCCCGGCGCCGGCAAAGCGCGCCGTATCGGCGTCGGTCATCTGTCGCCGGTTATCCAATGGATAAAGCGCGATGTCGGTAACCTGCGCCTGGAGTATGTCGGCGTTGGCGACGGCGAAAAGAATAAGCCAAGCGGCGGCGGAACCATAAAGCGGGCGCGTCATCACTCTTTTTCTTCTTTTCCGATCCGAACTCCTGGCAGGAGATAATGCGCGCCGCCGCGCGTCAAGCCGAGCACGCGCGACGATCCAAGGACGGGAAATATCGGGATCGCATATACCAATCTTTCCCGCCGAACATTACCGATAAATCGTGAAGACACGTCTTACGCCGTAAATTTATATGCTCGCGGATCGTCTCTTCTACAGGCGCGACCTGCGCCCATGAGGAAGCGACCTTCAACGAACGGTGGCGGCTCCGCACGAAAATGGAGATCGCCTATTATTAAGAGGCGACGTCGCCCCTCAAGAGGCGCTAACCGGCCTTGCCCGACGTCGCAGGAGGACTCGTCGATGAGGAAGCTTCTGAATTCGGTATCCTTGCTGTCCGTCTTGCTCGCGGCGCCGTTTACGATGCCCGCCGCACATGCCGAGGACAAGCTCGAAGCGCTCACCAAGAGCGAAGACAATTGGGCGATGCAAGGCAAGAACTACGCCTCGAACCACTACAGCACGCTCACTCAGGTCAACGCGGAGAACGTCAAGAACCTGAAGGTCTCCTGGACGTTCTCCACGGGCCTGCTCAGCGGCCATGAAGGCTCGCCGATCGTCATCGACGGGAAGATGTATGTTCACACGTCCTTCCCGAACAACACGTTCGCGCTCAATCTCGACGATCCGACCCGCATTCTCTGGCAGCACAAGCCCAAGCAGAATGCCGCCGCGCGCGCGGTCGCCTGCTGCGACATCGTCAATCGCGGCATGGCTTACTGGCCAAGCGACGGCAAGACGCCGTCGCTCATCGTCAAGACGCTGCTCGACGGCAATGTCGTCGCGCTCAACGCTGACTCGGGCCAGGAATACTGGAAGGTCGAAAACTCCGATTACAAGGTCGGTTCGACGCTGACCGTTGCGCCGCACATCTACAAGGATGTCGTGCTGATCGGCTCCTCCGGCGCCGAGCTCGGCGTGCGCGGCTATATGACTGCCTATGACGTGCGCACTGGCGAGCAGAAGTGGCGCGCCTACGCGACCGGTCCGGACTCCGACGTTCTCATCGGCGACGACTTCAACAAGGCCAATCCGCATTACGGCCAGAAGGGCCTCGGCACCGCGACCTGGGAAGGCGACGCCTGGAAGATCGGCGGCGGCACCAACTGGGGCTGGTTCGCCTACGACCCCGGCACGAACCTCGTCTATTACGGCTCGGGCAATCCGGCGCCGTGGAACGAGACGATGCGCCCGGGCGACAACAAGTGGACGATGACCATTTGGGGCCGCGACCTCGACACCGGACAGGCGAAGTTCGGCTATCAGAAGACGCCGCACGACGAGTGGGACTATGCCGGCATCAATTTCATGATGCTGTCCGAGCAGAAGGATAAGGAAGGCAAGCTGCGCAAGCTGCTGACCCATCCTGACCGCAACGGCATCGTCTACACGCTGGACCGCACCGACGGCACGCTGATCTCGGCGGACAAGATCGACGACACGGTCAACGTCTTCAAGAAGATCGACCTGAAGAGCGGTCTGCCGGTGCGCGATCCGGAATATGGCACGCGCATGGACCATCTCGCCAAGGACGTGTGTCCGTCGGCGATGGGCTATCACAACCAGGGGCTCGACTCCTACGATCCGACCAAGGAGCTGTTCTTCCTCGGCGTGAACCACATCTGCATGGACTGGGAGCCCTTCATGCTTCCCTACCGCGCGGGTCAGTTCTTCGTCGGCGCCACGCTGAACATGTATCCTGGCCCGAAGGGCGACCGTCAGAAGGGCGAGGGCCTCGGCCAGATCAAGGCCTACAACGCCATCACCGGCCAGTTCAAATGGGACAAGATGGAGCGCTTCGCGGTTTGGGGCGGCACCGCCGCGACCGCTGGCAACGTCGTGTTCTATGGAACGCTCGACGGCTTCATCAAGGCGCGTCACAGCGACACCGGCGAACTCCTTTGGAAGTTCAAGCTGCCGTCCGGCGTCATCGGACACCCGATCGTCTACCAGCACAAGGGCATCGAATATGTCGCCATCATGTATGGTGTCGGCGGCTGGCCGGGAGTCGGTCTCGTGTTCGACTTGCAGGATCCGACGGCCGGTCTTGGCGCGGTCGGCGCCTTCAAGCAGCTCGCCAACTACACGCAGATGGGCGGCGGCGTCATGGTGTTCTCGCTCAACGGCCAGGGTCCATACGACGACGTGAATCTCGGCGAATACAAGGCTAACTGACCGGGCTGCCCCGATCGCTGAAAAATCTCCTCCCCGCCTGAATGGGCGACAGTGAGACGCTTGCTCGGACGCGCCCCCGTGCGTCCGGGCAATGTGGAAATCATGGACGGACAAAACATGTCACGCGTTGCTCGGTTGAGCTCTCTCGCGTTCTCTCCGGTGCTTGCGGTCGCTTTCGCGACCGGCGTCGGCGCCGCTTCGCTTGGCGTTTCCGGTGAGGCCGGTTCCGGCGCTGCTTCCCCAACGCCCGCCGCCACGACGACGACCGCGGATTCCGGAGCCCTGCGCATCTGCGCCGCCAAAAATCAGCCGCCGCTCTCGATGGAGGACGGCTCTGGCCTTGAAAATAAGATCGGCGTCGCGCTCGCCGAGGCGATGAAGAAGAAAGCGCAATTCGTCTGGTCGGAGCGCCCGGCGATCTATCTTGTGCGCGACTATCTGGACAAGAAGCAGTGCGACCTCGTTGTCGGTCTCGACACAGGCGATCCAAGGGTCGCGACCTCGAAGCCCTATTATCGCACCGGGTATGTCTTCGTCAGCCGAGCCGATCGGAATCTCGATGTAAAGTCCTGGAACGACGCGCGGCTAAAAAAGCTCGGTCACATCGTGGTCGCGTTCGGCTCGCCGGGAGAAGTTCTGCTGAAAGACATGGGCCGTTACGAAGACAACATGGCCTATCTCTATTCGCTCGTGAATTTCAAATCGGCGCGCAATCAATACACGCAGATCGATCCGGGCCGCATGGTCGGCGAGGTCGTGAACGGCGCCGCCGAAATAGCCGTCGGCTTTGCGCCCGATGTAGCGCGCTACGTCAAGGCGTCCAACACGCCGTTGCGCATGACGCTGATCGAAGACGACGCAGCGAAGAGCAATGGCGAAAAGGCGCCACAGCGTTTCGACCAGTCTGTGGCGGTGCGCCGCGACGACAAGGCGCTGCTCGCCGAGGTCGACGCGGCGCTCGTCGCGGCCAGACCGAAGATCGAAGAAATTCTCAAGGCGGAGGGCGTTCCTCTGCTCACCATCCCACAATGAATGCGCGGCGCAAACAGAGCAGGAAGAAAACACGTGTCGAAATACAGCATGAAGAAGTCGCTTGCCGTTGTTGCCGCGATTGGCGGATTGATGGTTGTGTCCGCGTTTGCCCAGTCTACGATCACCTTCCGGAACATGGTCACAGGCGAGGTTCTCAACTTCAACGATGCGCTGCCCGAGGGCAAGGACACGCCCGGGGTCAAGGAGTTTCTGACGAGCGGAAAGAATCCTTACAATGAGGATATGAGCTGCCTGAAGCAGGGCGAGCAACTCTTCCTCTCCGCCTGCTCCGGCTGCCACGGCCATATCGGCGAGGGCAAGATCGGTCCAGGCCTGAACGACGCATACTGGACCTATACGCAGAACGAGACTGACGAAGGTCTGTTCTCGACGATCTACGGCGGCGCACAGGCCTCGATGGGGCCGCAATATCAAAATCTTCAGCTCGACGAGATGCTGAAGGTTATGGCCTGGATCCGCCATCTCTTCAAAGATGCGCCGGAAAAGGCGACCTGGCTGACCGAGGCGCAGCGCAAGTCGTTCAAGCCCTATGCCGGCCACGAAACGTTGCCGGAAAACCCGACCGGCAAGTGTCAGGCAAAAAAGTAACGAGCAAGTTCTCGCCCCCATCGGCGGAGGCGCAAACCAAGAGGCGAAAGCCTCGACCAAACGGAGGAAAAAGAGATGCGTAAGATGCATTTCGCCGCGGCGCTCACCGTCGGCATCATGTTCGGCGCAGGCGGGGCGCTTGCCTATGACGGCACTAAGTGCAAGGCGCCGGGCAATTGCTGGGAGCCGAAGCCCGGGTTCCCCGAAAAGGTCGAGGGGTCGAAATACGATCCCAAGCATGACCCGAAGGAAATCGCCAAGCAGCAGGCGTCGATCCAGGGCATGGAAGAGCGCAACAAGAAGCGGGTCGAGAACTTCAAGAAGACCGGCAAGTGGGAATATGACGTGAGCAAGATCGCTCAGTAACGATATTCGTCGCGTCAACAGCGCGATGAATCCAAGCGGCCACGATCTGGACCCGGTGTGGTAACAACAGCGCATCGAGTCTTTCCCGAGATCGTGGCCGCCTTTTTGCGTTAAGGTTCGGCCTTGAACGACGTCCTGCAAACCGCGCAAAAGCTTGCCGAATGGCGTCAGCGCGCGATCGCGTTCGAATCAGAAATCCAAAAGGCGGTGATTGGCCAGGCGCGGGTGATCCGTCTGGTGACGATCGCGATTTTCGCGCGCGGCCATGTCATGATCGAAGGCGATGTCGGCGTCGGCAAGACGACATTGCTGCGCGCCGTGTCGCGCGCGCTTGGCGGCGACTTTGCCCGTGTCGAGGGCGCGGTCGACATGATGCCGAGCGACATCCTCTACCACACCTATCTCGGCGACGACGGGCGCCCGCGCGTCGAGCCGTCGGAGCTTTTGCGCCTTGCGGAGACGCTCCCCGTCTTCTTCTTCAACGAGATCAATCGCGCGCGCCCGCAGGTGCATTCGCTGCTGCTGCGGCTTATGGCGGAGCGCAGCGCTGCCGCCTTCAATCGGATCCGCGAATTTCCCTATCTGCTGGTCTTCGCGGACCGCAACCTGGTGGAGCGCGAGGAGACTTTCGAACTCCCCGCCGCCGCGCGCGACCGCTTCTTCATGGAAATCACCATGAATGCGCCGACGGAGATAGAGGCGCGGCGCCGGCTGGTTTTCGATCCAGTCTTTCAGGATGTCGATGCGTTGCTCGATATCGTCAAATCCGGCACGGTGGATTATCGCGGGATCGGCGACATTGCGCGCGCCATTCAGGAGACGGTGAAAGCGAGCCCCACGCTCGAAAACTACGTGCTCGCCTTGTGGCATGGATTAACGAAACCCGCCGATGTTGGCATTTCGTTGCCGGATATCGATGTCTCGACGCTGGTCAAGGGCGGCGCCAGTCCGCGCGGTCTTGCGGCCCTGGCGCGCGCGGCGCGTGTGCGCGCCTGGCTCGAGGGCCGCGACTATCTCGCGCCCGACGATGTGCGCGATGTCTTTATCGAAGTGATGGCGCATCGCATTTTCGTTGACCCCATCTATGCGCTGCGCGGCGACGAACCGGTCAAGCAGCTATGCCGCGCCGTCTTCGACGCGACGCCGGTCCCATGACAGCGCCCGCGACAGCGTTGACGCGCGCGCCCGCCGACATTCTTTACCGGCCGCGCGGCCGCTTTCGCTCGAACCATGTCGGCGCGCATCCTTCAAGCGAAGTTGGCGGCTTTGGCGTCTTTCGCGACCAGACGCCGTTTCTGCGTCATCCCGACGCGCGGCGCATAGATCTGCGCGCCACGTTGCGCGACCCCTTCGGCGAGACGCATGTTCGGCGCTTCGAGCAGAGAAGCGCGCTCGACCTCTACGCGCTCGTCGATCTCTCCGCCTCCATGGGCTTTGTCGGCGCCGTCGACCGTTTTGCCGTGGCCTGTGAGATTTGCGCAGCGCTCGCCTTTTCGACCACGCGCATCGGCGACCGCTTCGGCCTGATCGCCGGAAGCGACGTGCTGCGCGAAAGCCTGTTTCTACCCGCGAGCCGTATGCGCAGCGCAGCGCTCGATGCGGTAGAGCGCCTTCGGCATGAGCGTCCCGCCGGCGCCGGCGCGCAAAGCCTGATACAGGGGGCGGCCCGACTTGGCGCCGGGCGTAAGCTTGTGCTGCTGATCTCCGACTTTCGCTGGCCGAAGCCGATGATCGAGTGCGTTTTCGATGCGCTCGCGTTGCATGACGTCATGCCTGTCGTGCTTGTCGACTCGGTCGAACTCGATCCGCCGCGCTGGGGCCTGCTCGAATTGCAGGACGCCGAGACGGGCCGTCGGCGGTTGATGGTGATGCGGCCGTCTCTCCGGCAGCGTTGGATCGCTACGGAGTCGACGCGCCGACAACATCTGACTCATCTTGCCGCCGCACGCGCGCGCGCGCCAATCTTTATCGAAGATCGTTTCGATCCCCATGCGCTCAGTCTGCGCCTGATGGCCGCGTGAGGCGTGATGCGGATCATCCCCTTCATTCTGCTGACGCTTTGCCTCGTCGATCCCGCCACGGCGGGTGCGACGCGCGTTATCATCCATTCGGCGCGGCCGTTCGGTTATTTTGTCGGCGACATCATCCGTGCGCGGGTCGAGATTCTCGCGCCCGCCGAGGCGGCTCTTTCGACGGCGTCGCTGCCGCGTCCCGGACCGCTCAACGTGTCGCTCGATCTTCGTGACGTGAATTTTCGTGAGACGCTGGACGGCGCCAACCGACGCTTCGACATCGATCTTGTCTATCAGAATTTCTATGTCGCGCTCGATGTGCGCAACATCGAGATTCCGCCTTTCGCCCTTCGTATCGGCGATGAAACCGTGTCGGTTCCAGGCTGGAGCGTCGGCGTCGCGCCGCTGCGCGAGATATCGCCGGCGCAACTGGAACACGCTGAAGATTATCTGCGTCCCGACCCAGCGATGCTCCTTGTGGATTCAGGGCGACCCAAACGCCTCGCTCTTGTCTTTGCGGCGCTATCGGCTTTTGCGGTCGGCGCCGTCGCTTGGGATCGTGGTTGGCCGCCATTTCAACGCCGCCGCGCCCGAATCTTCAACGCCTTGGCGCGTCGACTCGCGGCGCAGGCGCGCGCAACGCCGCAGGAGCAGGAAGCATTGGCGCAAGCGATACAAAGCATGCATCGCGCCATGGATTCCGCTAACGGCGCTGCGCTGCTTTTCGAGGATGTCTCCAGCTTTCTCGCGCGTCGGCCGGAGTTTGGGTCGCTGCATTCATCCTTCCAACGCTTCTTTGCCGCGTCTCGCAGCGCCTTTTTCTCCCAACATGACGAGCCAGGCGCCGATTACAGCCTTGCCGAACTCGCTAGCTTCGCGCACGCGCTCGCTCGGCAGGAGCGCAGGCAATGATCGGCTTCGATCACGCCGCGCTGCTCGTCCTCGCGCCGCTCGCCATGGCGCCTCTACTGAGATCGGCGCTGAGCACGTCAAAAGTTTCGTCGCTCGGCTGCGCCCCGGATGATGGCGTCTCCCGCACCGTCGATGCGTCGTTGAAGCTCCTTGGCGTCGTCGCGCTGGCCGCAAGTCTTTTCGGAGCGGCGGCCCCCTTTCTTCCCGGAGAGGAAATCGAGCGCTTCGCCGAAGGCGCACAGATCGTCATGCTGATCGATCGCAGCGGCAGCATGAACGAGACTTTCGCGGGTAGGAGCCCCTCCGGCGCGGACGAGTCGAAAGCCTCCGCCGCCAAGCGCATCCTCAAAGATTTTGTCGACCGCCGGCGCCGCGATCTTGTCGGCGTCGCCGCCTTTTCGACCTCGCCCATGCTGGTTACGCCGCTTTCCGACCATCCGGATGCGACGAAGGCGGCGATCGACGCGATGGACCGGCCGGGCCTCGACTACACCAATATCGCGCGCGGCCTCGCTATGGGGCTGTCGATGTTTCGCGCCAGCGACGCGGATCGCTCACGCGCCATTCTTCTCATCTCCGACGGCGCCGGCGTCATCGATCCCAAAATCCAGGACGATCTGCGCGCGGATTTCCGCAAGACCAATGTGAACCTCTACTGGCTCTTCCTGCGAACCGAAGGCAGCCGCGGCATCCATGACGCGGACGCCGACAATGAATCGCCGCAGGCCGCGCCGGAGCGCCATCTCGATCTTTATTTCAAAACGCTTGGCGTTCCCTACCGGGCCTTCGAGGCGGAAGGGCCGAAAGCCACGCAAGAGGCGCTCGATCAGATCGACAGGCTGGAACGACGCCCGATGCGCTATCTCGAAAAGCTGCCGCGCCGCGATCTGGCACCGACCTTCTTTACGGTCGCGCTTGGCGCGGCGGGACTACTCCTCGTCGCGAAATTTTCCGAAGTGCGGCTGACCGCAAGAGGAGGCGCGCCGTGATCGGCGGCATTCGTGAAAGGCTTCTCGGCATCTGGAGGGCGCAGCGCTCGATGCTCCTCGTCGGTCTTGCCGTGGCGCTACTCTTTGCGATGACAATCGAACTCGTCCAGTGGCGCCGCGCCATCGCCGCCAATGACACGATTGACGCGCTGCGCGCCGGCCGCAATATCGAGGTCGAAGACGGCGCCCCGCCAGAGGCGCTGCTGGCGCGCGTCGCTTTTTTCACCAAACGCGGCGAACTCGATCAGGCGCGCACGCTTGTCGAAGCGCTGGATCGTTCGGGCGAAGTGGAACCGCGCGCGCGCGGTCATTATCTGCTGGCGAACGCGCTGCTGCGCACGGCGCTGGAGCATATCGAGAAATCCGAACTCGAAGCGGCCAACCCTCTCGTCAATCTGTCGAAGCGCGAATATCGCCGCGCGCTGCAGCTCAATCCCGACTATTGGGACGCGAAATTCAATTTCGACGTCGCTGCGCGTCTTGTGCGCGACTTCCCCGATTTCGAGCGCAAGAGTGGCGATGAACTCAGCGCCGATCCGAAAAAGCTCTGGACCGACATTCCGGGCAAGCCGAAGGGCCTGCCGTAATGCGCGTGAATTTTCGCGATCCACGCCTTTGGCTGCTGACCGCCTCAGTCGCGCTGCTGATGGCGACCTTCGCCATGCCGCAGGCGTCGGTCGCGCGCGCCAGCTACGACATTCTCGCCATCGTCGACATAACCGGCAGCATGAATGTGCGCGACTATACGGCCTCCGGCCGTCCCGTCAGCCGGCTCGATACGGTCAAAGCCGCGCTTCGTCACATGGCGACGAAACTGCCTTGCTCTTCGCGCGTTGGACTTGGCGTCTTCACCGAGCGACGGCCCTTCCTGCTGTTCGAGCCGATCGGCGTCTGCGCCGATTTCTCGCCACTCGAGGCCGCGATTGCCGCGCTCGACTGGCGCATGGCGTGGGATGGCGACAGCCGCGTCTCCACGGGGCTGTATCGCGCGATCGAGATGGCGCGGGAATTGAAGGCGGATCTGCTGTTCTTCACGGATGGCCATGAGGCTCCGCCGCTCCCGGCCTCGGGCGCCCAGACCTTCGATGGCAGGCCGGGGGAAACGCGCGGATTGATCGTCGGCGTCGGCGGCTATGACCTATCGCCGATCCCGAAATTCGACGACAGGGGGCGCGATATCGGCTTTGTCGGGATCGACGACGTGCCGCATGAAAGCCGTTTCGGCCTGCCCCCGAAGGGTGCCGAGCAGCGCGAGGGCTTCAATGCGCGCAACGCGCCTTTCGGCGCGACGGCGGCGGTCGGCGTCGAACATCTTTCGTCGGTGAAAGAGGATTATCTCCTCACGCTCTCGGAAAAGACCGGCCTGAACTACGCGCATCTCGATGACGGCGCGCGGCTCCTGGAGGCCTATCTCGGGACGGCGACGGGGCGAATGCGCGAGTCCCGATTCGATTTGCGCCCGATCCTCGGCGCGGCAGCGGCGGCAATGCTGTTTAGCGCATTCGCGGCGGCGCCGCTCTTTGCGCGCCTGTCGCGCGCGCTCAACACGTCGACCTTCAATGTCAGACTTCAATCAGGGAGAAAACAATGAAAAAGCTTCTTTGGGCGGCCGCGCTTTTCTTTGCAGCGCCGGTCTTTGCAGCGCCGGCCCTGGCGCATGGACCGACGCCGATCAAAGTCGATGAGACGATCACCATCGCCGCCGACCCCAAGGCGGTCTGGGCCATCGCCGGAAAGTTTGACGGCTACGCCAACTGGCATCCCGACGTAGCGAGCGTGAAGGCCAAGGGGGGCGACGCCGCCGGCGCCGAGCGTGACGTCACGCTGAAAAAGGGCGGCGTGCTGAAGGAAGGCTTGGACGAATATGACGTGGGCGCGTTCAAAATGTCCTGGCGCATGTCCGATCCCAATCTCGACGCCATGCCAGCGAGTTCCTATTCGCTCAGCTTCACGATCGAACCGGCGGCGGGCGGCGGCAGCCAGGTGAAATGGTATGGTCGTCTCTATCGTGGCGACACCGGCAACGAGCCGCCGGAAAATCTCAACGACGACGCGGCGCGCACGGCCATGTCGGCCTTCCTGCACAATGGACTGCAGGGCCTCAAGAAGAAGGTCGAAGGCAAGTAGCATGGCGTCCCTACGCCCCTTGCAGGCGAGCCTTCTCGTCGTATCGTCGCTGTTTCTCGCAGCTTGCGGCGAGGAGAAGCGGGTCCGCGAGGCGGATGTCGAGGACGTCATCGAGGCCGAAGACGGCAAGACCGACGCCATATGGCTGCGCGCCAACGATCACATCGATCCCGCGCAATGGCTCGCGAGCCGGGAAGCCGGCCGCGAGCTCGCGGCAACCGATGCGGCCGTCGATAAAATGCGTGCAGCGATCCTGGCCGCGCGCCGGCATTTTATCGAATCGCACCGAATGCTCGCGAACCGCACCGCGCAGATCGGCAGGATGCTTGCGGACGAGGGCAAGGTCGAGGATTACGGGAGCATATTGTATGCGCTCACGGATGTCGCGAAAGCCGCCGGCCAGCGACAGACCTACGGCGAACTCTGCCGGGTCCCGTCGCGGAGGTGGTTGGAATTGGGTTGGCGTAGTCTCCGGGTTGCTCAACCCAAACGATTCCGGCGTTGGAGCGCTGGAATGGAGACCACGCCATGGCGAGGGATACCATGAAGGAGG
>Ga0233425_10007670_pt1 | contig 14965 bp, 10 predicted proteins | sample Watercolumn_Towu_2_FD_181712 | JGI IMG/M metagenome (GOLD analysis project Ga0233425, IMG submission 181712) | Freshwater microbial communities from Lake Towuti, South Sulawesi, Indonesia - Watercolumn_Towuti2014_140_MG | ecosystem: Environmental > Aquatic > Freshwater > Lake | place...
ACGGCGGCGGCATGTCGTTCGGCTCGACGAACATCCGCGTGCTGGTGGCCAAGGCCCGCGTAGCCAAGGCGTTTCACGGCTTCTCCTGCACCGGCGAAGGCGGCTATCCCGAGCGGTTTATCCCCTACGCCGACCACATGATCACGCAAGTGGCCACCGGACTGTTCGGCGTGCGCGAGGAAACCATCCAGCGGGCGCCGATCGTCGAGTTCAAGTACGCCCAGGGGGCCAAGCCCGGGCTGGGCGGGCACCTTTTGGGCGACAAGAACACGCCGGCCGTGGCCGCCATGCGCGAGGCCGTGGTCGGCACGTCGCTCTTCTCGCCCTTCCCGTTCCACAGCGTCTACTCGGTTGAAGACCACAAGAAGCACCTCGACTGGATCGCGCACGTCAATCCGCGGGCGCTGCTGTCGGCCAAGGTCTCCACGCCGGTCGACGTGGATATGGTGGCCGTGGGCGTGTACTACGCGGGCGGACACATCGTCCACCTCGACGGCAGCTACGGCGGCACCGGTGCAGCGCCGAACATCGCCAAGAAGAACATCGCCATGCCCATCGAGTATGCGATCAACCGCGTACATCAGTTCCTGGTGAACGAGGGAATCCGCGAGAAGGTTACTGTGATGGCCAGCGGCGGTGTGCGCACGCCATCCGACGTGGCCAAGGCCATCGCCCTGGGGGCCGACGGCGTGGTCATCGGCACCGCCGAGCTGATGGCGGTGGGCTGCATTCGCTGCGGTTGCTGCGAAAGCGGCCGCGGTTGCGCCCGGGGCATCGCCACGACCGACTCCGAACTGCTGCAAATGGTCTCGGTCGAGTGGTGTACGCAGCGGCTCGTAAACATGTACACGGCCTGGCAGCGGCGGCTGATCGACATCCTCTATCGCCTCGGGCTGGATTCGGTCGCCGCACTCCGCGGACGGACAGATTTGCTGATGCACCTGGACTACGAGAACGCGGTTTGAGGGTCTGGGAATCGGGCAAATCCGAAGTCCGAAATCCGAAATCCGAAACAAGACCCAATAATCAAATGGCGAATGACGGAAAACAGGAAATACGATCTGGAGGAGCGGACTTACGAATTCGCGCGGAGGGTGCGGGCGTTCGTGAAGAAGTTGCCGCGCACGATCTGCAATATCGAAGACGTCAAACAGCTTGTACGCGCGTCCGGTTCGGTCGGGGCGAACTACATCGAGGCCAATGAGGCGTTGGGTAAGAAGGACTTCCGGATGCGGATTCGCATTTCGCGTAAGGAGGCCAAGGAGTCGGGATACTGGTTGCGGCTCCTGGACACGCAGGACGCGATTGCACTGAACGAGGAACGCGACAGACTGATCCAAGAAAGCACCGAGTTGACCCGTATTTTCGGAGCCATCCTGCGCAAGTCGGAGTAACCGTCGGGAAGTTTCGGTATTGGTAATTCGTATTTGTTTCGGATTTCGAGCTTCGGATTTCGGGTTTAGCCTTTCGTGTTTGGGAATAGGGTAGTTTCCGAGGGAAGCATGTCGCCGCCGCAAGAACGTATCGACTCCATACTCCGTTCGCGGGCCGACCTGCGGCCGAGCGAGCCGTGGTTCCAGCAGTCGCCCGAGGCCGAAGGCGGCTGCGGGGTGACCGGGTTCGCCTGCACGATCCCGGTCCGCGGCCGGCACATCTACGAGCCGTCGATCCAGATGCGGAACCGCGGCAACGGCAAGGGCGGCGGCATCGCCGCCTGCGGGCTGGTGCCCGAAGAAATGGGCGTCTCGCGCAAGGTGCTCGAAGACGACTACATTCTCCAGATCGCCTTGTTGGACCCGCAGGCCCGCGGCGAAGTCGAGAAGGAATTCATCGAGCCGTTCTTCGACGTGCATCAAGGCGGCATGGTGGCGACGGTTCCCAGCTACCGCGACGTGCCGCTCTTGGACGCCCGTCCGCCCGACGTGTCCCGTTACTTCGTGCGCGTCAAGCCGGCGGTGCTGTCCCGCTTCGCCGAGGAAAAAGGCCTCAGCGGGCTCTCCGAACGCGACGTCGAAGACGAATTTGTTTTCCAGAACTCGCTAAAGCTGAATACGGCCTACTACGCCTCGCTGGGCGACAAGCGGGCCTTCGTCCTCTCGCACGCGCGGAACCTCATCATCCTGAAGATCGTGGGCTTCGCCGAGGCGGCCGTGCAGTATTATTGCATGCACGACACGCGGGCGCACGTCTGGATCGCCCACCAGCGCTATCCGACGAAGGGCCGCGTGTGGCACCCGGGTGGGGCCCACCCCTTTATCGGCCTCAACGAGGCCCTGGTCCACAACGGCGACTTCGCCAACTATCACTCGGTGAGCGAGTACCTCGCGGGCCGCAACATCTTCCCGCAGTTCCTTACCGATACCGAAGTCTCGGTGCTGCTGTTCGACCTGTGGAACCGAGTCTACAAGTATCCGGTCGAGTACATCATCGAGGCCCTAGCGCCGACGACGGAGACCGACTTCGACCGGTTGCCCTCCGAGAAGCAGCGGATCTACCGGCAGATCCAGGCGGCCCACATCCACGCCTCGCCCGACGGCCCGTGGTTCTTCATCATCGCCCGCAGTCTGGCTGAGACCAAGCAGTTCCAACTGATGGGCATCACCGACACGGCGATGTTACGGCCGCAGGTGTTTGCGCTGCAGGAGGGCGAGGTGTCGATCGGGTTGATCTGCTCGGAGAAGCAGGCCATCGACGCCACGCTGGCCAGCCTTGCCAGCGAAGATCCGCGATTCACGCCCACGGCCGACATCTACTGGAACGCCCGCGGCGGCAGCCACACCGACGGCGGTGCGTTCCTGCTGACGGTCAGTCCGAACGGCAACGGAAACGGTTCTCCGGCGAAGGCGGCGGGTCAGCAGAACGGGAAGAACGGGCATTACGAGCTTCGAGTCAACAACAAGTTCGGCGACGAGGTTCGCACGCTCCCCGGGCAGGTCCACTGCGATCTGTCGGCTCCGCCGAAGGCGAGCCCCGGGCGTCAGCCCGGGGATGACGCGGCCATCGACCGCGCGATCGAAGAGCAGAATCCCCAATCGCTGTTCGACTATCTCCGCGGTCAGGTGGTCGATATGACCTACGACCGGCTGCGGTGCTTCGTCGGACAGATTGCCGACCGCACGGCCGCAGCGGCCACGGCCCTGGGCATCGAGGCATTCACGGTGGGCATCGACCGCCGCTACCCGACCGGGCAGAAGAAGCGTAGTTCGGTGTTGACGATCCTCCGCAATGGGCTGGAGCAGATCTTCGACCGCCAGCCACTCTGCGGCGAAGGCGAAGGCGACACGCACCTGCGGATCAACTGGCAGAACCGCGGCAAGCTCCGTGGCCCGCGCGACGCCGAGACCACGTTGCTGATCGACTGCCGCGGCTTCCAACCCGAAGGCGACGACTGCGACGCCCGGTTGGCCGTCAAGGCGTATCATCTCGGCTGGCGGCACATCGTCCACTACAACTCCCGTGGCACGCGGTTCCACGGCGTGGGCTTCGGCCCGAAGACCGACGGCCTGCGGATCGACTGCTACGACAACCCGGGCGACTACCTGGCCTCGGGCATCGACGGCCTGGAAATCTTCGTCCACGGCAACGCCCAGGACCAGCTTTGCCAGATCGCCAAGCGCGGCAAGTTGGTGGTTTACGGCGACGTGGGGCAGACGTTCCTCTACGGCGGCAAGGGAAGCACGGTCTACATCCTCGGCAACGCCGCCGGGCGGCCGATGATCAACGCCGTGGGCTCGCCGCGCGTGATCATCAACGGAACCGCGCTCGACTTCCTGGCCGAGTCGTTCATGGCCGGCAATCCGCACACGGGCGGCGGCTTCGCGATCCTCAACGGCCTCCGCTACGAGCAAGACGGCCGCCTCGTGCCGCTGGACCTGCCGTATCCGGGCAGCAACCTGCTGTCGCTGGCCTCGGGCGGGGCGATCTACGTCCGCGACCCGCGGCGGACGCTGGTCGAGGAGCAACTCAACGGCGGGGCCTACCGACCGTTGAGTGCGGCCGATTGGAAACTCATCCTGCCGTATCTCGAAGAAAACCAACGGCTCTTCGGCATCCGCATTCAGCAAGACTTGCTGACGGTCGACGGCGTGCTGCGTTCGCCCGCCGAGGTCTACCGCAAGGTCATGCCGCGTAAAGATGCCGAAATTGAGGCCGAGTTGGAAGGAATGGGCGAGTAATGTCCAATTTGCAATCGAATCCCATGACAACGCCTCTCGAATGGCAACCTGCCGACTTCTGCAACGAAGTCCAACAGCGTTCCGGCACGCCCGTTAGCGCGTGCTTCCAGTGCCACAAGTGCTCGACCGGTTGTCCGATCGGTCCCGACATGGACCTGTTGTCGAGCCAGGTGATGCGTCTGGTTCACTTGGGCGCGGCCGAAGAGGTGCTCGAATCGAAGGCGATTTGGCTCTGTGCGTCGTGCGAGGCGTGCAGCACGCGGTGCCCGATGGGCATCGACGTGGCCGCCGTCATGGACGCGCTGCGCATGATGGCCATCGACCGCAAGGTCGCGATCCCGGACGGCCGCGGCAAGCACTTCCACCGCGCGTTCCTCGGCAGCGTGCGGCGGCACGGCCGCGTCTATGAGATGGGCATGATGACCGCCTACAAGCTCCGCAGCGGTGACTTCCTGAGCGACGTGGGCAAGGTGCCGCAGATGCTCAAGAAGGGCAAGCTCAAAATCCTGCCCAAGAGCAGCGGCAACGTGAAAGAGGTCCGCGAGGTCTTCAAGCGCGCGGAAGAGGAGGAAAAGAACCGATGAAGTTCGCCTATTTCCCCGGTTGCAGCCTGGAATCGACGGCGTGGGACTTCAACCGTTCCACGCAGGCCGTCTGCCGCGCGCTGGGGATCGAACTCGAGGAGATTCCCGACTGGGCCTGCTGCGGCTCGACGCCCGCCCACAGCAGCAACGCCTCGCTGGCCGTGGCCCTGCCGGCCATGACGCTGCAAAACGCCCAGAAAATGGGCCATCCGGTGCTGACCGCCTGTGCCTCGTGTTACGGCCGGCTGCGTACGGCCAACCACGAGATCCGCAACTCGCCAGACGAACAGGCGCGGGTCGAGCGGATCACGAAGAAGCCCTACGACGGCAGCGTCGAAGTCTTACACGTGCTCGACGTGCTGGTCAACCGCTGTGGCCCCGATGCAATCCGCGCGAAGGTGCAACGGCCGCTCGAAGGTGTGCGCGTGGCGTCGTACTACGGCTGCCTCTTGACTCGCCCGCCGGAAACGGTGGCCTTCGACAATCCTGAGCACCCAACCTGCATGGACAAACTCGTGGCGGCCGTCGGCGCCAAGCCGGTCGAGTGGCCCATGAAGACCGAATGTTGCGGCGCGGGCCTGTCGATCACGCGGGCCGACATCGTGGGCCGCCTCGGGCATCGCCTGGTGTCCATGGCCCAGCGGGCCGCGGCCGATTGCATCGTCGTGGCCTGCCCGTTGTGTCAGACAAACCTCGATTTGCGGCAACTCGACGCCGGCAAGGCCCACGGCGAACTGCCGCCCATGCCGGTGATGTACATCACCCAGTTCATCGGGCTGGCCCTTGGATTGTCGGTGGTGGAATTGGGGCTCAACGCGCTGACAGTCAGCGCCGAGCCGCTGTTGGAGAAGCTGGGCGTCGGCGAAATGGCCGCCACGGGAGGAAGACGATGATCGCCAACCCAAGCTCGATACTCGACGCCAGAGCGAACGGCAACGGCAACTCGAATGGCAACGGCAACGGCCGCGAATCCAGCGGCGCGGTGCTGGTCTGCGGCGGCGGCGTGGCCGGCATCCAGGCCGCGCTCGATCTGTCGGCCGGCGGGTTCCGCGTCTACTTGGTCGAATCCAGCCCGACCATCGGCGGCGGCATGGCCCGGCTCGATAAGACGTTCCCTACCGGCGACTGTGCCACGTGCATCATCTCGCCGAAGCTCGTCGAATGCATGCGCGACTACAACATCGACGTGCTCACGATGGCCGACATCACGAAGCTCGATGGCGAGGCGGGCCACTTCCAAGTCGAAGTGCTCAAGCGGCCGCGGGGCGTGCGGGCCGACAAATGCACCGGCTGCGGCGACTGCTGGGACCACTGCCCGGTGCGGAACGTGCCGCAAACGCCGGCCGCGGCCCAGCCCAGCCAGCCGCTGGAGGCGAAAGATGCCGCCACGCTGGCCGAGATTCTCGCCCGGCACGAAGGCGTACCCGGCGCGCTGATGCCCGTGTTGCACGACATCAGCCACGCCTACGGCTACCTGCCGCGGCTACTACTGGAGCACGTGGCCGTGCGATGGGGCGTGCAGCTTGCCGAAATCCTCCGCGTGGCCAGTTTCTACGACGAATTCCGCTTCGACCCGATCGGCCGGCACGTCATCGAGGTCTGCACGGGCACGTCGTGCTACGCGCGCGGGTCCGTGGCGCTGATCGATCGGCTGAGCAAGGAACTGGGCATCGGCCCCGACGAGACCGACAAGGACGGCCGCTTCACGCTGCGGACCGTGCGTTGCCTCGGCCTGTGCGGCCACTCTCCCTCGATGAAGATCGACGGCCGGGCCTTCGGCCGCGTCAACCTCGATCAACTGCCGGCCGTCCTGGAGCAATTCGCATGAGCCGACCGATCACCAATGCCGCCGACCTCGACCAGGCAGCCGCCGAAGGCCGCTCGCGGCTCTATCCTGGCCGCCTGAAGATCGTCATCGGCTCGGCCAGTTGTGGCATCGCAATGGGCGCCCGCGAGGTCGAGGCCGCGGCCGTCGAATGCGTCAAGAAGCTCAAGCTCGATGCGGTCGTCTGCCGCACGGGCTGCATCGGGCTTTGTGCCCAAGAACCGCTCGTCGATCTGCTGCTGCCCAATGGGCCGCGCGTCAGCTACTGCCAAATGACGCCGACAACCGTCCGCGCGCTGCTGGAGGCCTACGCCGGCGGCAAGCTACGGCCCGACATGGCGTTGGCCCGCTTCGCGCGCGAAGAATGTCTCTCGACGCAGGAAGTCCACGAATTCCCGCCTGGGCCGGCCGAAGTGGCCAAGTTGCCCGAGTGGTCGCAGCAGGAGTTCTTCCGCCGGCAGACGAAAGTAATCCTGCGCAACTGCGGCTACATGGACCCCATGTCGCTCGACGAGGCCATCGCCCGCGGTGCCTATCGTGGCGCCGTGCGGGCAATCACGCAACTGAAACCCGAGGAAGTGATCGACGACGTGCTCCGCAGCGGCCTTCGCGGTCGCGGCGGGGCGGCCTTCCCCACGGGGCAGAAGTGGCGGTTCGCGCGCCAGGCCAAAGGCGACGTGAAATACGTGGTCTGCAACGCCGATGAAGGCGCCCCCGGCTCGTACATGGACCGCACCGTGCTGGAAGGCGATCCGCACGCGATCCTCGAAGGGCTGCTGATCGGTTCTTACGCCATCGGCGCCCGCGAGGGATTCATCTACGTGCGGAGCGAATATCCGCTGGCCATCGTCACCCTGCAGCAGGCGATTGCCGATGCCGAGGCCCGCGGCCTGCTGGGCGAGAACATTTTGGGCACGGGCTGGTCGTTCCGCGTGCAAATTCGCCGCGGCGCGGGGGCCTACGTGTGCGGCGAAGAGACGGCCCTGATTGAGTCGATCGAAGGACACGCGGGCGAGCCTCGCATTCGCCCGCCGTTTCCCGTGACGGCCGGCGTGCAAGGCCAACCGACCGTGGTCAACAACGTCAAGACCTGGGCCAGCGTGGCACCGATCATCACGCGCGGCGGAAGCTGGTACGCGGCCATCGGCAGCAAGGGCACGCCTGGCACTACGGTCTTCTCGCTCGAAGGGGCAGTGAAGAACCGCGGGCTGGTCGAAGTGCCGCTGGGCACCACGCTCCGCGAGGTGATCTACGACATCGGCGGCGGCGTGGCCGGCGATGCGGCGCTGAAGGCCGTGCAACCGGGCGGGCCGTCGGCCGGCTGCCTGCCGCCGTCGTTGTTGGACCTGCGGCTCGACGCGGCCGACAAGGAAGGCGAGACGGTCGGCATGGGCACGGGCGGGATCATCATCATGGACAGCTCCGCTTGCATGGTCGACGTGGCCCGCTTCCTGATCGACTTCTTCGTCGAGGAATCGTGCGGCAAGTGCGTGCCGTGCCGCGAAGGAACCAAACAGATGCTGCATATCCTCACGCGGATATGCGAAGGGCGCGGCAAAGAGGACGACCTGCCGCTGCTCGAGCGCCTGGCGAAGACCGTGAAGCTGGCGTCGTTCTGCGGCCTGGGCGCGGTTGCGCCCGATCCGGTGTTGGCCGCACTGAAGCACTTCCGCGGCGAGTTCGAGGCCCACATCCGCGACAAGAAGTGCCCCGCCGGCGCGTGCCATCGCGTTGCGCGGCCCGCCAAAGAGCAAGCCAAAGAGCTGGTGAGAGGCTGATTATGGATACAACCGCTTCGGACCACGTCGGCATCACCATCGACGGCCGCACCGCGCAAGTTCCGCAAGGCACGACGGTCTTCACCGCCGCGCGGCAGATGGGCATCACCATTCCCACGCTGTGCAACTACCGCGGCGTCGAGCCCTACGGCGCGTGCCGCGTGTGCGTGGTCGAACTGGAAACGCCCCGCGGGCCGCGCTACGTGGCCTCTTGCAGTTATCCAGTCGAGCCCGGCATGGTCGTCCACACCGATACCGAGCAGGTGCGGCAATCGCGGCGGACCGTGCTCGAGCTGATGCTGGCCGAGGCCCCGGAATCCAAGGAACTGGCCGAGTTCGCCGCGGAATACGGCGTCCAGGCCACGCCCTTCGACCGCGGCGAAGGCGGTTGCGTGCTCTGCGGGCTGTGCGTCCGCGTGTGCAACGGCGTGATGGGCCGCGGGGCGATCAACATGGTCGGACGCGGCGCGGAACGCAAGATCGCCACGGCTTTCAATCAACGGACCGACCAGTGCCAGGCGTGCGGCGCTTGTACGTTCGTCTGCCCGACCGGAACCCGCGGCATCGACACGATCACCGCCCGCGCGGCCGCGCCGCACCTCACGCGGCACGACCAATACTACGCGCCGCGGCCGAATATCGACCTGGCCCATCCGCAGGCCTCGCCCCGCGTGCCGGTGATCGACCGCGACAACTGCGTCCACTTCCGCACGGGCGAATGCGGCCTGTGCGCGAAGGTCTGCCAGGCCGGCGCCATCGACTACGACCAGCCGCCCGAGACGTTGAATCTCGAAGTCGGCAGCGTGGTGCTCACGCCCGGCTTCGAGGCCTTTGACGCCTCGCGGCGCGGCGAGTTCGGTTTTGGGTTTGCACGCAACGTGATGACCAACGTACAGTTCGAACGCATGCTCTCGGCCTCTGGCCCAACGCGAGGGCACGTTGTCCGCCCGGTCGACGGCAAGAAGCCCAAGCGGCTGGCCTTCATCCAGTGCATCGGCTCGCGCGACACGCAATGCGACAACGACTACTGCTCGTCGGTCTGCTGCATGGCGGCCACAAAAGAGGCGATCCTCGCCAAGCAGCACGAGCCCGACCTGGATGTGACGATCTTCTTTCTCGACTTGCGGGCGTTCGGCAAGGACTTCGACCGCTACTGCGAGCGGGCCAAGGCCCAAGGCATCCGCTACGTGCGGAGTTTCATTTCGCGGACCTACGAAATGCCCGACACGCGGAGCATCCGGATGGTTTACGCCGCACAAGCAGGTTCCGCCCCAGTAGATCCCGCCTGCCGGGCGGGACTTGCTGAGAAAACTCCCGAACAGTCCCAAGTCCCGTCCGGCGGACGGGATCTACAGCAAGTCCCGTCCGGCGGACGGGACCTACAACAGGTCGAAGAAGAGTTCGACATGGTCGTGCTCTCGCTGGGGCTGGAGCCGAGCGCGTCGCTGCAAGAGCAGGCTGAGCGGCTGGGCGTGGTGCTGAATCGCTGGGGCTTCGCGCAGACCAGCGAGTTGCAGCCGCTGGACACCTCGCGGCCGGGCGTGTTTGTGGGCGGGGCATTCCAGGAACCGAAGGACATTCCCGATACCGTGATGCAGGCCAGCGCCGCGGCCGCCCGGGCCATGGCCCTCTTGGCGCCGGCCCGCGGCAGCAAAGTGCGTCGCAAGACCTATCCGCCGGAGCGCGACATCACCGACGAGCCGGCACGCATCGGCGTCTTCATCTGCCACTGCGGCAGCAACATCGCGTCGGTCGTGGACGTGGAGCGCGTGGTGAAGGAAACCCGCGAGTTGCCCGACGTGGTCGTGGCCGAGAGCAACGTCTACACCTGCGCCGACGACAGCCAGAACCGCATCAAGCAGAAGATCCTGGAGCATCGCCTCAACCGCGTGGTCGTGGCCTCCTGCACGCCGCGGACGCACGAGCCGATCTTCCGCGACACGCTCCGCGACACGGGCCTGAACCCGTACCTGATCGAAATGGCCAACATCCGCGACCAGTGCTCGTGGGTCCACTCGGGGCAGCCCGACGCGGCCACCGACAAGGCCTGCGGACTGGTCCGCATGGCCGTGGGGCGCGTTGCGCGGTCCGTGCCGCTGCAAGAGGAGAGCGTGCCGGTGAACAACGCGGCCCTGGTCGTCGGCGGCGGCGTGGCCGGCATGACCGCGGCGCTGGCCCTGGCCGAGCAGGGCTTCCCGGTGCATCTCGTCGAGAAGAGCGATGCACTGGGCGGCACGGCCCGACAACTGCACCATACGCTCGACGGCCAGGACGTGCAGGCGTTCCTGAAGGACTCGATCGGACGGGTGACCGCCAGCCCGCGGATCACGGTCCATCTCAACTCCCGCGTCGAGAAGGTCGAAGGGCACATCGGCAACTTCACGTCGCGGATCGCAAACGGGGCCGGAGCAACCCCGGTGAAGCACGGGGCGGTCGTCGTCGCCACCGGCGCCACGGAAGACCAGCCGAAGACCTACGGTTACGGCCGCAACGCGCAGGTCATCACGCAGCTTGAGTTGACCGACCGCCTGGGCCGCGGCCAGTTGAAGCTGCCCGAGAAGCCCACCATTGCCATGATCCAGTGCGTCGAGCAGCGGAGCACCGAGCGGCCGTATTGCAGCCGCGTCTGCTGCACCTCCGCGGTTAAGAACGCTTTGGAGTTGAAGAAGCAGTATCCGCAGTCACGGATCGTCGTCCTCTACCGCGACATGCGGACCTACGGTTTCCGCGAGGCCGCCTACCGCGAGGCCCGCGAAAAGGGCGTGCTCTTCGTGCGTTACGAGCCGGAGCAGCCGCCCGAACTGACGGCCGACGGCCAGTTGCGGCTGCGGTTCCGCGAGCCGGCCGTGGGGCGGGACATCGAGTTGCAGCCGGACCTCGTGGTGCTGGCCGCGCCGATGATCCCACGGGCCGACCGGGGCGAATTGTCCGAACTGCTCCGCGTGCCGTTGAACGCCGACGGCTTCTTCCTCGAAGCCCACATGAAACTCCGGCCGGTCGATTTCGCCAGCGAGGGGTTGTTCCTCTGCGGCACGGCCCACGCGCCGAAGTTCTTGACCGAGGCGATTTCGCAGGCCAACGCCGTGGCCGGCCGTGCGGCCTCGGTCCTCTCGCGGAAGAAGATGGCCGTCAGCGGGCAGACGGCGTGGGTCGATGCGGACAAGTGCGTCTCGTGCATGACGTGCGTCCACGTCTGCCCATACATGGCCCCGCGGATCAACGAAAACAACAAGGCCGAAGTGCAGGGGGCCACCTGCATGGGCTGCGGAAGCTGCACGGCCGAATGCCCGGCCAAGGCCATTACCCTGCGGCACTTCGCCGACCCACAGGTGCTGGCTGCGGTCAACGGCCTGCTGGGCGACATTCCGCTAAAGGAGCCGGCCGACGTGGCCTATCCCGGCCGCGTCGGCGTGGCCCCGCCGCGGTGGCGCGTCACCACATAACCGCGACCGTTGGACGTACGCATCACGCTCCGCGTGATGGTCCGTCCCTCACGCGGAGCGTGAGGAATACAAAACCGCGACCGCCGGTCGCGCAAGAGCGTTGGGACGGCAGTTGTACTGCCGCCCCGCAGGAGTGCGGCGAAGTCGGGGGTGGCAGTGCAACTGCCACCCCAACGAGACAACGGCCACCCCAACGAGGAGAACAATGAACAACGACCCCATCATCCTCGCTTTCTGCTGCCACTACTGCGCCTACGCGGCGGCCGACCTGGCCGGCTCGATGCGCCTGCAATATCCCAGCAACGTCCGCGTGCTGCGGTTGCCGTGTACCGGCAAGCTCGAGGTGAACTACCTGCTGGCGGCCTTCGAGCGGGGCGTCGACGGCGTGATCGTGGCCGGCTGCCTGGAAGGCGGTTGCCACTTCCTGGAAGGGAACTTGCGGGCGCGACGGCGGACCGAGCGGGCCCGCGAGTTGCTGGCCGAAATCGGCATCGAGCCCGAGCGGCTGGAGATGTTCAACCTGTCGTCGGCCGAAGGCTCGCGCTTCGCCGAGATCGTCACCCTGATGAGCGAGCGGCTCCAGCGGCTGGGCCCCAGTCCGCTGCGCAAAGGCCGCGAGAGTGTCCACGAGGCCGTAGAACAAATGAGCGCCGAGGCCGAAGCGGCCCTGGCAGGAGATGAAAGATGATCGTTGCCGACCGCAAGAGCGTTGGGGAAATCCGGGACATGGTCCAAGAGCACCGCCGCGTGCTGCTGGTGGGCTGCGGCACGTGCGTGACCGTGTGCCTCGCTGGCGGCGAGCGCGAGGTGGGCATTTTGGGCTCGGCCCTCCGCATGGCCTTGAAGCTCGCGCGCCGCGGCAACGTGACGGTCGACGAGTGTACCATCGAGCGGCAATGCGAAGACGCCTTTATCGACGCCCTGGCCCCGCGCGTCGGCGAGTACGACGCCATCTGCTCGTTGGGCTGCGGCGCGGGCGTGCAGGCCCTGGCCGAACGGTTCCCGAAGAAAGCCGTCTATCCGGGCCTCAACACGCAATTCATCGGCATCCTCGAATCGCAGGGTGTGTGGACCGAGAAGTGCGCCGGCTGCGGCAACTGCCGGCTGGGCGAGTTCTCGGGCATCTGCCCGCTGACCCGCTGCGCCAAGCGGCTCTTGAACGGCCCCTGCGGCGGCTCGCAGGACGGCAAGTGCGAAGTCAACGCCGACCTGCCATGCGGCTGGCAGATGATCTACGACCGCGCCCGCGAACTGGGCAATCTCGACACGCTCTACCACATCGCCGCGCCGCACGACTGGTCGACCAGCCACGACGGCGGCCCGCGCAAGGTCGTCCGCGAAGACCAGTGCATCGCGGGGCTGGGGCCGAGGGCGTAGTCACTTGGAATCGGCCGTAACGGCCGTGGGCGGGGCGACGGCCGACGGGACGGAGCGATCGCTCTGCCGGACCTTCAGATCGGTGATGATGATCTCACTGACGGCCCGCATATTCAACGTCCGATCGATCTGTTCGCGTATCCGCCGCTTCAACTCAGTCAGCGGCGGGTCGTCAAAATCGGCGCTGTGCGCGGTGCGGAGCAGTTGCTCGATTGCCTGCTGCACGCGCAGGCGATGGGCGGCCAGTGCCGTGCGGGCCGAGTCGTCGACCTGGCTCAGCAGCGTGACGGCCAGCGCGAAATCGACCTCTGCAAGGCAGCAATCCTGCCCCTTGCCACCGGTGAACCGGAACTCGCCCAAGGTAATTTCCGTCGGCGGAACGACGGGCGTCGGCGGCGCGGACTTGGGACGCAGGAAGAGAAAGCCAACGATGGGAATCACGAGCAACGCAACCACCAGGGCCGCGAACCACCGTTGGGTCAGGAACCGCCACCAAACGGTCTTCGCCGATTCGCTGGCCGAGGTCTTCGAGACTTCCGAGTTCTCGTCCGCCGCTCTTGATTTCGGTTGCTCCGCGGCCATGGCAGGGCTCCAGAGTGCGTAAATGGTTGGGGTGGCAGGTCCGTAGTCCGTAGGGTGCGTGCAACGCACCGCAAAGCGGTTTCGGCCGGTGCGTTTCACGCACCCTACGAAGTCCCGTATTCCTCTCAGAACCCTACCTTATTCCACGGACAACAACGGCGACCATTGCACTCCATAGAGGGGGATGGTGACCCAAGAAAAGAAAAATGGGGCCTACGACGTGCCACCGACACAGTGGCCAGCCAAGCGGCAAGGGCAAGGTAACCGCTTGACAGAAATCCGTCAGAGGCCCCACGGGCCAGCACATTCAGGCCACGCGCAGAATCACCGTTGCGTGGCGAGAAGGGAGAATGCACACGCCATGCCGGTGTGACGACGCCTATGGACATGTCTCCAATTGCGTCACAACCTGTTATGCGCCAATGGGTTGCGGTCGCATTCGACTTGATGGGTTGTATTGCATAGACCATGTGGGGATGTCAGGGAATTGCGGCGTCCTGCTACACATGCATGATTTCACCGCCGCGCGACGCTACAGATCGTTGTAGGGGCGATTTCTAATCGCCCTGCTTGTCGTATACTGACAACGATTGTAGGACGGCCCAAAGTGGCTCACCTACAGGCGAGTTGATGCCTGCCGAGGAATGTTTCGTTGTCGTCGAACCCAAGCCCATTGCCGTCCAACGCCGATCAGGTAGTGATTTCGGTCAACCCGAAGGCGGGCGCCCGTTCGCCGCGGTCGCGCGTTGAGGCGCTGGTCGAGTTGCTCAAGGCACGGAACCTCACGCCGCACGTGCTGACTGACCTGAACGAGGTCGGCGCGTGTGCCAACGGCCTGTTTGCCGAGGGGCGACTGCGGGCGTTGGTCGGTGTCGGCGGCGACGGCACGGCCGCCGAACTGGTCAACCGTACGGCCGCCGGCACGCCGCTGACCCTGCTCCCCGCAGGCAACGAGAACCTGCTGGCCCGCTATTTGGGGCTCGGCAAGTCGCCCGAGGAGCTTTGCCGCACGATTGCCGAGGGCTCGATCCGTCGGCTCGACGCGGGTTCGGCCAACGGCCGGGTGTTTCTGCTAATGGTCGGCTGCGGCTTCGACGCCGACGTCGTCCACCGCGTCCACGTCAACCGCACCGGCCACATCCGCAGCCGCAATTATGCCAAACCAATTCTCGCGGCCATCCGTAGTTACGGGTATCCGGCA
>Ga0233425_10007671_pt1 | contig 14964 bp, 12 predicted proteins | sample Watercolumn_Towu_2_FD_181712 | JGI IMG/M metagenome (GOLD analysis project Ga0233425, IMG submission 181712) | Freshwater microbial communities from Lake Towuti, South Sulawesi, Indonesia - Watercolumn_Towuti2014_140_MG | ecosystem: Environmental > Aquatic > Freshwater > Lake | place...
CAAGGCACGCCGCTTCGCGGCGACCTTTCGCGATGGGGTTTCCAAAGGGGAGAATCGCGATTCTCCCCTTTGGCTGTTGGTGCGAATTCACTTCGCACCAACATTGAAATTCCTAAAGTTCAAGAACCGACAACGCAGCCATTCTGACAATGATCCGTTCCTTCGTTGCCGGTTGTAAAGACTTGCCCCTTTTTTTATTTTTATTCACTGACAATTTTAGCGTGCAGCGCTAAAATTGCCATTAATCAATTTGACTTTTTTATCGCCACACGATAAAATTGTCAAATGGATAAAATACGCTATTTAGCATCAGATATCGCCGAACTATGCTTTCCCAAACATAAAATGGCATTTATTTCCGGTCCAAGGCAATGCGGCAAAACTACCCTTGCCAAACATTTGCTGGCTGATCACAATGAAGGAAGATATTACAATTGGGATGAAAGCAAATTTAGACGCTTATGGGCCAAAGATCCGTCGCAAATCTCTGAGGGTTTTCCTACTAACACTACTCCACTGATCGTACTAGACGAAATTCATAAAGCCAAATCATGGAAACGCAATCTTAAAGGCGTTTATGATACTTTAACCCACGCCGTTGACATTATCGTCACCGGCAGTGCACGCTTAGATATTTATCGTAAAGGCAGCGATAGCCTGCAAGGCCGTTATTACGGCTTTCGTTTGCACCCTTTTTCTTTAGCAGAACTCCTAATGCAAAAATGTAATACTCCGGAAGCGGTGCTCGACAACTTGTTAAATCATAATTTCCACGTAAATATGGAAGCCACAAAATATCTGCAATTACTGGATAAATTTGGCCCTTTCCCTGAACCACTTTTGACTGCTGATGCAAGAACATTGAATTTGTGGAGACATACTCGCATTACTAAAATTATTCGTGAAGACTTGCGCGATTTAAGCCGCCTTCCAGAATTAAGCATGATTGAAATGTTAATTGCGCTACTGCCTGAACGCGCTGCCAATGTGCTGAGCATACAATCCTTAAGCGAGGACCTGGAAGTTGCGTATACCACAGTTAAACGCTGGTTAAATTATTTGTACCAGCTTTATTACGCCTTTAAATTACCGCCATATTCTAAATCTTTATCACGCGCCTTAAAAAAAGAAAGCAAGCTTTATTTATGGGATTGGAGCGAAATTGAAGACGAGGGACGGCGTTTTGAGAATTTAATTGCCAGTCATCTTTTAAAATATTGCCACTATTTAACTGATACTGGAATTGGCGATTTCCAATTATATTATTTACGCAATCGGCAAAAACAAGAAATTGATTTTTTGGTTGTTAAAGATAAAAAGCCATGGTTGCCAATTGAAGTAAAACTGCACGACGATACTCTGGCAAGCAATTGGTCTGCCTTTATGCGCCAATTAAATTGTCCATATGGAGTACAAGTAGTCAAACAAGATAACGTCCATCAAGTGGTTGACACCAATTTTGGCAAAATTGTAATAATCAGTGCTGCGCAATTTTTGAGTGGTTTAGTATAAACTAAGGATGGCCAAATCCGCCGCCGGGTATACGCGGCCCTGCGCCCGCACCATGAGCGGCGGCTTTGGCTGCTAAAGCGTCATACAAAGCCTGACATCCACTCTTAAGCGAAAGATCGCTATCCAAAACTTCCCGTAACTTTGTAGCTGCCGTAGAGGGAAAATTAGCGACGTCTTCTGGATGATCTTTAAATAACTCAATAGCCTTGCGCAAGAAAAGCCGTTCTTCTACTGCCGTCATAACTGCAGCACGAGAAGCAAGGCGATTCACCACCGAAATTACCTGCATTCTGTCACTGCGGGATAAATCATGAACAGCGTTGGCTACATCGGTAATAAGTACGGGATTTGTTCTATGAGCAAGGTCGACTGCTCCTGGATCCAAATCGTGATCAAAAGCCCTGATCGCTAAATCTCGTAATGGATTTAAAATACCAGTAACTTTATTACGAATAGCTTCATCAGGAATATGTGCAACATTATTAAGATCTTGCAAAGCAGTTACGTTATCATGTAAAGTATGAAAATCCGCTGCATTATGCGCCTGATCAGCTGCTCTTTCGGCATTAATTAATGCCTGCACAATATCATCGCTTAAATATCGCGGCGGAATATAATTACGCACGGTATAAAGCGCGTGAATTGCAGCGTCTCTGGCATGAGCTCTAAAATCAAGGATAGTCAACGGAGAAAGTTCTTGAGCTCGTGCAGCAAGAGAAGTTACTGCATTTCTTAAAGCAACCAATGTACCCGTATTAACATCACCGTGTCCTCCCGCAACACCTAGCACAGCATTAAACGCATTCCCCAATGCGGCGACTTCGGCACGAATATTATCATCTGCGGCGCCATCTGCAGTCCAGACGGCAGCAGCCGTTAAGATTCCAGCACCATGTAAAAAGCCACGTAAAACATTCCATGCATCCTGCACAGCCCCAACATTGTTCGCCCGCGCCGCATTTTCAACAATCTGAAGAGTATTGTTAATGGCAGCTAAATTAGCAGGTGGAGGAACAATTCCAGCAAGCGCTTCTCTCATTGTTGCAATCATTGCCGGAGTTATCGCAAAAGCAGATGTTCGAAAATCCGCTATAGGGACATGATCAATAGCAGCTCCATGAGCATCCACCATTCTTCTCTCCCTAAGCAATGTAGCTACTTCATGAGCTTTAAAAGCAACTCTTAATTCCCTTTGGGCTGTTGATAATTTTGTAACAAAGGCATTCACTTTATTTTCCACATCAGCAGCCGTAGCTCCTATTAGCATAGATCTCGATACAGAGCTTAATCTATTAACCAGTTCTTGAATTCGCGCAAGACGTGTCTCTGCACCTGCCGCTAAATGAGCGTTCCTAGCGCTGTGTACAATGTGTACTAATCCATCTAAAATATCAGTAATTACGTCACGAACGTAGGCATCAGGAATATGATGGGCATCAATAAGAGGCTGAAGTGCATTGATACGAATTTCTAAATCTCCAAAACCCGCATGATCATCTTCTCTCGTCTGATTAGCCGCCTTTTCAACCTCATTTAACGCACGAACAAGATCAGGATTTGCATCTAAAGAACTACGCGGAATAAAACGACGCAAAATGTAAATTGCGTGAAGCGCAGCGTCTTTGGCATTAGTCCTAAACGTTTCTGGTGATAATTGGGTAATTTGCAGTTTTTTACGGACAAGATCATGGCCTGCTCTACCAGATAATTCGAGTAATAAATTCGAATTATCGGCTGCAGCTGCAACTCCATGACCCTTAGCAGCCTCCACCATAACCGTATTAACCGCTTGTCCCAACGCGGCGATTTCACCATCGATATGGTCAGCATCAGCACGGACTGCATTCCAAACACCACCTGTCAAGATTCCAGCGTTTTGTAATTGCTGACGCACAGCATCCCATCTGTCTTGCACATTAGCAAGATTATTTCTACGCGCAGCATCTTCAACAGCCTGAAGAGCAGTATTAACATCAGGTAACGCGGCAATAGCAGCAGGCAACGCTGCTCTCAACGTTGCAACCATGCCCAGAATTATCGCGGCAGCATGCGTTTTAAAATCAGCTAAAGGAATAGTCTCATTCATCCTTATGCCTCTTGTCGCAAATAATTTTTCTACTTTTGCAAATTCAGAAACAACTTTAAATTCATCTCGCGCGACAAGCATTTTCTCAAACTCATCCACTTTCCCTGCCATTTCAACCGACGCTACTATTTTATCTCTTGCTTCGGTTGCCGTCATCATGCGATCGACGTCAGACCGTACTGCATCACGAAGAGGAATCATTGCGTTATGTACAGCGCCCACATCAGCAAGCGCAATAACTCTTACTGCATTACCCAAATTAACTATTTGGGCGCTATATGGAACTCCTGCACCAGCTGCTGGGGCTGCCCAATTACCACCCCCCGCTACGGTTATCACCCCCTCAGCCATCAATCGATCACGTAATTCAATAACTTTAAGCTGTAATGCAGCAAGATTAATAGCCGCATTGCCTACATCGGCTCTAATTCCTTCTAAAATATTGTTTATTTCGTCTTTATTTCGTATATTCACCGGAAGCGCTTGCTGCATCGAAAGCACGGCTTGTAATACCATAGCCTTTGCCTGTGCTTCGGTCGCGCCTCCCGCTGCAGGAATATATCTAGCTGCCTCATTCACACAGCTATTAACCTTACCCAACGCATCGCGCGCTTCTTTAACTTTATCGTCTTCCTCCTTCATCGCTGTTTTGTCCGCGGCTTTTAACTCACTCATTCCTACGATTTTGTCCAGAAATTTGGACGTAGCTTTATCACGAGCGGCGCTTACCACAAGATGCGCTTCATTTCCGGTTTCACGCGCTAACGCGCGGCAAGCAGCTTCTTTCCATTGAGCCAAAGGCATTGCTTCAGTGACTTCCTCTCCCGCGCGCAATAAACGCCCTTGTATCGCAGAACATTCCAAAGGATTAAGATCGGCTATCGACACTAAGCGCGTAAGTTTATCAAGATCTTTTCTCAATTGATCCACACTTGCACGCAAATTATAGGCCATAGGCAATACAGCTGTTGGATTTGCCTGAACCACACCGTCAGAAGCTTTTTGTTTATCCTCTTGGCTAACTGCTCCTGCAAGACCTTGGCGAAGAGTGTCCGCTCGTGCCGCGTGTACAGCCCGGTTTTGCTTAAGAGTATTTATTTCGTCAATCAACTGAGAATCCTTGGATCTTTGAAATGGATGCCATATCGACATTTTTTCAGCAATTAATCCGCATTCTTCTCCATCCGTAAGCATTTCTTTGGCAGCTTCGAAGAAAACTTGACGGGAAGCAAAACTTCCACCTGACATTGTAAATTCACCCCATTCCTTCGTCATTTTACGCAATAATTCTTTCGCCTGATCTTTGGTAATTCTTTTACTCTTGCAAATAGTTATTCCCGTAACCGTATCACCTTGCTTCGTAAATTTTATGTCGGGATCGTCGCCATCCACCTTGAAGTTGCCGACCGCTAAGATTTCCTTGGGAAAATTTTCTGAAGAAGATGGATTAAAGGTTACTGTATCTGGCCGGTTAAATCTCATCGGCTCGTCAAGAGAAGGCTCGAGCTTAACGTCATTTTCGCGGCAATAATCAGCTAAATTAATAGCGGCATTTTCAGCGTCGTTTACTTTTCTTCTGGCGGAATTATAAGAACTAAGCGCCGCTTCAAATTTTCTCACCGCAGTGGTTGTGCCGGTTAGTCTTGCGTGTGCGCGGGAGATTTCTTCATCTACAACTTCTTGAGCACGACGGGGAGCTCTTCCTGCAGCAGCATCGCCATGTATTGCATCGATCATGCGAACATAAGCGGCATTGCGTACATTATCAACATTCACATCACCCATCGATTGAGATACTGCTGCAACTACAGCACCGGCTTGGTTAACTAAATCTAGGTCGGCATCGGCAATGCCACCTCCTACTGCTGCTGCTATCAAAGGTGCGTGTCCGTCCAATACAACGTTCCACTCGGCATTTATAGCATTCATTGCTGCGGTTGTTACGGCTGCTCCGGCATTTCTGGCACTATCGTCAGTGCTACCGTTTGTTGCTTTATTCTTCGCCGCTGTAAGAGCTGCTGCACGAACTATAATTTTCTCGGCATTACTATTTTGGGGTATCGCCCTCACTCCTCCACCTACTACTACTGCCGCTACTGCCGTAGACGCTGCGGTTTTTGCAGCATTCGCCGCTTTTGCTGATGCATCTAATATATCCTCATCTTTTCTATTATTATTAGTAACAACCGCCTGCGCTGCAATCATCGCAACATCTTCTCGAACCAATTTATCTTCAGAGAAATCCGTCGACCGCGCAAAATTATACATATTTTTGGCTTTTTCTGCAGCGCGCTGCATCCGATCCTCGGCTGCACCCAATCTTCTCGCTTCCGCTGCGGCTGCCAGTCTTACGGCGGTTTCATCAGCAGGCCGCGCTAATATATTCTCTCCAAATCCTGTAAATACTCGACCAATTAAGTCTTGATCCGCTTGTCCGTGGGCTATTGCGTCGCCTATGATAACACCAGCATGTAAATCACTTGCTACACGTAACACCATCGTTGCCGCGGCGATTTGCGCTCTTGCGGCAATTCTTGGAATTTTTTTATCGCGCTCATCTTTATGAGCCTGAGTATCATACTCCGGTAGATCTCTTACCCCTTGCGCAATAGTATCAGCTTCCACTTTTTTCGCTGCCGCTTCAACTCGGGATCTATCAGCGGGATCTTCAATAGCTCTACAAACATTGCTCAAAAAGCCAATATTGCGCGCCAACAACACTCGCGCAAAACAATAAGCTCGCGGATTATGCGACTGCAAACTCTCCAAAGCCTTGTCTATATAATCTTCTCTGCGATAAAAAACGCTGGTCTTTTTACTTTTGGCAAAATCCTCTTCCATGGAACGCAACATTGATTCCTGATTGGCTTCAGATTCTGCTCCTGCTTTTGTGAGAGCTTTTACTGCTTCGTTCATTGAGGAAGGAATAGGAAGCGACCCAAAAGCAGAAATTTCGGCAAAAGCTTCACGATTCTGCCTGGCAGCTTCTTCCCTTTTACGGGATTTAAGCATGACCAGATTGGTTTTAAGGCGTTGTGCTAATTCTGGAGAATCTTTTTGAATGTCTTTAGATTTAGCGGCTGATTCAACCAAATACTCAAGTTGCGCTTCCACAATAGCGCGTTTTTCAGCGTCGTTGGCGTTATCTCCCTGAGAACCAGGTGCGGCAATTTCTTTTTCATACATCCATCCAAACACAGATTTATTCTTTACTTCTCGAACTAATTCTTGAAAGTCATCTTCTGTATATCCTTGCGGCAAATGCTCCCCTGCGGCAGCAGGCGCTCCAACCGGGCCGTTAATAGTCGCATTCAGGATATCTTCTGTATGCTCGCCATTCCTTCCTTCTGCTAACCCCGTGCTAACCTTGCACAAAAACTCCGCAAATCTTTTTTCATCACCTTTACCTTTATATAACTCCTTAACTACCCGCTCGTAACTCCATTTTGCTTCTTCTTTTTCAAAATCAGCGCCAAAACGGACATTAGCTCCCGATAAAACACTTTTTGATCCACTTCTGGCACATAGGACACCGGCAAACACTTTTTCGTTTTGAGTTAACGGACTAACAGGAATTGCTACTGGCGGCATAAATCCTCCAAATAATTAAATTTTATGGTAACTACTTAGCTATCGACCAGGGACGCACATTTATGGTCAATCGAAAACACCATGCCTAAATAGTTACATTTTATGAAATAATAAAGCTTAAATTTCTACCCCTAATCATACCAAAAAAACATTACTTTTTCCTTAAAGTGCGTAAAAAATCTTTCGACAATTAAATGCTTAGAAAATATAATGTTTTTTTTGGATATTACTTTGGAATAAAACGCTATGAAACGTAACTCATTGATTTTATTGATATTTTTTTTTGCATGGTCGGCTTGTTGGGCATATTCCGATGAATTAAAGAATATTCTTGCTAAAACAAACACTATGCAAGCTTCTTTCGAGCAGTTTATTATCAATAAAAATTATAAAAATCAATCACATACAATCGGAAAAATTGTTCTATCCCGCCCAAACCAATTTCGTTGGGAGGTAACTTCGCCAAATCAGCAGTTAATTATCGCAACCAGTAAACAAATTTTAATCTATGATATTGATTTAGAACAAATTACTAAAAACAAAGTTAATTTAAACCAACCTGACAATCCGGCAATGCTTTTAAGCGGCTCTTTAAATACTTTGGACGAAATGTTTGAAGTTACTAAAATTAATCTTCCGGGGGCAGGAAATTGGTTCCAACTCAAACCTAAAAAGACGAATAACAGCTATCAATGGATTAAGCTCCACTTCGTCAACGACGAAATCATTGCTATGTACGTTATGGACAACCTTGGGCAGCAAATCGAAATTAACTTCGAAAACATCATAACCAACGCCAAAGTTCCGAGCTCCACCTTTACGCTGAAGATTCCAAAGAATGTTGATGTGATAGAAAATTCGTAGGTAAATTAACGTAATGAGTTATGAATAAGTTTGCGCCATATCTCTAAACCTAGAAAAAGTAGTTAAAATCTATTACGAGCGCCTGATATGCCGAATCTGATGATTATTTCCGAGACTCAAGCTTTTGCTTAAGCTTCAAAACTTGTGCTAAACTTAAATCAGTATTCGCAGCAACTTCTTTAGGATCAAAATTACGTCGCAACATTTTAGTCGCCACAGTTATTATAGCTTCAGACCTGCCTTCAATTCTTCCTTCGACTTTTCCTTCGGCTTTTCCTTCGGCTTTGCCCTTAGCCACGCCAAAAACTTCTCCTTCATATCTCAATTGATCTGCATAAGTCATAATCTTTTTCCTCTCTTTTTTGGTAAAATTACGTCTCACGATTTCATTGAACTCCTTTGGATTTGACATTTCGCCAACCTCGGAAAAATACGTCATTACTGTACTAATATAGCTAAAATGTAATTATTCAGCGCTATGCTTTCGATTGGGTTGGACGCACAGTTATGAGACAAGGTTGAACGAAAAAGTGATGAAAAAGCGCAGCATACACGCTAGTATGTGAGCATTTTGAAGAGCTTTTTCGTTCAAGATTGGCCATAAATGTGCGTCCCCATCCACTGGCTGAATAGTTACGCTAAAATTACCTCTTCTTGCAATTATACGCAACTCTGGAATTAATTGTTTTAACATCTGACATATGTCTTTAAAACACCTAACACTTTTCATCGCTCTTGCTAACGTCCCATACCACAATAATTGCTTTAGCTCTTCATCTGAAATCTTAGATAAATCAACTAATTGATAATCCTTAAAAAAAGTATTCACGACTAATTCCTTTTGTCCTCCAAATAAATCAAATAAATTCATGGAATAATTATAGTGTTCTTTCCCTGAATACATAACCATAGGATAAACGATTGGCAGAATTGTTGTTTGATGTTTATGTAAATGCTCTTCCATAATTGCTGTCATGTATTTTAAAATCCTAAACGGCATTAGTTTTTCAGGTTTAGACTGGTGTTCAATCAGCAAATAAATGTATCCAAGTTCACCGTTAAAATCCGCAGTAAAAAGTAAATCAGTTACTTGCAAACTCAGATCATCACTAATATGAGATTCCTTCTGCAATTCTAGAGAATGCAAAGACACTTGGTTTTTTATCTCCTGTGGTAAATGCTTGGTAAAAAACTCAGTTGCAACTTTAGAATTTTGCATCAACATACGAAAACATCGATCATGCGGATTGATATGTTTACTTTCCATAAACCCATAATAGGCTTCGCAAAAAACAAATCAATACCGTAAAAAACACGGGGGAAATGAAAGGCAATTAATTAGACAATCCTATTTTGGATTGTCAAAAATTGTAATACATTGATTTTAAAAGATTTTTATTTTGCATGGTCGGGCTTTGATACCCGCTTTATCGTATTTTGTATTTTGCATTTTGCATCTTGCTCTTTGCTTTTTGTATCTTGTTTTCTGCGAAAAAAACGTTATTCTTAAACCTAGAAAGAGTAGTTGAAATCTATTACGGGCAAAAACCATGGACTGCATCTTTTGCAAAATCGCACAAAACAAACTGCCTGCAAATATTATTTACTTCGATGACAAAGTGGTCGCTTTTGACGATATCTACCCCAAAGCGCCTCAACACAAATTAATCATTCCCAAAAAACACATCGCAACCCTAAACGATCTCAAAGATGAAGATAGCGCTCTTATAAGCCACATGATATTTATCGCCAAAAAATTGGCGCATGAAATCGGCATTGCTGAGAAAGGCTATCGCGTGCTAATGAATTGTAATGCCGACGGCGGACAAGCGGTCTATCACATTCATCTGCACTTGATTGGCGGCAGGCCGCTACATTGGCCACCGGGGTAAAAGCAATAAATAAATCCTGGAAAGAGCAGTTGAAATCGTCATGAGAGCGCCTAAGATGTTGAAGATGATGATTTTCTTTTGAAAATTTTTTCGAGACAGTACTCACCTGTACGGTGAGAAAAAATTTTCAAAAAAAATCATCAGATTTAATAGGCGCTCGTAATAGATTTCAACTGCTCTTTCCAGGATAATGGACAAAATTGTTGTGCGACTTACTATCGCGGTTTTAAAAAGTAATTTGGTACCTTACACCAGCTCCTTGCCCATATTTCTGGATCAGCTGAAATTGTAACAATTTATTAAGTGCGTTGATTACGGTTCTCCTGACTTCAGCGTCCGCACTACAAAGGAACCATATTTAACTTGTACTCCAGCCCAAAAACTCTGTAAATGATTTCAGCATCACCAGTGATCGCAGAGGGCATCCGATATTTACGATTATCAGTAGTATCTACCAAGATACTAGCTTGTATGTCTCTAATGGCATCGACAATACGTTCAACACTCATTGGTTGATCGGCTTTGCGCAACTTAAATTGGATATGTCTTAACAACGTAAATTCCATGTAGCATAGCAAAATATGTGCCTGTATACGCTTTGGGGTAAAATGATAAATGGGTCGCATTTTTAAATTATGTTTGTTGATGCGAAACGATTCTTCAATAACCCATAGCCTTCGATACTTATCGTATACATCAATACCACTAGATATTCTGTTGCTAATCACGGCGTGCAAACCGTCCCATTTCGCGTCTGCTGCAATTTTCTCCTCATTAATAGTTGCTGTTGCCTTGCCAGTTATTTCCGTATATTTCAAATATCCTTTGTTATTTACTAAGCGTTTAACATTTTTGCAAGTCTCCAATTTATTGCGTAGTTTTTTAACCAACCGTTCGCGATCTTTTTGATCTTTTAATGCCCGTCTTTCGCTATACGATACGCATAAATAGCGTGTGCCAAGTTCAAGTATAAAATAATGACTAATTTCGTCATCAGTGGTAATTTTACTATATCTTGATCGATCCAAAATAACCGCTTGTTGTACTTGGGAAAGTTTGCGTAATGGAAAGGCAACAATATAATTGCAATGTGCTGCTTCTAGCCGTGCTAAATTGGCATCAGACATCATAGCCCGATCTCCTATCACCGTTACCTGATCTATCGGAACGTACTGACGCCAGCTATTAAGAGATTCAAGTAATGTCTTGGTCTCTGCTATGTTGCCAGGAAATAATCTAAACCCAACGGGTAGTCCTTCTTGCGTCGTGGCTAAGGCAAGCACTACCTGAGTAGTGTTGAATTTAAAATCTTTACTAAAACCAAATAACCGTAACTCATCTTCGGTAAGGGTTTCAAATGACAGCGTAGTTACATCAAATAATACTAAGGAAATTTTTCCATCTAATGCCGTTTGCGTTGCAGCAAATACTTTTTGTTGCACATCTACGCTCTTTTTAATAAGAGCGTCCATCATTCGATAAATCCTGTCTAATGGTAACTCATCAGCAAGATGTTTTTCTGCAATATAACTTAAACGCCTTTTACTTCCAGGCTCGAAAATACGGGCAAATAATACCTTACGCAAAGTTTTTTGATGGATTGCAGACAGCACATCCTGAAATCCTAGCTCATTATATAACTTGCCAAAAATATCTTCGATCCCTACATTGATCCTGGCTTGTTCTCTTAAATTGAAAATAGATACTTGCTTTTTCATATTGCCTGTCTTCCTGATTGATAAAGTTTGTTTTAACCATTGAGTTCCAAAATGTTTTATCCAATGTTTTGCTTGTTTCATTAGCAACTTAAGTTCTACATCTTTGGCTGAATGACCAAAAGTTTTTGCTGTAATTTGTCGAATTTTATCACCTCGTCTAACGTTATGGCAGACGATTACTGAGCATCTTTTGGTACCGCTGTTCCTGCGAATTCTGGCAAACATCTTTAAGTCCTCGTGCGATAATAAAATAATAATAAATATTATATATTCACGCACTACAAAATGCAAGCAAAAATCCTTGATTTGAAAAATATTATTTTTTATCTAGAAAGAAAAACGCCGAAGTCAGGAAAGGTCATCTTGATTCTTTTTGGGTTGATACGGCAAGCGAATTATGTCGTAATACATTGGGAATGCTTTTGTTTTTGCCTCAACGTTACAATTTGCAAAATCTCTATCAATATCTTTTCGATATTAGCACTCAAGAAGCTATTAACGACGAGATTGATAAAATAATTCCCTCGTTAAATGAAGCTCAAAATCGCTTATTAAAAACCTATCGCAATTATCACGAATTAATCTTTTCTCAATTTGACGCTAAAATTAAAAGCGGCGTTAATGCAACTGTAGCTCAAGCTTTAGCTCCGTTTAATCATCCTGATCTTATGGACGCTTTTTGTTACAGTCATAATTCTATCGAAAAAATTGAAAAAACCGTCAAAATAGATGATGTTCTGCGCGGAATAGTTTATCTCGTAGATATGCCATTATCTATCTGGGGTTTAGGTGGTAAAGTTGCTTATACATTCATAAAATTGAGATTTTTCAATTTTATGCAGAACCGAAACCAGCTTGAGTTAAATGAAAAAAATGAAAGAAACAGTATGAAAGAAAAAAAACCAGTGTTTTTTATTTGCGATGAGTTTCAAGAAATCATTAGCGCCAGTCATGATGGACTTTCTGATCTTAATTTTTGGGATAAATCGCGTAGCAGCAGAACTATTGGCATTATATCCTCGCAATCTATTGCTAGTTTCTATGCAGCCTTAGGCAATCACGACTTAGCCAATGCCCTACTCCAAAACTTTAGGCAAAAGCTATGCCTGAGAACCGAAGACCCAGTAACTTTGGAGTTTATGGAGCGGCTGGTTGGTCATGCTCAAATTAAAAGAATTTCCGAGAATTATCAACAAGGTTACAATATTGGGAAAACTATTACTGACTCCAGAGAAAGAGTTGTTGACGCTCAATTATTCAGAAACCTAAAACCAGAGCAAGCTATCGCAATCCTTTCTCTCAATGGGCACAGTATGGATGACATACTGACACTTAAACCTGTGTATGTGGATTAAAATGCATTAAAACTACACTCTACCTATAAGGGCTGTCCTTTCATCTCCTATTGGTAAGCTATGACAACCATTGCCACTTTCCATATATTCTTGCGCTTCTTTACATAGCACTGGGTCAATAATTTTAGCAGCAGTAATATCCTGAAACACACGAGAAACATTAGTGGCAGTAATAGAAAAAGCAAGTTTTCTTTTGTCTTCAGTATAATTAAACCTTCCAATTTTCATCTCAGGATCTGGAGAAAAACATTTATAACTACGCAAAAATGCCCGCACAAGATTATATGCCGCTCTGTTTCTTAAAGTTAAAATAAAACTACCGCTATCTAAAAATTCAACAGAGATGGCATACATTCTTTTTTGTGTTTCAAAAAATTTCATATAACACTCCAAATTCTTGATTATAACTAAACACTATCTAAACTATTTGCAGAACCATTATCACTAGATTCACCTCTATCTTCCCGTAGTACATTGTCAATTTAATTTTGTCTAGTAATAATTTCAGGATATAACTTTTTAAGCTTTATCCTTGCGTCCTTTGTTGTAAATCTCCAATTCACAACTGTATCACCGCTATTACGCCACGATGTCCACGCGGCAACTTCTTTCGACAAAGTCTCTTGGTCAGCAATTCGCCGATTTAAACATTGACGGCTTAAATGGCTCAGTTCTATTTCAGCAACATCAAGCCAACTGCCATGCTTTGGTGTGAAATGAAACTCTAGTTTATTTAAAATTCTCCTCGCTTCTTCCGGTGCAAACGCCTCATATAACGAAGAACCTGTATGCATATTCAAATTGTCAGACACCAAAATAATTTTTTTAGCTTCAGGGTAGCGCATATCAACTAGTTGCTTAATTTCATGCGCCCAATCAATTTTAGTTCTCCCATCAGTTACGCTGGTAAAACGTTTTCCCCTCAATGGTTCACACATCATGAATATATTGGCAGTTCCATTGCGCTCATATTCACTATCATATTTTTCGGTATTTCCCGGTTCCATTGGAATCGGTGTCCTGGTTTCTCGCACTAGTTGTTTGCTGGCTTCATCCATGCACACTACGGGATATTCGCAATCGTAAGGTCTACTGTAAACTTCCAGTACGTCTTCCATTTTACATACAAACTCAGCATTAGCTTTTGGTGGAATACACCACTGTTTTTTCAACCAAGGCTTAAGTTCATTTTTTTTAACGTTTGCCGCACTGCCTCGTGTGAAATCTTTTCAACAATCTCTAACTCAACCAACTTATCAGCCAACATTCGCAATGTCCAACGACAAGTCCCTTCCGGTGCTTTACCGCAGCATAGCGCCACCAAATGAGCCTCTTCATTTCCACCTAATTTACGTGGTTTAAAATTCTTGTGTTCTTTTCGGTTTAGCGCCGCATCTAATCCGTCTTCGACGAAAGCTTGACGAACTCGACATATCGTTTTTGTGCTTACATCTATTGAACTCGCTATTTTTTCGTCGCTCCAATTATCTCCTTGCTTGCCATTGTCTGTCCTTAATAATATTTGTGCATGTTTTAGTTTTCTTACAGACAAACTACCTTTTTTGGTCAGCTCCAATAATTTTTGTCTCTCATTTTCATCCAAAGTTACGATGAATTTTTTATTACCGTTGGTCATATATTCTCCTGTGTTTGAGTTGAACATAGGAGAATTATATCATTGTTTTACAAACTAGTCATAATTAAGTTGACGTAGCAGTAGTTCTTGTACATATTGTTTCGGCGGCATTTGTTCAGGAAGCGGAACAATTGTAATTCTATCGTAAGGATCAGACGTAGACAATAATTTATAAGCATCCGCTGCCCTAGGATCAACACAGATTTTCATTCCGATAATTATGGTAGCCATTTTACACTTTAAGTGACAGTCCAGCCATTATAATCTATTGTTACATTGAGCCAAGAAAGAAAAGAAAATAAGCCGATTT
>Ga0233425_10007672_pt1 | contig 14963 bp, 10 predicted proteins | sample Watercolumn_Towu_2_FD_181712 | JGI IMG/M metagenome (GOLD analysis project Ga0233425, IMG submission 181712) | Freshwater microbial communities from Lake Towuti, South Sulawesi, Indonesia - Watercolumn_Towuti2014_140_MG | ecosystem: Environmental > Aquatic > Freshwater > Lake | place...
GCCCCCCATCCGACGTCAGCCGGCCCTGGATGCCCTGTGCGTCCCCGGCGCCGGCCCGGGCCGTCAGATCGCGGGCGACGGCCCGGACATAGGACTCGGCGTCCGCCCTCAGATCGGGATCGGTCAGGACACGGCGCGACACGCTGCGCACGGCGGCCGGGGCCACGCGGCGGACGATCTGGCGCGCGCGGTCCGGATCGCGCCCGGCCACCGCCAGGGCGGCCTCCTCGATGCGGGATCGGGGCAGGAGGGCGTTGGGATCCACGCCCATGCGCCGGATCGCGGCGGTGATGCGCTGCTCCAGTGCCTCGATGTCGGCGCCGGGCATGACCGGCGTATCCAGATCCAGCGGCGCCTCCCCCGGACCGTCGTCGACCAGATCGTTCCAGCCCAGACGGTCGGCGGCGGGCGTGGAGGGCGGCGTCGAGCCCGGCATGGGCTCCAGCTTCAGCCGGCCTCGCAGGCCGAATCCGCGCGTCTCCTCTGCCTTGGCCGGCCGCTCGCGTGGAGCTTCCGGTTCGGGCGACGGCTCAGGCGCCGGCGCGGGCTCGCGGCGTCGGATGGCGGGCGTATCGCCGGACACCACCCCCATGAGCCGGACGGCCTCGGTCAGCATGTCGTAGTTGCGGCGTACCCGTTCCTGGAAGCCGGAATCCAGCGCCTCTGTGTCGGCCGCTGCCTTCTGCGAGGCGGCGGACAGGGCGGCCAGGCCTTCCTCGACCGAAGTCCTGACAGCGTCGACCCGCTTCTTCGCCTCTTCGGGCAGGCGGGCGGCGCGTTCGTCCAGATCGCCGATCGTCTCGTCGATCTGGATCAGGGCCGCGTTCATGCGTTCCAGGGTCGATTCCAGGCGCTCCAGGGCGCGCTCCCCGGCCTCGTCGACCAGTCCGCCGGTCTCCGCCACGATCTTGCGGGCGCTGTCGACGCGGGCGTCGGCGGCCTGATCGGCCTTCTGGGCCGCCTCGAACAGGGCCTCGCCCAGACGGTCCGCCCGCATCCGGGCCTGTTCCGCGGCGTCGGCCGCGGCGGCGCGCGCCTCCTCGGCAGTGGCCTGCAGGGCCGACAGCGCGAGCCGGGTTTCCTCGACCAGGGCGTCGCGGGCCTCGGCCGCGAGGGCCTCGAACCGGTCGAGCGCCAGTTTGGTGGCGGAGTCGAACCCGTCCGCCTCGCGTTGGGACATCTCCACCAGGGCGCGGAACTGATCAGTCGCGGCCTCGACCAGGTCCCGGATCGTCTCGGCCGTGCGGCTCGAGGTCTCGCCCAGTTCTCCGGCGGCGGAGCGGCTGGCCGACAGCTGTTCCGTCAGCTGGGCCCGCTGGCTCTCCACCTGGGCGGAGAAGTCCTCCTGATCGGTGCGCAGGGCGTAGGCGGCCGTGACCAGAGCGGCGCGTTGCTGGCCCAGGCCTTCCTCGACCGACTGGATCTGTTCGGCGACGCCCGAGCCGGCGTTTTCGAGCCGCAGGGTCTGGCGGGCCAGATCGTCGGCGGCGACGCGGGCGGCGTCCTGGGCTTCGCCGGCGGCGGCGGCCAGATCGGCGGCGCGGGCGGCCAGGGCGGCCTCGGCCTCGCGAAGCTGGGTCTGGGCCAGGTCGGAGGCGTCCACCACCATCCGCGACTGGCGCTCGACGGCGTCGAGCACGCCGGAGGCCTGCGCATCCAGCTGGGTTCCGAGCGCCGCCATCCGGGTGCGTTCGCCGCCCAGTTCCTCGGCCAGCCGGCGCGCGGTGCGGCTGGCGGTTTCCGCGGCCTCGTTCAGACGGGAGGTCTCCTGCGACAGGGCCTCGCGCAGCAGGGCCATGTCGGCGCGGGCCCGCTCCGCCGCGAGCGAGGCCTGGTCGATGTCGTGACGCAGGGTCTGAAGGACCTCTCCGGTCTGCTGGGCCGCCAAAGCGGTGGGGGCGATCAGCGCCTCGGACAGTTCACGGGCGCGGCGCGTCTCGGCGGCCAGGCCGGCGCCCTGGCGGACGGCGTGGGCCAGCATGATCGCCATTCCGGCGGGAGCCAGGGCGATCAGGGCGTAGACCGCCAGGCGAAGGGGCTCCAGCTCCACGGCGCCCGCGCCGAACTCGTACATGAACCAGGCCGCGACGCCGCCGATCCATAAGGCGGAGGCGACGCCGGCGACCAGGTAGGCGTGCCGGCCCGAGGGCGCGGCGACCTCGGACCGGCGCATCGGAGCGGGCACGGGCGGCGGGTCATAGGCGACGGGAGGCGCATCCGCCGGGACGCCGAGTTCGGCGGCGGCGAGGGCGGGGGCCGATACGGCACGCGCAGCTTCCGCGGCGGCGCGCTCCTCGGCGCGGCGTTGTTCCTCGGCCAGCCGGCGTCTGCGGCGTTCGGACATCGGGCGCTCCGCCACAGGCTCCGGCGTCGGCTGAATCGCCTCCGGCGCGGAGCCGGCCGGTGCGACCTCCGGCTCCGGATCGGTCAGGTTCAGCGGGGGCCGTTGGCGGGGTGGTTTCATGGTGCGGCGATCTCGTCACGGAGCGGCGTCGGCGACCGACGCGCGAGAGGACGGTGCGACCCTAACGAGTCAATCGCGGCGCGCAAAGGCGGGGGCAAAGGATTCCGGCGCCAGCCTGGGCGCCGCGGATCAGCAGTCCTGCTTGCGCTCGGACGAAGCGGAGAACACCGCCGAAGATCGGCCATGGTCGCAATCGCGCACCCGATGGATTTCGCGCTGGGATTTCTGCGGAGGTCGAGCCCGAATTGCGACAGGGCAGCGGCGGCCAGAATGGCCACGAACCCCGCGATAAATTCGATCAGCGCCTGCATCGCCGATCTCCCTGTCCCGACTGCGACCGAACTTATGCGCCCAAAACCGCGTTCGGACAATCCAGCGGCGGATGAACAAAGCGTCACCATTGACCAACTGCACGCGGGGTGGAACGGAAAGGGCCGGCGCGTCCTGTAAAGCTTGAGGCGTCCAGCGCCCGCCACGCGAATGGGCCCAACACACGCCATGACTGATCCCGGGAACCTGCAATCCGACAGCCTGCTGAAGCCGGGCGCCAACTGCTGGCGTGTGGAGACCGCCGGCCGTTTCGCCGTGCTGATGGAGAACGCCGCCTATTTCGAGGCCTTGCGGTCGGCCCTGGCCAAGGCCCGGAGATCGATCGTCATCCTGGGCTGGCAGTTCGATCCGCGGACCCGGCTGGATCCCGAGAGCCCGCACAACGATCATCAGGCCCAGATCGGGCACCAGCTGAGAATGCTGGTGAAGTCGAACCCCGAACTGGATGTCCGGCTGCTGATCTGGAAGTCACCGCTGCTGATCGCCGCGTCCCAGGGCTTCTACCCCCACAAGGCGCAGGGCTGGTTCCGCAAGCGGATGGTCGAATTCCGCCTTGATCAGCCGGGGCCCATCGGCGCCTGCCACCACCAGAAGGCGGTCATCATCGACGACGCCGTGGCCTTCTGCGGCGGCGGGGACATCTCAACCGACCGCTGGGATTCGGAAGAGCATCTGGACGGCGACCCCCGGCGCTGCCAGCCATCGGGGGAAATCCCGTCGCCGCGCCATGAGGTCATGACGGTCATGGACGGCGCCGCTGCGCGGGCCCTCGGGGATCTGGCCCGCGAGCGCTGGTTCCGCTCGACCTGGGAGCGGACCGTGCCCGATGAGGTCGACAGCGACCCCTGGCCCGACGGCGTCGAGCCAGCCATGCGCGACGTGCCGGTGGCCATCGCGCGAACCGAGCCGGCGACAGGCGGGCGGACCGAGGTGCGGGAGAACGAGGCGCTTCATCTGGACGCCATCCGCCGTGCGAAAAAGCTGATCTATTTCGAGAACCAGTATTTCACCTCGCCAGTCATCGCGACGGCGCTGGCCGAGCGACTGGCCGAGGAGGACGGGCCCGAGATCGTTCTGGTGTCGACCGGCAGCAGCCCCAGCTGGTTCGACCGCATGACCATGGACACGGCCCGGTCGGAAGTTCTGTTCCGGCTCGAGCAGGCGGACCGCCACAACCGCTTCTTCGCCTTCACGCCCTATACGAAGGGCGGCGAGCGGATCATCGTTCACGCCAAGGTCTCGATCTATGACGACGCGGTCCTGCGGGTCGGTTCGACCAATCTGAACAATCGCTCCTTCGGCTTCGACACGGAATGCGACGTGGCCGCGGAGCCCCGCGACCAGGCCGGGCGTGACGCCATCCGGGCCTTCCGACACCGGACCATCGGTCACTGGATCGGCATTGCCGGATCGGAATTCGCGGCGGCCGAGGCGACGTCCGGATCGGTCGGCGAGGCCATCCAGCGGTTTGACACGGGCCGAATGCACGCTCTCGGGGCCGAGCCTCCGTCGCGCGCCGAGCGGATCATCGCCGAGTTCCAGCTCGGCGATCCGACCTCGACCCGCGACGCCTTCCGGCCGTGGAAGCGGCGCACGCGGTCGCACCGGACCCTGCCGGCTATCCCCGGGCCGGCCTGATCTCGAAATCTATGATCAGGGGCAGGTGGTCCGAGGCCATCCGGGCCAGAGGCGAGAACGGCGCCTCCACGTGGGTCACCACCACCTCGGGGCTGGTGAAACAGTGATCGATGCGGATGGCCGGGAAACTGGAGGGGAAGGTCTTGACCGACGGCCGCAGGCCGAGGGTGCGCTGACAGTCGGCCAGCTTCGCGGCGAGGGCCTGATAGGGGCGGGAGACGGACGTCGCATTGAAATCTCCCGTCAGCAGGGTCGGGCCGGTGCAGTCGGGATGGCCCAGCCACTCGGGGCCGATCAAGGCCGCGGCCTGAAGCCTCTGTTCGCGCGGGACCAGTCCCAGATGGGTGTTGATGACGTTCAGGGTGACTCCGTCGAGGTCGATCGCCGCCCACAGCGCGCCCCGCGGCTCCAGCCCGGGCACGCCGCGGATCGAGGGCAGGGGCCCGGACTTCACCAGCCGCTCGGGATGCAAGGTCAGGATGGCGTCGCCATACTGTTCCGCCTCCACGCGCATGGCGGCGTGGAAATGGAAGGTCATCGCCAGCTGGTCGGCTATGGACTGGGCCTGATCGACGAAACCCGTCCGCCGTCTGCCGACGTCCAGTTCCTGCAGGCAGACGATATCGGGCTCGTGCTCGGCGATAACGCCCGCGATCCGGGCGACATCGAGCCTGCGGTCGACGCCGACGCAACGGTGGACATTGTAGGTCAGCAGGCGGGGCATGGAGTCTGAAGCGGGTCCGGTGGGTTGGCGGGGTGAGCCAATACCACATTGAGTGCGGCGCCAACGCGGCGGTGGCGCGGGTTGGGTCAGATCACGACCAGCTTGTCCCCGACCTCGTTGCGGTTGCGCGGGGCGGGGGGGAAATGTTCCGCCAGCACCGCGCCGCACAGGGCGACGGCGTCGACGAAGCCCTGTGCGGGATCGCCGCGCCGCAGGCCCCTGGCCAGAACCTCGACGGCGTCCGCCCAGACGGAATGGTCGACCTTGCTGTAGATGCCCTCATCCGCCACGACCTCGACCTGATGATCGCCCAGGGCGGCGAAGATCAGCACGCCGGTCCGCGCCTCGGTGACATGCAGGCCGTGGGCGAGGAATTGCTGCAGGGCCGCCTCGCGCACCCGCGCCCGCCGGATGCTGCGCGGCGTGACCATTCTCGATACGGCCGGAATCGAGGTCAGGAGGAAGACGATCAGGAAGACCGTGGCCTGGATCAGGGCGTAGGCCCCCAGGGCCTGGCCCATGGTCACGTCGCGGGCGGCCAGATGGGCGGCCTCCCAACTCGCTCCCATTCCCGGGATCCATGCCGCCTCGAAGCCGAACGGGATCAGGCCGAGCGGCAGGATCAGGGCCGCCGCCGCGGCCCAGCCCAGCGAGATGTCGCGGTACGACGAAACCCGCCGCGCCATGACGCAGAAGATTTCGCCGGAGGTGCGGGTTTCCGCGGCCCGGATCGCTTCGGCCACGCGGTCGTGCACCTCGGGAGTCAGTTTGATCACCATCCGCCTGAAGCGCCCCCGCCGCCGAAACTGCCTCCGCCGCCGCCGAAGCCGCCGCCGAAGCCGCCGCCTCCGCCCCGACCGCTGTCGCGCATGGCTTCCGAAGCCGCCCAGATCAGCACGGGGCCGAGCCCGCTGCGCCGTCTGCGTCCCCGACCTCCGCCGCCGATCATCCGCAGCATCAGCATGATGAAGATGATGGCGATGATGGCGACCACGCCGACAGGGAACGAGGATTTCGGCCGTTCGGCCGCCGCCGCGCGCGCCTGGGCTTCGGCGGGGTCCAGCCGCAACTGCCGGTCGATGGCGTCCACGCCCTGTTCGATGCCGCGTTCGTAGAAGCCCTGTTTGAACGAGGGCAGGATGTCGTTCTGGATGATCAGAGCCGACAGGGCGTCGGTCAGCGTCCCCTCGAGGCCATAGCCGACCTCGATCCGCACCTTGCGTTCGTTTGGCGCGATGATCAGCAGCACGCCGTTGTTCTTGCCGGCCTGGCCGATGCCCCAGGCGCGGCCCAGCTGGTAACCGTAGTCCTCGATCTCGTAGCCCTGAAGGTCCGGTACGGTCACCACGACCACCTGATCGGTGGTGTCCCTTTCCAGCGCCGCCAGCCTGTCGGCCAGCGCCTGTTCCTTCGCGTCGGAGATCAGGTCCCCCTGGTCAACGACGCGACCGCTCAGGGCCGGAAACGTGGGGCCCGCCCGGGCGAACGCCGGAGCGACTGTCAGCCAGACCGCGGCCAGCAGGACCGTCAGGAAGAGGGCGGCCCGGCCGATCGTCGTCGCCGGAAGGATGCGGCTCACCGGGCCGTCGGCGCTGCGGGCGGAGCGGCGCCGGGGGCGACGGCGGGCGCGCCGCCGCCGGGCTGGGCGGCCGGGTTCAGGGCGTCGAAATTCACGGTCGGCGCCGTCTGGGCTGCCTCGGTCGCCGTGAACAGCTGCATCGGCTCTGATCCGCCATGGATGGTCTTGGCCCAGATCACCGTCGGGAAGGTCCGCAGGCTGGTGTTGTAGTCGCGAACGGCCTCGTTGTAGTCGCGCCGCGACACGGCGATGCGGTTCTCGGTGCCTTCCAGCTGCGACTGCAGGGCGATGAAATTCTGGTTCGACTTGATGTCGGGATAGCGTTCCACGACCAGCAGCAGGCGGGACAGCGCCTGCGACAGCTGACCCTGGGCGGCCTGGTAGCGCTGGAAGGCGGCGGGGTCGGTGAGGGTGTCGGGGGTGACGGTGACCCCGGTGGCCGCGGCGCGGGCCTGGATGACCTGGGTCAGGGTCGTGCGCTCGGCGATCGCGGCGCCCTGGACGGTGGCGACCAGGTTGGGCACCAGGTCGGCGCGGCGCTGATACTGCGACTGGACGTCGGCCCAGCGGGCCTTGGCGGCCTCTTCCTTGGTGGGAATGGCGTTGATGCCGCAGCCTGCGACGGCCGGCGTCAGGACCACGACGGCGGCGAGGGCCGAAACACGGGGCGAAAACCGGATCATGGATATCTCCTGACAGACCTGACGCCGACTATCGGGGTTGAGCGGCAGCGGTTCAAGCGTCCAGCGATTCCGGCGTGACGCCGGTCGCCCGGCAGGCGGCGGTGTAGGTGTTGGCCAGCAGGCAGGCGATGGTCATGGGGCCGACTCCGCCGGGAACCGGAGTGATCCGCCCCGCCACGGCCCGGGCCTCGTCGAAGGCCACGTCGCCCACGACCCGGGTCTTGCCCTCGGCCGCCTTGACCGGATCGCGCGACGGCACGCGATTGATGCCCACGTCGATGACCGTAGCGCCGGGCTTGATCCAGTCGCCGCGCACCATCTCCGCCCGGCCCACCGCCGCCACGAGGATGTCGGCGGTCCGGCACAGGGCCGGCAGGTCTCGGGTGCGGGAATGGGCGATCGTCACCGTGCAGCTCTCGCCCAGCAGCAGCTGCGCCATCGGCTTGCCGACGATGTTGGAGCGGCCGACGATGACGGCGTTCAGGCCCGACAGGTCGCCCAGTTCGGCCTTCAGCAGCATCAGACAGCCCAGCGGCGTGCAGGGGACCAGTCCCGGCAGGCCGACCGCCAGCCTTCCCGCGTTGACGACATGGAACCCGTCCACGTCCTTGTCCGGATCGATGGCGCCGAGGACCGCGCCGGAATCGATGTGAGCGGGCAGGGGCAGTTGCACCAGAATTCCGTGGATGCCGGCATCGGCGTTCAGCTCGGCGATCAGGGCCAGAAGCTCGGCCTGGGTCGTCGCATCGGAGAGGCGGTGGGTGTCCGACCGCATGCCCGCGCGCAGGGTCGTTTCGCCCTTGTTGCGGACGTAGATCTGGCTGGCCGGGTCTTCGCCGACGATGACGACGGCCAGCCCTGGAACGACGCCGTGCGCCTGTCCCAGCCGGGCCGAGGCGGCCGCCACGCGGTCGACCAGACCGGCGGCGAAGGCCTTGCCGTCGATGAGGGTCGCAGGTGCGGGATCGACCGTCATTGTATCGGCTCCGGTTGTCGGGAAAGAGTCGTGCTGGCGGCGATTTACAGAGGGCGCGGTTCGGCGTCTATGATCGCGAGCCGCAACCGGGGGATTTCCATGCGCCGTCACATCATCCTGACCGCCGTCAGCGCGCTGGCGCTGTCGATCGCGGCGCCGGCCCTGGCCCAGGAGCCGGTTCCGCTCGCGCCCGGCCGCACCGTCGAAGGCCAGATCGCCGAGGGCGATGCGACCGGTCCCGATGACGCGTACCGCTATGACAGCTATGCGATCAGCGCCCGCGCCGGGCAGCGGTTCGAGGCGGTGATGCGCTCCGCCGCGTTCGACGCCTATCTGGAGCTCTACGGCCCCGGCGAAGCCGCGGAGCCGCTCAACACCGACGACGACGGGCTGGGCGAGGGCACCGATTCGCGGCTCCGTTTCAACGCGGCTCAGGACGGCGTCTATGTGCTGCGGGCCCGGACGTTGTCGGGGCTGGAAGGCGGCGCCTACAACCTGGCCCTGACCGAGCGTCCGCAGGCCCGGCCCGCGCCGCGCCCGGGACGCATCCGGTCGGGGCAGAGCCAACGGGGCCAGCTGGCCTCGAACGACGCCGAGACCGATGAGGGCGGGACCTATGACGCCTTCGTCCTGCGCGCGCGTTCCGGCGAACGTTTCGCCATCGACCTGACCTCCGAGGATTTCGACCCGGTGGTGCGCGTCGGACGGATGCAGAACGGCGCCTTCGACGAGCTGGCCATGAACGACGACGGCCCGGACACCGGCCTGAACTCCAGACTGGTCTTCACCGCGCCCGAGGCCGGCGAATACGTGATCCGGGCGACGTCCCTGAACGCGGCGGGTCAGGGCGGCTATACGATCACCGTGGCCGAAGGGCCGGAACCAGCGCCCAGTCAGCCGATCGAGATCGGAGCCACCCTCAGCGGCGAACTGACCGCCAGCGACGGCAAGAGCGAGGCCGGACGGGCTGCCGACGCCTACCGGTTCTCGGGCCGCGAGGGACAGCGCATCCGGATCGACATGAGCTCCGCGGATTTCGACACCTATCTTCAGCTGTTCGACGACAACCGCCTGAGCCTCGCCGAGGATGACGATGGCGCGCCCGAGGGGACGGACTCCCGCCTGACCTTCACCCTGCCGCGGACCGGGGCCTATATCGTGGAGGCGCGGGCCTTCTCGGAAGAGACGGGCAGCTATGAGCTGACCATCAGCGAGATCGAGCCCGAGAAGCCGCCCCAGACCCTGGCCTTCGGCGAGACGCTGCAGGGCGAGATCGGCGAGGGCGATCCGACCGACAGCGAGGACCGGGGCTTCGACGCCTACGCCCTGACCGGCGTCGCGGGTCAGCGCATTCAGGCGATCATGCGTTCGGGCGACTTCGACACCTTCGTGCAGATCGGCCGGGCGGGGGCGGAGTTCACGGCCCTGGCGTCGGACGACGACGGTCTGGGCCAGGGGACGGACTCCCGCCTCAGCTACAGCCTGCCCGAGGATGGCGACTATGTGATCCGGGCACTGCCGCTGGGATCGGACGGCAAGGGCCTGTATTCGCTGGAGCTGGTCGACAGGGGGCCGCAGCCCCGGCCGGGCAGTTTGCTGGTCGGCTCGACCGCACGCGGCGTCCTGACCGAGGCGGACGCCACCGCCGAGGACAACAGCTTCTACGACGCCTATCGGGTCACTCTGAAGGAGGACGAGAAGCTGCTGATCACCATGGTGTCGAACGACGTCGACAGCTTCGTCGTCGTCGGCACCGACAAGGACGGCGCGTTCGAAGTGCTGGGATCCGACGACGACGGTCTGTCGGACACCCATTCCAAGCTGGAGTGGACCGCGCCTGCGGACGGAACCTACGAAATCCGGGCCGGGACCTTCCAGCAGGGGCAGACCGGCGCCTACGCCCTGAACGTCGAGAAACAGCCCTGAGGCTTGATCGACCGGGGCGACTGTGACGAGGGTCGGGGGCAGAGTGGAGTTCGCCGCGTGACCGACATCACCGCCCGCAAGGACGAGCATCTGGACGTGATCCTGTCGGGCAGGGCGCGGCATGGGCTGGACAGCGGCTTCGGCGACATCCGCTTCGTGCATGAGGCGCTGCCGGATCTGGACCACGGCAAGATCGATCTCGGCGCGGACTTCCTCGGGCGCCGGCTCACGGCGCCGCTGCTGATCAGTTCGATGACCGGCGGGCCGGAGCGGGCCGAGGCGATCAACGCGCGTCTGGCCGAGGCGGCCCAGCACCTGGGCATCGGCCTGGCCGTCGGTTCGCAGCGCGCGGCGCTGGAGAGCGACGGGGCGCCGGGCCTCGACATGGCGCTGCGGCTGAAGGCGCCAGACACGCCGATCCTGGCCAATATCGGGGCGGCCCAGCTCACGCGCGGCTTCGGCGTCGACGAGGCGCGGCGGGTGCTGGACATGATCGCCGCCGACGCCCTGATCGTACATCTGAACCCGCTGCAGGAGGCCTGCCAGCCCGAGGGCGACCGCGACTGGTGGGGCGTGGGCGCGGCGCTGGAGGCCCTGGTCAAGGCGCTGGACGCGCCGGTGGTGGTCAAGGAGACGGGCGCGGGCATGTCGGCGGCCACGGCGAAGCGGCTGCTGGCCATGGGCGTGGCGGGGGTGGATGTGGCAGGGGCCGGCGGCTCGAACTGGGCCACGGTCGAGGGCGAGAGGGCCGAGGGCGAGGCGGACAAGGCCCACGCCGCCGCCTTCGCCGACTGGGGCATCCCGACGGCCCGGTCGATCGCCGAGGTTCGGGCGGCCTGTCCCAAGGCGCTGATCATCGGCTCTGGCGGTATTCACGACGGCGTCGAGGCGGCCAAGGCGATCCGGCTGGGGGCGGACATGGTCGGTCAGGCGGCGGGGGTGCTGACGGCGGCCACGGTCTCGACCGAGGCGGTGGTCGAGCATTTTCAGACGCTTATCCGCCAGATGCGGACGGTCTGCTTCTGCACCGGCTCGGCCAATCTGACGGCCCTGCGCAAGGCGCCGCTGCAGGGGTGAGCGGGGCGCGAACTCCGGAAACACAGTGCGAAGCGTGCGGAGAGTGCACAGCGTGCGGCGGAAAAACACAGTCTACTGAGACCACTTCATCCACTCCTTCCGGGTGCGGCCGTCGTGGAGCGCACTCTAGATGCGCGGGACGTCAGAATTGGTCGTAGGTCAGGCCGACGGCAGCAGATTTCCGGCGAAGGCCCGATACCGGCCCGCGCGCACCCCATCCGTCGCTCGCGCGATGTCCGGCGCGAAATAGTGGTCCGAGCCGTAGGCCGCGGCCGCCTCGCGGACGATGGCCCAGACCTTCTCGAGCTCGGGCGAGGAGGTCAGCGGTCGGTGGAATTCGATCCCCTGGGCGGCGGCCAGAAGTTCGATGCCGACCACGGCGGCGGTGTTCTCGGCCATGTCCAGCAGGCGGCGGGCGCCGTGGGTGGCCATGGAGACATGGTCCTCCTGGTTGGCGCTGGTGGGCACGGTGTCGATGCTGCACGGGTGGGCCACCATCCGGTTCTCGGCGACGAGGGCGGCGGCCGTGACCTGGGCGATCATGAAGCCGGAGTTGAGGCCGCTTTCCTTGACCAGGAAGGCCGGCAGTTCGCTCATCTTGGGATCGACGAGGATGGAGGTGCGGCGCTCGGAGATGTTGCCGATCTCGCACAGGGCCATGGCGATCATGTCGGCGGCGAAGGCGACCGGCTCGGCGTGGAAATTGCCGCCGGAGATGACGTCGCCGTCCTCGATGAAGACCAGGGGGTTGTCGGTGACGGCGTTGGCCTCGCGCTCCAGGGTGGCGGCGGCGCTCTTCAGCACGTCCAGCACGGCGCCCATCACCTGGGGCTGGCAGCGCAGGGAGTAGGGGTCCTGCACCTTGTGGCAGTGTTCGCGGTGGCTGTCCCGGATGGCCGAGCCGGCCATCAGTTCTCGCAGGCGGGCGGCGACGGCGATCTGGCCGGGCTGGCCGCGCAGGGCGTGGATGCGGGCGTCGAACGGCGCGTCGGAGCCCTTGAGCGCATCGACGGACAGGGCCCCGGCGGCGACGCCGGCGGCGAAGACGGCCTCGGCCGCGAACAGGCCGGCGAGGGCGAGGGCGGTCGAGCACTGGGTGCCGTTGAGCAGGGCGAGGCCTTCCTTGGGACCGAGGACCAGCGGTTTGAGGCCGACGCGGGCGAGGGCGGCCTCGGCGGACAGGATCTCGCCGTTATGGCGGGCCTCGCCGACGCCGATCAGGACGCAGGACATGTGGGCCAGGGGGGCGAGGTCGCCGGAGGCGCCGACCGAGCCCTTGGACGGAATGCAGGGCAGGACGTCGGCGTTGACCATGGCGATCAGCGCTTCGAGCGTCGCGCGCCGGACGCCCGAGGCGCCCTTCGACAGGCTGGCGATCTTCAGCACCATCAGCAGGCGGACGACGCGATCATCGAGCAGGGGGCCGACGCCGCAGGCGTGGCTGAGGACGAGGTTCTTCTGCAGCGTCTCCAGATCGTCGGCGGCGATGGAGGTGTTGGCCAGCAGGCCGAAGCCGGTGTTGACGCCATAGACGGTGCGCCCCTCGGCCACGATGGCCGCGACGACGGCCGCGCCCCTGTCGACGGCGGCCCAGGCGGCGGGGGTGAGTTCGACCTTGCAGGGCCCGTCGAGGACGGCGCGCAGCTGGGAGAGGGCGAGGGGGGATTGGCCGATGGTGAGGGTCATATCTGCTTCTGTTTGTCCCTTGGCGGGAGTTCGGAAAATCTGTCTGCGGCTCAGCCGGGCCGCCGCCGTGTGACCCATAGCCCGAACAGGGCCGCGATAGGGAACATCAGGACGCCATAGACGGCGGCCGGCAGCGACATATCCGGCCGGCCGAGCACGCCCTGGGCGATCACGATGGCGAGCGTGGCGTTGTGGATGCCGACTTCAAAGGCGCTGGCCACCGCCCGGGGCTTCTCGATCCTCAAAAGGCGCGGAACGACATAGCCGACTGTCAGGCTCAGCGCGCAGAAGACGATCGAGATACCTCCAAGCAGGAGGAAGTTGGAGGCCAGAAGGTCGAAACTGCTCGCCACGGATCCCGCGATCACAAGGATCAGGATCGCCACCGAGGCGATCCGGACAGGCTTGTCCATCGCCGTGGCGAAGCCCGGCCTGAGGGCGCGCACGGTCATCCCCAGCGCGACGGGCGCGAGGACGATCAGGAAGACCTCCAGCGTCTTGCGGAACTGCAGGCCGACGGAGAGATCGCCGGGCTGGAAGAAGGTGATGGCCAGGTTGGTGATGATCGGCAGGGTCACGACGGCGATGACCGAATTGATCGCCGTCAGCGAGATGTTCAGCGCCACATCGCCCCGGAACAGGTGGCTGTAGAGGTTGGCGGTCGTGCCGCCGGGCGAGGCCGCCAGCAGCATCATCCCGACCGCGAGGATGGGCGGCAGCCGGAACAGCAGCACCAGGGCGAAGCACAGCGCGGGCAGCAGCAGCAGCTGACAGCCGAGGGCGACGGCGGCCGCCCTCGGCTGTCTGGCCACCCGGGCGAAATCGGCCGGCGTCAGGTCCAGCCCGAGGCCGAACATGATGATCCCGAGGGCGAGGGGCAGGGCGACGGCGGCGAATTCCATACGAACTCCTCAGGTCTCTGTCCGGCCCGGCCGGCGCATGGGACCCTGTGTCAGATCAGGTGAGGCTCGGGAGGTTGAGCCCGTGTTCGCGCGCGGCCTCCTTCGCGATCTCATAGCCGGCGTCGGCGTGGCGCATGACGCCCGTGGCGGGGTCGTTCCAGAGGACGCGTTCAAGGCGTTTGGCCGCCTCGGGCGTGCCGTCGGCGACGATGACCACCCCCGAGTGCTGGGAGTATCCCATGCCGACGCCGCCGCCGTGATGCAGCGACACCCAGCTGGCGCCCGAGGCCGTGTTCAGCAGGGCGTTCAGCAGGGGCCAGTCGGATACGGCGTCCGATCCGTCAATCATTGATTCCGTCTCGCGGTTCGGGCTGGCGACCGAGCCGGAATCGAGGTGGTCGCGGCCGATGACGATCGGTCCGCTGAGTTCGCCCGAGGCCACCATCTCATTGAACATCAGGCCCGCGCGGTGGCGGTCGCCGAGGCCGATCCAGCAGATGCGGGCGGGCAGGCCCTGGAAGGCGATGCGCTCGCCGGCCATGTCGAGCCAGCGGTGCAGGCCGGCGTTGTCGGGGAAGAGGGTCTTCATCGCCGCGTCGGTCTTGCGGATGTCCTCCGGAGCGCCGGTCAGGCTGGCCCAGCGGAAGGGGCCGATCCCGCGACAGAACAGGGGGCGGATGTAGGCCGGGACGAAGCCGGGGAAGTCGAAGGCGTTCTTCACGCCCGCATCGAAGGCGACCTGACGGATGTTGTTGCCGTAATCGGTGACCGGCACGCCGGCGGACTGGAAGTCCAGCATGGCCTGGACGTGGACGGCGCAGGAGGCGCGGGCGGCGGCCTCGACGGCGGCGGGGTCGGAGACGCGCCTGTCCTCCCATTCGGCGACGGTCCAGCCCTGCGGCAGATAGCCGTTGACGAGGTCGTGGGCGCTGGTCTGGTCGGTGACCAGATCGGGGCGGACGCCGCGGCGGATCAGTT
>Ga0233425_10007674_pt1 | contig 14961 bp, 10 predicted proteins | sample Watercolumn_Towu_2_FD_181712 | JGI IMG/M metagenome (GOLD analysis project Ga0233425, IMG submission 181712) | Freshwater microbial communities from Lake Towuti, South Sulawesi, Indonesia - Watercolumn_Towuti2014_140_MG | ecosystem: Environmental > Aquatic > Freshwater > Lake | place...
TAGTAGTATCTACCAATTGCGCGGAAATATCACCGTGGTATTTTTTGTCAGTTGGATTTACTGCTCCGGTGTTGGCAAAAGAACCAGTGAAACTGCTTGGGCCGTTTTGAATCTCTATGGTAACGGGATATTGGCCGTCTTTTTCATTGACTACAAAATTAAAGTCCAAAGTTGAACCAATGACTACATCACCCAGATCAATGGGATTGGGATTGTTGATGCTACTGTCGTAATAGACAACACCTGTGGCATTATTGGTGATTTTTTCAAGTACTGGCGGATTTTTATCGATTGTTTTTAAATTGAAAGTTTTGGTAGTTACTCCTCCCCGACCATCATCAATGGAAATAGCAATAGTAGTTTCCCCCACTGGTCCGGAAATGGGTGAAAATATTCTTTTTTGGTTTTCCTTGGTGGTGTCAAAGAGATTTAAACCTGGATTGGGCCAAGCAGGAGAAATGTCAATAATTTTCCAAGTTAATTTGTCGCCATCCATGTCAGTAGCTTCGAGAAAACCTTCGTATTGATTGTTGCCGGATGAACCGATGGGCAGATTGGTGCCGGTGAATTCGGGGAGGCGGTTGGTGTCGGAATAAGAAATTTCAAAAGTATCACTTCCGTCGCAAGCCCCATTAACCAATCCCTGAACATAACCAGACTCCATCACTCCGCAAAGCTCGTAACTTGTTCCCAAATTATCAGAAGAATAAACAAAAGACCTGCTCCCTATGGGTAAATTAAGCTTAGGGTCTATTGGGTCCGAGTCTGCGAAGGTTTTATTTTTTTCATTCCAACAAGTCGTTGAATTATATTCATCACCAGAGCAGTCACCCAATTGGTTAATCGGATCAAGCGGTAAATTCTTTCTTAATTCTTGAGATAAAACCTTCTGCCAACTTGGCCAAGTTGATAACGTGGTATTTTTATAATAAGATCCCGCGTTTAAAGTCGGGTAATTATTATTTTTATTTTTATAATCCTCCAAAAATAAAGTTATTTCCGATATTCCTTCTAGTCTCATTGTGTCGCGAACAACTTCCGCCTTATCGCTATCACAAAAAAAATCATCTCCACAATCATTATCAATGAAACAATTTTTACCTTGTTTATTTTTTTTTATGTCCGCGCATTCTCCAGGTTCATTTAAATTGATATTAAATTTCCAATTTTTAATTATCTTGCCAAAAATATCTTGCGTACCCTGCTCTGCTTCTTGATTAAAAGAAATCAAATAAATATTGGTATTCATTGTGTCATCTGTTTTTATTGGCGTTCCGTTGTCGCTGATATTGGCGACATTAACATAAACCGTTCTTCCATCCCTAATTCCACGATAACCATCAACCTCAACCGCCTGAGGGGAACCCTTAAAATTATTCTCCTTATACCAATTCATAGCTGAATAATGCTTAGGATTTTCAATGATGCGAATCGCGATAGCATCGGAAGAATTCTGGGCAAACACAAAAAAAGAAAAAGCAAAAATAAAAACAAAAGAAACAAGAAATAAATAATATCTTTTTTTTATTAAACTTTTTAAAATAGTCATTTTAAAAAAAATAATTTAAATTCCCCGAGCTTCGCCCTGGTCTCCGGTCTCAATTTTTTTCCAAGAAATTCTTCTCTTGAAAGAATTCCAAAAATAAAAAAATTCCTCGCTTTGAAGCAGTGAACAAAAAGCCGCAAAAACCAATATGCCGCAAACACCAGCAATCGCTCCTTGCGCAAATACGCCAAAAACCTTGGTCATGTCTATGTATGGCCAAACAACCTGCTTCATGCCCTGAATGGTTAACCCGCTGGCTATGGCGGCTGCCATGATTTTATTGGTTGATTTAAAAATCTTAACCTCATCAAGACTGCCGATCTCTGAACGCAAAAACACCCACAATAAAACAAAATTTAAAATATTAGAAATTGAGAAAGCTAATGCCAAACCAGCAACACCGCTAACACCGGAAAAAACAAAAGACAAAAATATATTCATTACCGCTGAAAAAAGACCGATAAAAAATGGTGTCATTGAATCATGCCTGGCATAAAAAACCCTAATTATCAAAGGAAGACTGGCTTGCGCGAAAAGTGAAATAGCGAACAATCCCAAGGTGTCAATAGTTAGTAGTGTGTCAGTCCAATCAAATTCTCCCGTGCCGAGAACAACTCTGGTAATTTGCGCTCGCAAAGTAATTAATAAAACAGTGGATGGAATAATAAAAAATAAAATCTGTCGAAAAACATTGGAAAAATTTTCAATTAATTTTTCTTTGTCAAACGCTACTTTTGAAAAAGCCGGAAAAGCAGCTATGGCAAATGAAATACCAAAAATTCCAACCGGAAAAGCTTGCAAATTGTTGGCAAAATTAAAAACAGAAAGTGAGCCGCTATCCAAGGTAGACGCTATGATTGTAATAATTAATAAATTAATCTGAGAAATTCCCAGGCTCATCAGCCTTGGAATCATTAATTTCCCAATTTTTTTTATATTATTGCATTTCAAATTAAACACTGGTCGATATTTGTATCCCAGATGAAAAATCATGGGCAGCTGAATAAACATATGCAAAAAAGCACCCAACACAACCCCCCAAGCCAGCCCATAAATACCAAATTTTGGCACCAAAAAAATTGCCCCCAAAATAATTCCTAAATTATAAAAAATAGGAGACAAAGAATAAATAAAAAAACGCTTAAAGGACTGCAGGATGCCACCCAAGACACTGGAAATTCCCAAAAAAATCGGAGATAAAAACATTATTCTGGTTAATTCAGAAACAAGTTGCTGTTTTTCCAGACCAAAACCTGGGGCAATCATTCTGGTGACTAGCGGTGAAAAAAAATAACCCAAAATAGAAATCACTAGCACAAAAACTCCTAGAATATTAAGTAGATTGCTAACCAAATTCCAAGCTTCTTTATTGGGCGCATGAAAAAAAAATTTATCTTTTTTGCATTCAGGATCATCAATTAACGAAATTAATATTGGAATAAAACCAGCAGACAAAGCGCCAAGAATAATCAAGTTAAAAATCAAATCAGGGATTCTGAAAGCGGCATAATAAACATCCAAAATATCTCCTGCGCCAAATTCACCCGCCAATATGCGATCGCGAAAAACGCCTAAAAATCTGCTAATAAGCGAAGAAAGCGCCACCAAAAGTGCCGCTATTGTAATACTGTTAACTTGTCCTGAAAATAACTTTTTTATCATTAAAAATCAAAGATAATTTTCCACAATTCACATCTTAACTATACCATATTTTTACAATATTTCAAAATTCTTGAACTCAAGTTTTTGATTAATTTGATTAATTTATTTAAAATTAGCAAAAAATAATAAAAATTTCACCATAATTTAGTCAAAATTTTGCCGCCTTTATAAATTAAATAATGAGAAAGATAAAACAAAAGCCCCTCGAGTTACGAAGGGCTGAAATGTGCGGTTGCACTTTTTACGTCAATTTGAGTAAAACAGAACGAATGTCTCTAAGCCAACCATAATTATTTCACATTACTTAACCCACAACAATTGTTTCCAGTTATAATATTTATCATTCATAAAAGTTGTGTCATGCCCCCAGCCAATTCCCTTAAAATTTCCACTAGCTTCCGCACTGACAACTGATCCAAATCTTGCCAAACCTTGCCAGTCACAAACACTATAAGGAATTGGTCCTGGTCCATAAATCAAGTTAACGCCTGATGGTTTGGCGCAACCATGACCATAATTCGCGTGCGTTCCTGGCGCTAAAGAATTAAAATAATCCACCATGGCCGGATCGCTGATCGAAATCGCACTACCAGAAAATAAATCTTTGGCATTTGACTTACTGATGCCAAAATCATGCACATAATTAACACCGACATTGGGAGCTAGCTGTGATGATCGCATTGATTGGAAACTAACCGCATTAAAAGCGTTATACTTGGATCTAGTGACAGCGGTTGCGTCAATAGAATAATCTATTTGAAAATTATTTTCATTCAACACTGAACTGTTTGTCCAGTACCCCTCATGATAATCAAAACGACTATTGACGATTTTCATAATCAAGGTCCATCCTCCTCCATTATTTGTCATATCACAATAAGCGTCAAATGGACTAACTCCTCCAATTCCGTCAGGATCTATTTTATATATACCATCGCCAACAGAATTGCCAGAAGTTAGGATTTGCAAACAAGACGAAAAAGCAACACACATTGAAGGTGTTCCAGAACATCCCCAACCTGATTCGATTTGACAACTTCCGCTACATCCGTCTCCGTTGATTTGATTATTATCATCGCAAGATTCTCCGTAGACTGATTGAATAATACCATCACCGCAATAACCTCCAGACCAATTGCAATTCGTACAAGCATATTGATTGTTAACATTTGCTCCGCTGCCACCAACACCATCGCACTGTTCACCTGGTTGAGTAATATTATTTCCACAAGCCCTAACGATGCAATTGGTGTCGCAAGCGGCCGTCAATATTCCATCATCGCATTGCTCATCGCCAGCTCCGGTTAAGCCCTTTATTCCGGCTCCATTCGGGTTTTGAATTATTCCATCTCCGCAAATAGTTTTTTGACAATCATCACATTGATCCGTATTGTTTGTATTTCCATCATCGCACTCCTCTCCGTGATTATGCGGAGCAATGTTTTGAGTGACACTGTCGCCGCACCATTCGTTTTGACGGACTGTGATGTTGGCGCTGGCGGAATTGGAGATGTTGCAAGTTTGGGTGGTGGCGGTGACGTTAAGGCTGAAGGTGTAAGGATTATTGGCTAGAAAGGAATAATTATCAGTGGCTGAGGATTGGATTTGTCCGTTGCCGGAATTAATGGAAGCTACTATGCCGGCTGGCAGTGTATTGGGGGCGGTGGTTTTACTCCAAGTAACGTTGTTGGACGCGTTGACTGTGGGAAAACCAAAGTAAGTAAAAGGACTGTGGTAAAGGTCGAGAGCAGTTATGGTGGGCACGTTGTCAGTTGGCATGACATAGATGGTGCCATTGGATAAATTACTGATATTGAATGATTCATTGGCAATATTTAAAGTGTAGGTTTGGGTTACTTCAGCATTGCTGGTTGGGTTGGTTTGGGCGTGGTATTGGTCTTTGACAGTTACTGTGATAGTTTGGGGTCCAGGGGCAATTATTTCCGGTTCACCGGTGATTAGTCCGGTGCTGGGATTAATATTTAGTCCATTGAAGGGAGCGGAAAGACTGTAGGTTAAATTGTGGTTATCCGGATCAGTGGCATCAACATCATAGGAATAGCTCAAACAGCCGATAGCGTTATTATTGGGCGAGCTGGTGATGGTTGGCGGATGATTAATTAAATTTAGTTTAAAATAGACTGATTGACTGGGTCCTCCGTAAGAATCTTTGGCAACAATGACAAAATCATAATTTTTAGTAGTATCTACCAATTGCGCGGAAATATCACCGTGGTATTTTTTGTCAGTTGGATTTACTGCTCCGGTGTTGGCAAAAGAACCAGTGAAACTGCTTGGACCGTTTTGAATCTCTATGGTAACGGGATATTGGCCATCTTTTTCATTGACTACAAAATTAAAGTCCAAAGTTGAACCAATTACTACATCACCCAGATCAATGGGATTGGGATTGTTGATGCTACTGTCGTAATAGACAACACCTGTGGCATTATTGGTAATTTTTTCAAGTACTGGCGGATTTTTATCAATTGTTTTTAAATTGAAAGTTTTGGTAGTTATTCCTCCCCGACCATCATCAATGGAGATAGTAACAGTAGTTTCTCCCACTGGTCCGGAAATGGGTGAAAATATTCTTTTTTGGTTTTCTTTGGTGGTGTCAAAGAGATTTAAACCTGGATTGGGCCAAGCAGGAGAAATGTCAACAATTTTCCAGATTAATTTGTCGCCATCCATGTCAGTAGCTTCGAGAAAACCTTCGTATTGATTATTACCGGATGAACCGATGGGTAGATTGGTGCCGGTGAATTCGGGGGGGCGGTTGGTGGTAGTTGCCAGATAGCCGGTTGAAGAAGCGCATTGCGGTATACCGGGATTATTAATACAATCATTGCTGTCGACAACACAAGCGCTTTGGGCTGAATCCCACCAATATCCAGAATCACAATCATAACAAGTGCCACTGCCACAACATTCTCCGGACACGCTGTGAGCATTGCCAAGGTCATAACGACAACCTGGTCCGGTTGCGCAAGTACTGACACAAGCTCCTAATCCGCCAGTTTTACAAACTCCCCCAAAACAAAACTCTCCTACTCCGCATTGAACAGGAGAATCGCACCAATCATTATATTTATCATTGTCGCACTGTGAGCATACTTGCACTTTATTACCATCACAACGAGCCGGCTCACCAAGTTTACATTCGTGATAGCAACAATTATCAGTAGCGGAATTAGTAGAACGGATAGAAAAATATGCATAAGAAACAAAAAATAACGCCATTGCTAGTGTTAGTAAATAGATATGTTTCTTTTTTATATTTTGAAGTTTGTTCATTATTATTGAATATCGAATTTTATTTTACGAAACCAATGCCGAAGTATCACCCACTTCTTGCCCCAATTCTTTGGCCTTCAAAACACGTCTCATAATTTTTCCGCTTCTTGTTTTTGGCAATTTATCTACAAATTCCACATCTTTAATAATCGCGATCGGGCCAATTGTTTTTCTAACATGTTTTTTGAGCTCATCCTTGAGCGCATCATCGCCTTTTATGCCCTGTTTTAATATAACAAAAGTTTTAATCACCTCTCCCCGAAGTTGATCCGGAATACCGATAACCGCAGCCTCGGCAACGGTTTTGTGAGCAACAAAAGCGCTTTCCACTTCCGCTGTTCCAATTCTGTGTCCGGCAATTTTTAAAACATCATCCGTTCTTCCTTGAATCCAAAAATAACCATCTTTGTCCTTAAAAGCAACATCTCCGGCAAAATACACGCCTTTTACCTCACTCCAATAAGTTTTTATATATCTTTCAGGACTATTAAAAATTGTTCTGATCATTGAAGGCCACTGATTCTTGATTACCAAAAATCCACCATGACCGACTGGAACCGGTTTGCCTTTTTTGTCAACCACATCGGCAATAATTCCCGGAAATGGCTTGGCGGCGCTGCCCGGTTTTAGAGTGGCCGACGGTAGTGGCGCAATCATATTTGCTCCTGTTTCTGTTTGCCACCAGGTATCAACAATCGGGCATTTTCCCTTGCCAACATTTTTATGATACCAGTGCCAAGCTTCTGGATTAATCGGTTCGCCAACCGAGCCCAATATTCTCAAACTTGGCATATTGTGCTTTTTGGCCCATTGATCTCCGTATTTCATCAAAGCGCGAATCAAGGTTGGCGCTGTATAAAACACATTTACATTATACTTCTTAACCACCTTCCATAATCTATCAGGATCAGGGTAAAATGGCAGCCCTTCAAACATTACAGTGGTCACTCCGGCAAATAACGGACCATAAACTATATAACTATGTCCGGTTATCCAACCTGGATCAGCAGTGCACCAAAATATTTCATCACCTTTTAAATCATAGACCCATTTAATCGTTCTTAAAACACTGACAGCGTATCCGCCATGAACATGCACCACGCCTTTTGGTTTGGATGTTGTTCCGGATGTATACAAAACAAAAGCCGGATCCTCGCTGTCCATTTGCGCGCATTTTGATTCAATGGCGCATCCTTTGACAAAATCAGCATACCAGACATCTATTTTTTTATTAAATGGAATTTTGGCTTTATTATTTTTTACCACCACCACTTTCTTCACGCTCTTGCACATTTTTACAGCCTCATCAACCGTTTCTTTCAGGATAACCGGTTTGCCGTTGCGATAGCTGCCATCAGCTGTAAAAAGAATTTTAGCTTTAGCATCCAAAATTCTATCCGCTAAAGCCTTGGCTGAAAAACCGGCATAAACCACGCTGTGCATGGCGCCAATACGCGCGCAAGCCAACATGGCAAAAGCTATTTCCGGAATATTCGGCATATAGACTGCGATACGATCACCCTTTTTGACTCCTGCTCCTCTTAAGGCATTAACCAATTTGCTAACTTCTTTGTATAATTGAAGATAAGTAAAACTTCTTTCTCTTCCAGTTTCATCTTCCCAAATGATTGCGATCTTTTTTCTCATTTTATCTTCATTCGACCCCTTGGCAACTTTCTTTAATTTTCCATCAAGCTCAACGCCAATATGCCTATCAATCGCGTTATAACAAATATTTGTTTTCCCTCCTATGTACCATTTAAAAAATGGTTTATTGCTGCTATCCAATGTCTTTGTCCAGGGCTTAAACCAGACAATATCATGCGCTGCTTTATCCCAAAATTTAACCGTATCCTTGTTAGCCTCCTTAATGGCCTCTTCGTAATTAGGAACATTAGCCTCTTGAATCACCTTTTTAGATGGCGGGTACGTTTCCCGAGATGCTGATAAAACATCAGTTAGTTCTTTGTTTTGTTTTTTCATAAGTATGATGCGAATTCTGCAAAATGCATACGAATTCTGCAAAATAAAATTAACTAATTTTATAATCAATAATTAAAAATTTATTTGAGTAATAATTTTTATTTTTTCAAAACTTGCGCTCTGGTGAAAAAACCATTCTGCGCTCCTTGGTAACTAATAACCGATGAGGAAACTTTTGCCCCCAGCCACATGGATTTCTGTATATCGCCATTAAACATTTCCAAGCCAGCCACAAAACTCGATCCATACGCATCTCCGCATCCAGTGGTGTCCACTCTCTTTTTTTCTTTGATAATTTCTTGGTGATAAAACTTAATCCCATCATAAGCATCCGCGCCCTTGATCCCGCTAGTAATCAAAACCAGACCAACCCCCCATTCCTTAATTGCGGTTAGCAAATTCTTGGTATTATTAAAATATTTTTTATCTTTTGTTTTATATTTATTACTGGAATGCACGAGTTCTATCGCTTCATCTTTATTTAAGCTCAAAACCGAAGTCTTGGTTAAATACTTGAATATTTTATTATAACCAGCATCAAGTTGTATGTGTCCCGGATTCCAAGCGATTTTTGCCCTGGATTTAAAAACGGCATCCAGAACTTGGGTCCATTTGCCGGATAAAGATGTCATATAAACCCATTTTGCTTGATTAATATTTTGTAGTTGCGCATTGGTAATTTTCAATTGACTATTGGCGGCTCGATTCGAAAAAACCACATGTTCGCTCCCCTGACCTTCAATCAAAAAAGAAAAACCGGTTTCAATTTTTTTCTCGATTTGTACCAAGCTGGTATCGACTTTATTTTTTTTAAAATTTTCCACAATTGCCGCTCCTCGAGAATCTTCTCCAATGGCAACAATAGTTGCCACACCAAAATCAAGATACGCCAAATTAACTGCCGCATTGGCCGCTCCTCCGCCAAAAGTTGAATGAGCTTTATCGACTTTTAGCTTGGCTCCATACTCAAAGCCGATTAATTTTTGCTTTAAGATATTATTTGTATCAACCAAAACTCCATCTTTGGTATAAAAAGTAATATCCTCTGTTGCTCCTCCTATTGTTATAAAATCGAATTTCATATTAAAATTTTAAAATCTTATCTAATTAAAATTATAGCACATTTTTTTAAAAAAACCAAAAAAAGAAGCACTATGCTTCTTTTTTATATTTCTTGTTGATAAAAAATATTTTATTTCTAACGAAGTTCCCAGAGTTTCTTGTCTAACATATTTTTTTGTTCTTTTTTAATCAAATAAATATTATCACTGTCACCTTTTTTGGCATAATACAAACCTTCTCCATTGTCAGCGCCAATCATTAGCGTATTATCCAATCCTCCGCCCTTTGCCTGAACAATGATACTGTGTTTTTCCAAACCAGTATTTTCAAACTTTTGTTCCGGAATTTTCTCAGCTACCAAACTAGTCATCAATTCCACGATATCAAGAATTTTTTTCTGATCCACCCTAAAAGCATAGGGCAATGTGCCCACCCATTCAGACTCTTCTTGGCCATCCTTTTTTTTCTTTTCCACTGTAAATTCTCTAGTTGGATATTGGAATCTAATGCTGTCAATTTTATCTGCCTCTGAGGCAAACATTGCCTTGTCATACCAATCGTCACGAGAAAAAACCGAACCAAGAGCAACTGTTTTTATAACATAGGTTTTATCATTATCTAATTTTGACAAATATGTTCCCGAAAAATCACTGGTATTCTTTCCAATGATCAAGCTAAGCAAGCTTTCATCACCCTTTTTTAAGACAATTTTTGTTCCGGAGTTTTCATCAACCTGAAATTCTAATTTTTTATCAATATTTTCACTAGCCACATCCAAGCTCGCCGCTTTTGATTCATTGAGAGCATCGATAATGCCGTTTTTTATATCATCTGACAAATAGAATCCTTTAGTGCCGTCGATTCTCCATTTTTCAGCGTCATTTTTTACTTCCTTAACAAAAACATAATTTACATTTGCTTTGCTAAGTTCAATTTTGTCGATTTCACCCACTTTTAACTCTGAAAAAAAATTTTTCTCTTGAGAGACGCTTTCTTTCCATTTTTTAAATGGTCCGTCTATCACATACGCAGAAAGCGCTAAAAAAACTAAAATTCCTCCTAATATCAAATTCTTTTTAGACATTGTTTCTTGATTATTCAATTTTATTTTTTATTTTCTTAAAAAACAAAAATTGAAACTTTATTTTTTTATTGTTCTAAATTTTCATTAATTATATCAATAATATCATCTTTATTCTGAATGCCCTTGAGGCGCTCCACTTCATTGCCGCCATCATCCAAGAAAACATAAGTTGGGATGGTTTCAACTTCATGTTCGGCAAAAATATCCTGATGTTCGTCAGCGTCAAAATACTCCGTGTCAAAATCAAAAATCTCGTCTTCGATCTCATCCCAAATTGATTTCATGACAATGCATTCGGTGCACCAAATAGCACCAAATTTTAAAACTTTCATAAAATAATATTTTATAATTCATCCACAAATTTACTCTTTCTTCTGGCATAATATCTAGCCATTCCAAAAACAACCACCACCAAAGTTACGCCAAAAACATTAACGTACCTCATGGCGCTTTTAGCGCCATCGGATAAATCTTCCTTGATTGGCCTAGAAGAAACCACCTTGGAACGAATTGCGATTAGATCATTATCCAAACTGATGCTGTCAACAATATTTTGAAAAAAGGTTAAATTATCAGGATTTTGTTGCAAAAAATTATCCAAAATAAAATCACTATCACCGACTAAAATTATTTTTCCCTTGAAAACGTCTTTTTTATTTTCAACATTGTCATAATTTGCTTTACCAGAAACAGAAATAGCCAGCACTCTTTCTTTTATATCGCCACTGGGCGCAGATATATTATTCGGAACAATGTTAAAATTCTCAGACAATGTCCAACTTTTTGATGAAGTAAGCGCTAAATTAGAATACGTTTTGTCATCTTGGGCGCTGGTAACATCAATTGAACTTGCCCAAGGAAAAATAACGGTTTCCAAACTACTGACTGACACTTCATTTTGGTTAAAGCCTTCTTTGGTTACTTTTGGCCAAAAAGGATAAGGCGTAGAAAATCTCATAAAGCCCTGAGAAAAAGAAGCCATTCCGCTTCTGCTGTCAGCCACCAATTCATCCCTCAAAGAAAATCCGTATTTATTGAGCAATTTGTTGATCCCTGTATTGTTTTTATTGGCCACCAAGCCTTGCTCAACTCGCACGCCATCGACAAACAAAATTAAAGATTTTCCAGCATTAACAAAGTTTTCCATTTTCTTTATTTGTTCATCGCTGAAAGATTCCTTGGGACCAATAACCAGCAGGGTGTCGATATTAACCGGTATTTCAGCGTCTGCTTTGATTTCAATTTGATTAACCGTATACAATTCTTGAAGCGATTCATAGGCGGTGCTGATTTCATTTTCCAGATTAGCTGTTTTATTGCTTGAAACAACACCAATAGTGGCAATTCTTTCGCTAATTACCTTTTTAATCGCAGTAGTTAACTGATATTCCAATCCCGCTCCTTCTCTCTTGATGGTTGGTATGGCTTCAATCTTATCTCCGTAGCTAACCGCAATACCGAAATAACCATTTACTAATTGTCTTTTGTCTTTTTCAAAAACTTCAAATGTTAATTGAGGTATGCCGGCAATATACAACTCGCGTTGCATTTCTTCACTGGTTCCCGGATCAATATATTCAACTCTAATTTTTCCGTTGGAAAAAACCTCATACTCATTCAAAACATCAGATACTTCTTGTTTTAAAGAAAGAATTTGACTCGGAAGATTACCACTGAAATAAGCTTTGATATTGACTATGTCATCCAATTCGCCTACTGTTTTTTTGCTAATTTTTGAAATTGAATATTGCTTTGTTTCAGTTAAATCAATTCTGATGAAAGGTAAAATTTTGTAAGAAAAAAAATTTATTACAAGAATTATACCAACAACAAACAAAACTGAAATTGAAAAATCTGTTTTTTTCATTTTATTCATAAATTGAAAATTTTTCTATTAATTTTATTTCCACCCTCTGGATTCAATGATTTTGGTATTCAACCAAAGAAACAAAAAAATAAAAGAAGAATAATAAATAATATCCTTGGAATCGATAACTCCTTTGGCAATATTATAGAAATGATTACCTAGGCCTAAAAATTTTAAAATTGGAACAAGCAATTTGGGCGCGCCAATCAATACAAAATCCGCGCCAACCATAAAAGCCAAAAAACAAGCAACCAAGCCAACCACAAAAGCAATGATTTGATTTCTGGTTAAGGAGGAAATAAAAAGACCTAAGGCCAAATAAGCTCCGCCTAAAAGAACTGCCCCTAAATAACCTCCAATAACCGGTCCAAAATCAATATTACCAACTCGCGCCACGGTAATCGGCAAGGTAAAAGTAAGTCCTAGAGTAACCGATAAAAAAACTAAAGCTCCAAAAAATTTAGCTAACACGACTTGCCAATCAGTAACCGGCAAAGTCAGAAGAAATTCGATAGTTCCCTGTCTTTTTTCTTCGGCCCACAATCTCATGGTTAAGGCTGGAGATAAAAATAAAAACATCCAGGGCAGAAGATCAAAAAAACCGCGCATGCTCGCTTGTCCAATCAGAAAAAAACTTTTAAAAAACAACCAATTGCCAACAACCAAAAACACTCCGATAAAAATATAAGCTATCGGCGAGTTAAAATAACTCATTAATTCTTTTTTGAATAAAATACAAACTGTTTTAAGATATCCTTTGTTCATACACATAGTGATCGCAAATTTAAATACAAAATTCTTCTTAAACTTGCGACTTTATATTTTGTTACTTAGTCAATTCTCTAAACACATCTTCAAGTGAAACGCTTTTTTTATTAAACTCCAAAATACTCCAACCGGATTTCATAACGGTTGTTGATAAATTTTCCCGCAAATCAACTCCTTCTTTGGGAATAATTTCATATCCATACACATCATCAGATTCTTTATCCATCTCTTTAACTTGTTCAACATTTTCAATGTGTTTTAATTTTTCAAAAACTTCGTTTTTTTTGCCCTTAATCTTGACATAAATCACCTCTTTACCGCTCACTTTTTTAGTCAGCTCTTCCGGTGTTCCTTCGGCAATAATTTTACCGCGATTAATGATAATCGCGCGATCACACGTAGCACTAACTTCGCTCAAAATGTGCGTTGAAAAAATAACGGTTTTTTCTTTGCCCAATTTTTTAATCAAATCACGAATTTCAACAATCTGATTGGGGTCAAGTCCGGTAGTTGGCTCATCCAATATTAAAACTTCCGGATTGTGCATGATGGCCTGGGCCAAGCCAACTCTCTGGCGATAGCCCTTTGATAATTCATCAATTGGTTTTCTGACTACATCCTTTAGACTGCAAACCTCGATCACTTCTCTGATTCTGGATTTGATTTTATCTTTTTCCAATCCGCGAATTTCTGCAACAAATTTTAGATATTCATACACCCGCATATCGTCATACAAAGGAACGTGCTCTGGCAAATAACCGATCTTGCTTCTTGTTACCAAGGAATTCTCTTGAGTATCAACATCATCGATGGTTATTGATCCACTGCTGGGAGTCCAAAAACTGGTGATCATCTTCATGGTAGTTGATTTTCCAGCGCCATTGGGCCCCAAAAAACCCAGCACCTCGCCCTTCTTCACCACAAAAGAAATATCATCAATAATTTTTGTGCTACCGAAATTCTTTTTCAAATTTTTGATTTCAATCATATTTTTTAAATTAGGTATAAATTTTGGCTAGTATCATACTCAAATAACTAATTTAAATTATAATAATCTGAAAATATTATTCAAGTTAATTTTTGTGGATAAGTTAAATAATTGACAAAAAAAACAAATAATGTTACTATTCCTTTATAATTAAATTTGTATCAAGTTTAACTTGATGCGTTGTTTAATTCACAAACAACAAAAAAAGGAGAACGCGCATGACCGAAATCAGAACTGAAGGAAGAAGCATGGAAGAGATTATCGCCGATTTCAACAAGTACAGTGACGGAAAAAGACACAGAATCATACAAATTTTTCCTCACACTAACAAAAAAAACAACAAAACTGGCAGTCTGGTTGCCACCACCATGGGGGCATTTTTTCTTCCCAACATTTCTGAAAACAACACCAATTTCTTTGGGGAGCTGAACAAAGGAATCTAAAAACACAAAAGCCGCTTACCAAAAAGCGGCTTTTTTATTACAGAAAAAACCGCCGGCGGCCAGCCGGCGTGTGCGTTTAAAAGCGAAGCTCTTGGGTATATAATAAAATCACCCCACACTAGAAAGGAGGTGATTTTATGACAAACAGCAGATTATATCAGCTAAACCATTGCACGTATGATTGTAATTATCACATAGTATGGACACCAAAATACAGAGGCAAAGTTATGGCTGATAAGAATATTAAATCAGAATTGATGA
>Ga0233425_10007675_pt1 | contig 14956 bp, 10 predicted proteins | sample Watercolumn_Towu_2_FD_181712 | JGI IMG/M metagenome (GOLD analysis project Ga0233425, IMG submission 181712) | Freshwater microbial communities from Lake Towuti, South Sulawesi, Indonesia - Watercolumn_Towuti2014_140_MG | ecosystem: Environmental > Aquatic > Freshwater > Lake | place...
TGGCCCGGTATCGCACCACGGGTTTGCAGGATCTCCTGGTGCCGGACAACCCTTTGATCTTTGTACTGGAAACAGTGGAAAAACCGGGTAACCTGGGTGCTATCCTCCGGACCGCCGATGCGGCAGGTGTCACTGCAATTCTTGTCTGCGATCCGCAAACCGATCTTTTCAATCCGAATGTGATCCGGGCCAGTCTGGGCACCGTTTTTACCAACCGTGTTTGTGTTGCTTCCTCTGCAGAATCCCTGGATTGGCTCCGCGAAAACGGATTTTCCATCTATAGTGCTTCGCTTGCTGCAAAGAACTGGTACCACCAGATACGGTATGCCGACCGCTCGGCAATCGTGATGGGTTCGGAGGCATATGGATTATCAGACTTCTGGCTGGAAAAATCCGACACATTGATCAAAATCCCGATGTACGGCAGAGTAGATTCACTGAATGTTTCTGCTTCGGCTGCCGTCCTGATGTTCGAGGTGATCAGGCAACGGAACCGGTAATCTTCCCGCTATCGGTAATGTTCGTCTTTTTCTTTCAGCACAAGGAAATCTGCGGGCAGTGAGCTGTGGAATTCCATGACCTGGTGCGTGACCGGGTGCTCTGTCTTCAGGTAATAAGCATGCAGGCGGATCCGCCGGTGAAACCGGTTTTGTGCTCCGTAGCGGAAATCCCCGACCACCGGGCATCCGGCATCGGCAAGTTGGACACGGATCTGGTTCTTCCTGCCTGTTTCGAGTTCTATTTCCAGGAAGGTTGTTTCTCCCAGGTTCTTCAACACCCGGTAATGCGTGATGGCCAGCTTTGCTCCTTCAGGTGCTTTTACAGAGACCACCATCCTGTTTTTTGATTCTTTCAGCCAGCTTCGCAGGGTGCCGGCATCACCGGGAGGATGCCCGTGGACCAGGGCATAATATTTTTTCCGGGTGTTTTTCCAGTTTGCCTTTATCTGTTGCTGAACTTGTTCGCTCTTAGCCAGCATAAGTAAGCCCGATACTTCCCGGTCGAGCCGGTGAACGACAAATACGCTGTTCTTCCCGCGGGAGGTATCTTTCACATAATCCAACATCTGCTTATACACAGAGGTACCCGGTGTGCCTCTGTCTCCGACCGTGAGAATCCCGGCTGGTTTTTCGACAATGAAAAGAAAGCCGTCTTCATAGATGATATGGAAAGGAGGGCTGTACCGGCTTCCTGATTTGCCTGGTTTCGTGTACTCCACTGTGTCTCCGGGGAGGACCTGGTGTGTTGGATTTGTAATCTGCTGCCCGTTTACACTGACCCGTTTCTGTGTGATCCGTTTTTTCAGCGTATTGCGCGAAGCTCCGGTAAACTCTCTTTGCAGGAGTTCCATCAGCGTGATGACTTCGGGAACTTTGATAATCACGGCAGGTCGTTCAGCGATATGGTGAGTGAAACGGGTTGATGGTCCGATGATCTGAATCCTGTTTCGATCGTCTTGACTTCCCGGATCGTGACGTTTGGAGATACCAGGTAGAAATCCAGGATGGTGGTCTTTGTAGCCCCTTTTTCATAAGGTCCGATGAGATCCCGGTTGGTCGGCCGGGTAGAGTCGGATGCAAATTTCCATCCGGGGAAGAAGGTGTCCGGCGAAAGAAAGGGATCTGTTTTAACCTTGTCTCCCGATGTGATCTGTTCCGGACTGAATCCGGGAGGATTGGCATTCCAGTCTCCGCCTGCTACGATGTAATTTCCCTTTTTGTATTCCGGGACAAGAAAGTCACGCAGTTTTTCCAATTCCCGGGTCCTCCATATGCCTCCGGTATCAAAGGCTGAAAGGTGAATGTTCACAATCAGAAGTTCTTTCTTTCCCGGCAATGAAAACCGCGAGATAATAAAACACCTTTTCAAATAGAAGAGTCGCTTGGGCCACGAAACAGGCAGATCAAGCCCTATTCTGATTGACGAATCCGGCCGGAACGTTGAGAAGGTCATCAATCCCGAATGAACTCTTCCCACCGGATCGGTGATGGGAACGGGAACAAAATCGCACCGGTAGTTTATCGCGAATGAAAAACTGTGGCCGGGTAAAAGGTCAGATATGCCTTTTGTCTCATCAGTAAAGAAACTTCTCCGGGATCTGTTATCCACCTCCTGCAGGAGGATGAAATCAATAGCCCGGTGCCGAAGTATTATCTCTTTGATTTCCTTATAGTAACGCTCAAATTCATGCCTCGTGGACCGGCTTCTTTTTCCGCCATCATAAAAGAAATCCATCTCTTTTCCCAGTCCGGCATATCCTATATTCCATGTCAGGAAAGTGAAGTCGGACCGTGCCCCGGTCATTTCGCCCGGATACCCATGGATTTTCAGTATTTCTGATCCGGCAGGATGAAACTCTCGCAGCGTACAGAAACATAAAAATCCCAGGATAGCCAGGATTAAGAACAAGAGTGCTGCTGAACCGATCCACATCATGCGGGCAAGACCTATGTTCATAAGAAAACGCTCGTCAGACGAAAGTAGTGTTTTTTTTGTATCATTGTAACCATGATCCGTTCCCTGTTCGAAGGATTTTTCCTGGGATTGACCGTGGCCATTATTATCGGCCCGGCAATGATCGCCCTGATACAGACCAGCATCAAATATGGAATCAGGCATGGTGTTTACCTGGCTCTGGGCATCTTTTCCAGCGACCTGACGATCGTCGTAGGATCATATTTCGGCGCTATTCAAATCATAACAAATCCCACCAATCACCTGGTGATCGGGATAGCGGGCGGGTGTATCCTTTTGCTATTCGGGTTCGGAACCCTTGTGCGGAAAGTCCAGGAAACAGAAACCGTTGAAGCCATTCATATCATTACAGTGAAAAAACGGGGATTTTTCCCCTATTTTTTCAAGGGGTATTTCCTGAACCTGGCTAATCCTTCGATCTGGTTTTTTTGGATCACCACAGTGGTGGCCATCAATTCGAGTTATGGCGGCGATAAGAGAGAAGTGGCCAGTTTCTTTATCGGAACCCTGTTTATGGTTCTGATGACAGATATACTGAAGTCGGTGCTCGCAGATAAGATCCGGACGGCGATCAGCCCTCAGGTGAAGGTGTGGATTAACAGGATCGTCGGAATCCTGTTTCTGATCATCGGATTGTTTATTATCGGCAGCTCAATTGCTGAATTCTTCTACGGAATCTCTCTGATCGACCGGCAGCTGACAGGATAAAAGTGCAGTGAAACAGGGGATCACACTTCCAACAGGATCTATTCGGGACGCAGCAGTTTTTCAAATTCCAGTTTGTAATTCGATCCGATCGGGATTTCCCGGTCTTTGATCCTGACATGGTTTCCTTCAATATGGTCGACCTTTGAGAGTGAGATTACGAAGGATTTATGCACCCGCGGGAAAAAACTGGCAGGCAGTATGTTTTCAATGTTCTTCAATGATTGGTAGCTCACGATCATCTTCTGGGTGGTGTAAATCTTCACATAATCCCCCAGGGCTTCGATATAAAGGATATCGTTCAGATTAACCTTGAAGGTCTTTTTACCAGACTTCACGAACATGAATTCCTCTTCTTTCACAGGATGCTTAAACTCCCGATGAACCTCCGGCGCACTGCGTAATGCAAAGGCATCCTGGGCTTTGTGAACCGCCCTGATGAAACGGTCAAAGGCGAACGGCTTCATCAGATAGTCCACCACATCAAGCTCATACCCTTCCAGTGCATACTCGGCGTAAGCGGTTGTAATGATTACCAGCGGGGTGTGTTTGACGGTCTTCAAGAAATCAATCCCGCTGAGTTTCGGCATGTTGATATCCAGGAATATGAGATCGATCTGCTGTTGATGCAGGATCTCAATTGCTTCCACCGCCTGGCAGCATTTTCCTGCAACCTCCAGAAAGGGGATATCCTCGATGTACTTCTCTATGACCCGCTGCGCCAGTGGTTCATCATCAATTATCAGGCATTTCATACTCATGGATTTCGAAAACAAATGCATAATTCAACCCGGTAAATGGTTTCGGTCTGGGTAATGTTTAAAGAATGCTTCCCGGGATAAAGCAACTCCAGGCGTTTTCTTACATTACTCAGTCCGAATCCGGTAGCTGGTGTTGCATCCGGATGTTCTTTCGGTTCAATATTATTTTCAATAAAAAAGATCACTTTTTCAGGTTCAGTCACATCCACCTGGATCCAGATATAAGGATTCCTGGATTTTGTTTTGCATCCGTGCTTGAAGGCATTTTCAATGAATGCGATAAAAAGCAGGGGATCGATCCGGGTTTCCAGGTACGATCCTTTTATGTCAAAACTGACTTCCAGGAGGTCATGGGTCCTGTTTTGTTCCAGGTAAACATAACTTTTTAAAAAATCCAGTTGTTTCTTCAGGGGAACCTGGTTGTCATTTGCTTCATAGATCACATACCGCATCAGTTCCGACAATTTCAGAATCATGCCGGGGGTTTTATCCGATTTGTCCAGGCTCAGAGAATATAGGCTGTTCAGCGTATTGAAAAAGAAATGCGGATTAACCTGTGATTTGAGTGTTTGCAGTTCAACTTCGATCTTCTGGCGTTCAACTTCTTTGACTTTCAGCTCTATATCCTGTAACGCAATGGAGTCCCGCATGAATTTCAGCAAGGTGGTTACGATGAGGAATAGAGTCACGAGTATGAATTCGGCAATCGCTTCACTGATAAAATCGGGGTGGCTTTCTTCAAACAGAAGGGAAGCGAAATAATTCAGTGTAATGAAAAGAAGAATATTACCGAGCTGAAGTACAGAGAACAGGAGGAACTTTCTTTTTTTAAAGAAACCGGGTATTAGCCACAGAAGATTAATATACACTGAAACGGCCAGGAAAAAGACTGTCATCAGGAACGATATGGCCGTTGTCAGGTCAATTTCTGAAATCCTGAATCCACGGGTGAATACGAGAAGAACGGTAAAAAACACGATGCTCACGATCCAGAAAAGGATGTGAGGAATGATAAAATGCTTTTTCAGAAGTTGATAAAACCGCCGGAGCATGACAATTACAGTTTAAGTGCAAAGATGAAAATTCTTGTGAAACCTGTCAATTTTTTTTGTTGTAGCGGATTTCCCGCAGGATAAATCCTGCCGTCAGGGCCGATATCCCCGGATTGTTTCATTGGTCTAAAAAAGTTCCGTGTCTTGAAAAATGTCCGTAATATTGCGCGCTGAATAAAAATTTCGGCTTATGTATAGAAAAACATACCAAATACTGGCCTTCCTGGTGATGGTGGGCTGGTTTCCAGTATTCTCTCCGGTTCGCACGGTACAGGCTGGCAATCCTCCCGATGAGGGGATGTGGCTGCCTGTTTTGATCCAGCGGCTGAATTATGTGGATATGCAGAAAATGGGTCTTCACCTGACCTCGGAAGAACTTTACAGTATCAACACTTCCAGCCTGAAAGATGCGATAGTCGGCCTGTCGGGAGGAAGTCCAACCACCAGCGGATTTTTCTGTACAGCCGAAGTGGTGTCAGGCAAAGGTCTGATCTTCACCAATCATCATTGTGGATACAGCGCTGTTCAGAACCACAGCTCTCCTGAGCATGATTACCTTACCGATGGTTTTTGGGCCAGGGATTTGCCGGAGGAGCTTCCCAATGAGGGAATTTGCGCCTCGTTCCTGGTCAGAATAGAAAATGTGACCGATTCCATTCTCCCCTTTCTTCCCGATTCTCTGATTGAAACAGAACGGTCAAAGAAGGTCAGGGAGATTTCTTCCAGGATCACTAAAAGAGCATCCGAAGAAGGGAAATTTGAATGCAAAGTAAGCTCTTTCTATAGCGGAAATGAATATTACCTTTTTGTTTTCAAAACCTATACTGATGTCAGGCTGGTGGGTGCTCCGCCATCTTCAATCGGCAAGTTCGGAGGGGACACCGATAACTGGATGTGGCCGCGCCATACCGGTGACTTCACTATTTTCAGGATCTATGCGGATTCCCTGAACAATCCGGCAGAATATTCCACTGCCAATATTCCGTATAAACCTGTCCACCACCTGCCGATAAGTCTTAAAGGAATCCAGAAAAACGATTTTGCGATGATCTGGGGATATCCCGGAACAACCACCCGGTACCTGACCTCTTATGGCATGGAATACAACCTAAATGTGTTCTATCCAATCATTATTGACGTTTTCGGGAAGCAGCTGGAAATCATGAAAGCCCGGATGGATGTGGATAAAGCCGTCCGGATTGCATATGCCGACAATTACGCCGGATTGGCCAATACCTGGAAAAACTTCATCGGGCAAACCAGGATGTTGAGAAAAAATAAAGTGCTCGAGAAAAAGCTGGCCCAGGAAGCCGAATTTACCAGTTGGGTGAACCAGAATGATCTTAGGACAGAGAAATTTGCCAAGATCCTTCCTTCCCTAAAAGCTGGTTACGAAAAGCTGGGAAGTGTTGCTGTACCCTATTTTTATTCCAGGTTTGCAGGCCAGGGGCTGGATATCGTAGGATTTGCCGCCGGTTTCGGAGGCCTGCAAAGCGCTCTGGAGAAAAAGAACAAGGCGGCTGTCGATGAGTCGGTCAAAGGATTGCGAACCGTGGTGGACGAACATTTCAAGGAATGGGATCTGGTAATTGAAAAGAATACGCTTGCAGGACTTCTGAAACTTTATGCCGGTAAGGTTGCGAAATCAGACCTGCCCTCAGTTTTTTCTCTGATTGAAAAGGATTACCATAACGATTTTCATGCCTTTGCAGACGCTGTATACAAGACAAGTGTGTTAGCCACCAGGGAAAAGGTGACCGCTTTCCTGGATGATCCTTCCGAAAAAGTGTTTAAAAAGGACCTGGCCTGGATTATCTCGAAATCGATGGAAGAAGTTTCAGGGCAGTATTCGGCTGTTTTCACCGAAGCAAGGACCGCTGTGGGAGCCGGAAACCGCAAGTATATCGATGGGCTCCGGGATATGATGCCGGATAAAAAATTCTATCCCGATGCCAATTCCACTCTGCGGTTTACCTATGGAAAAGTCCTGGATTATTATCCTGCCGATGCAGTTCACTATGCCTATTTTACCACTCTGGCCGGGGTGATGCAAAAAGAAGATCCGTCCAATGAGGAATTTATCGTTGAACAGAAACTGAAAGATCTCTATGAGTCAAAGGATTACGGTCCGTACGGAGAGAATGGGGAACTGGTTGTTTGTTTCCTTACCACTAACGACATAACCGGAGGAAATTCGGGAAGCCCGGTGATCAACGGCGACGGACAGCTGATCGGACTGGCATTCGACGGCAACTGGGAGGCGATGAGCGGCGATATCCAGTTTGAAGAGAACCTCCAGCGGTGTATTAATGTTGATATCCGCTATGTGCTTTTCATCATCGATAAGTTTGCCAATGCCGCTAATATAATCGATGAACTGACCCTGGTTAAATAGCAAATTAGTTACAGTCCGGAATAGATCTCCCGTTCCCAGAGCACGTCCACCTGCACTGACGCATTCCCGTTAAAACACCGGATAAAATAATCTTCCGGGCCGATCAGGACATCGTCCACTCCGTCGCCTGTAATGTCCTGGACGAGGTGTTTGATTACTTTTTAAATCGTTCCAGGATAGTCTGATCGTGGATTTCTTTGGACAGGCCTTCGATCATATCGTATGGCACCTCGAATAAGTCGAGGATTGTGAGGGCATCCAGACAATTATTGAACAAAGGATCCACATTGAATCCGATGATCTCTGCATTGACACTCAGGTATTTTTTAAAGAGTACCGGGGTTTTGTACAGTGGATCTATATTCTGGATGAAACGGTCGAGCCTCGAGAGGTCTTTGCCGACATGTTTCAGGTATAGCTGTTTGTTTATTTTTCTCGGAATACCGATGGTAAATGGCTTGTTGGGATGTATATATTCGGCAAATTCAGAATTGTAATAATGGGCTTTGAGGAATTCCACAGCCAGGGCTTTTGAAACATCCAGGAATTCGTTGCTCATGCTGACCGGGCCTATCAGGTACCGGTATTCAGGGAGTTTCAGCAGCAGGTACAGGATCCCTTTCCATAGAACAAACAACGACAGGGTTTTTTTCTGGTATTCCCTGACGATAAAAGACCGGCCGAGTTCAAGAGAAACACGCAGAACTGTAGAAAAATCCGGGTCTATCTGGAAAAGGGTGCTGATGTAAAATCCACCGATCCCGCTTTTCTCCAGGATCTGTCTGCCTTTTCCGATGCGGTACCCCCCCGCGATTTTCTTTTCCTCTTCATCCCAGATAAACAGTTGTTCGAAAAACTGGTCGAAATGATCCAGGTCAAAGCTTTTATTCGTACCCTCCCCCACTGAACGGTATGTGACTTCCCTCAGCCGGCCTATTTCAGTGGTGATATAAGGAATGCGTTCGGTAGGCGCACAGATTACCGACAGATTCTGGATCTGGAATAATTTGTATTCATCCTTGATAGAATTGATCTCCTGAAAAAGAGCATCCTGCGGTATGGGATCAATCAATGCTTCTGTCGTATGGACTGCCAGTCCACTGGTGGCTTGTCTTTTTTTATTCTCCAGCGGTATGGATAAAGCGTAGGTCTTCATCCGAAGGAATCTCCCGTATTCCCTGATATCGTTGAATTCGTCCTGTTCCCTGAGCGGAATGGGGGTTCCTATCCGGATGTGAATGGTTTTTCCTTTTTTATTGAATAATTCCGAAGGCAGTTTCACAGTCCTCAGGATGGGATGGATCATCCCGAGGAAATGAAAGAATGCGCTGTTGTGCCCGTCAAAATATACGGGAACCACAGGGACACGGGAACGTTTTATGAATTTCAGGATCGAATGCTGCCATTCTTTGTCGGCCACACCCCGGTATTGGAGTTTAACCGTCGAAACCTCGCCTGCCGGAAAGATACCTATGGGGTGCCCTCCCTGTAAATGGAGATAGGCATCCTTCAGCCCGCCAAAGCTGGATTTTACATCTTTGTAAGATTCAAACGGATTCACTCCCAGGAAGTGTGATCGCAAGGGCTCCAGGTTGGTCAGCAGAAAATTAACCAGCACTTTGTAGTCTGATCTCTCGCGGGGAATCACTTTGAGAAGGAGCAATCCATCGATTCCACCATACGCATGATTGGCAATGGTGATGAATGATCCCGATTTCGGAATGTATTCCAGCTCTTTTTCATCCACTTCATACCCGACCTGGAGCCTTTCTATGACCTGGGTGAGAAACTCCTTCGCAGGAAGAAAAGATAACCGGGCATATTCCCGGTTTATTCTGTCCAGTTTCAGAAGCTTGAAAAGGATCCTGGCCAGGGTTTCTCCTCCAAAATACTCCAGATATCTGTTGGCTGTAACCAGTTGCTTTGGAGTGATCAGGTCCATGGATCGGGTTCAGGATAATTGGTAATACAAAAGTATCATTTTCATGTGGTGTCCGATGGGTGAATCATGTGACCAGGTCGAAGTCCATTTGCTTTTTCCCCAGGTCAATGCGTTTAACCCTGATCCTGAGCCGGTCCCCAAGCCTGTATTGATATCCGTACCGCTGACCGATAACCTGGTAATTTTCTTCATCAAGGTAATAAAAATCATCCGCCAGATCTCTCAGTCTGACCATTCCTTCACATTTCGTTCCTTCTATCTCCACAAATATCCCCCACTTACTGACTCCGGAGATCAGGCCTTCAAATTCCTGGCCTATTTTGTCCAGCATATACTCTGTTTGTTTGTACCGGACCGACATCCGTTCTGCCTCGTTGGCTTTTCGTTCCATTTCTGATGAGTGATCACACAGGGGTTCATATATCTCCCTCGATACCGCCTGCTCTCCCTTGAGATAGCCATGGAATATCCGGTGAACCATCAGATCGGGATAACGTCGGATCGGAGAAGTAAAATGGGTGTAGAAGGGAAACGATAGCCCGTAATGGCCGATGTTATGGGTGGAGTAGTAGGCTTTTGCCATGGTTCTGATAGCAATGGTTTCGATCATATGTTCGGTGCCTGTGCCCCTGATTTCACGGAAAAGCCGGTTAAATGACTGTGCCAGCGCCCTGTGGGAGCTCACGGCCAGCGAATAACCCAGTTTTTTCAGAAAATCGATAAATGTTTCCAGTTTTTCCGGGCTGGGTGTATCATGTACCCGGTATACGAATGTTTTCACGGACTCTTCATCTTTTCGCCTTCCCACTTTTTCGGCTACCCGCCGGTTGGCAAGCAACATGAATTCCTCGATCAGCTTGTTTGCTTCCTTCATTTCCCGGAGGTAAATGCTCAGGGGTTTGCCCGAATCATCCAGTTTGAACCTCACTTCCTGTGTTTCGAAGTTGATGGATCCTTTGCGAAACCGTTCTTTTCGCAAAGCTCCCGCAAGGCGGTTGAATGCGGCGATCTCCCTCGCAAATTGGCCCTGCCCGGTTTCAATGATCTGCTGAACTTCTTCGTAGGAAAACCGACGGTCGGAGTGAATGACTGTCTTTCCGAACCATTCCCGGTGGACTTTACCCGTTTCATCCAGGATAAACACCGCTGAAAAGCACAGCCGGTCAGTGTTTGGCTTCAGTGAACAGAGTTCATTCGACAACCGTTCGGGCAACATCGGGATCACCCGGTCGACAAGATATATGGAAGTTCCGCGCCGGAATGCCTCAGCATCTATTGCGGTATCCGGTTTTACGTAATATGCGACATCTGCTATATGGATCCCGACCTCCCATCGGTTGCCGTCCGATTCCTGTAATGAAATGGCATCGTCAAAATCACGGGCATCTTCCGGGTCAATTGTGATGGTAAAAACCTTCCTGAAATCCCGCCGGGTCTTGATTTCCCTTGCGGGAACCTCTTCCGGAATGGCGGCTGTTTCCTGCTCAGCCTCTTTTGAAAAAGATAACGGGAATTCAAATTCGGCCAGGATCGACTGCATCTCAACCTGGTTGTCCCCGGGTTGTCCGAGGATATGAATGACCTTTCCGAAAGGATTCTGTGAATGAGGCGGCCATTCGGTAAGTTCCGCAATTACTTTCTGCCCGTTTCTTGCTCCGCTCAGGTTCTCTGGTGGTATGAAAATATCCGCCGGCATAACCTGGCTGTCGGGTACCAGAAAGGCAAAATTCCTGTTGATCTCCAGGATCCCCACGAACTGTGTTTTATTACGCCTGAGTATGCCGGTGATTTCTCCTTCCCGTTTATGTCCCTTGCGGATCGGGAAAAGAGCTACACTCACATGATCCCCGTGCAATGCATGATTCGTATGGGCTGGTCCGATCAGGATGTCCCCTGATTTATCGTCGGGGATGACATAGGCTTTCCCCGATTGTTTCATGTCCACCACACCCGTGACCTGTGTTTTCTTGCTGTCCCTGATACGTGCTCCTGCCAGATTGATCTGGTATTTTCCCCGCTTGGATTCCTTCAGTTCCTTGTTGCGGAACAGCTCTTCGATCAGCTTACGGACCAGGTCCTTCTGGGCCCTCTTTTCAATGCCCAGCCGTTGGGAAACCTGCTTGTAATTCAATCCGCTCTGCGGATTTGCATGATACACCTGCAGAATATCGTGGATCAGGGTGGTTTTCCGGTTATCCGGAATGCGCTTTTTAGCCATTGAATAGTGTTTTCGTGTAATCCGATTTGGGGCTGAAGCAGACAGTATCTGCATCCCCTGCCTCAACGATCTTCCCGTCCCTCATTACAAGAATGCGATCCGACATATAATGAACCACATTCAGATCGTGGGAAATAAAGATATAGGTCAGGCCCAATTCCTTTTTAAGAGAATTCAATAACAGTAAAATCTGGGCTTGAATGGAAACATCCAGAGCTGAGACCGCCTCATCGCATATTAAAAGTTTCGGTTCTACGGCCAACGCCCGGGCAATGACTATCCGCTGCCGTTGTCCTCCCGACAGTTCATGAGGATACCTCGCGGCGAATCCGGAATCCAGGCCGACCTTTCCAAGAAGGATTGCAACCCGACGTTTTCGTTCCCGTTCATGCCGGTGTAACCGGTGAACCTTCATGGGTTCCAGAAGTGCCGCACCAACAGTCATCCGGGGATTGAGAGATGAATAAGGATCCTGGAACACGATCTGCAAATCTTTGGACAGGGCACGTCTTCTCCCGGATGTGAGCGCCGTGATATCTTTATTCTTAAAAATGATACGTCCTTCGGATGGCGGAATCAGCCGGAGCACCATCCGTGAAAGCGTGGTTTTTCCACATCCCGATTCGCCGACGATCCCCAGAGTTTCGCCCGGGAAAAGTTCGAAGCTCAGGTCTTCTGCTGCCGGGATTATGGATTTCCCGTATTTCATCCACATTCCCTTCCAGGAGTAATTTTTAAAGAGATGCTCCACTTTCAGCAATGGCTCACGGGTAGCCATTGCCTGAGGGATGGCCTGTGACAAGACACCGGCTCTGGCATTTCTTCCCGGCCGGCTGGCGAGTAATTCAACAGTATATGGATGCTGCGGATTACGGAAAATCTGGTCTGTCGCTCCATGCTCAACAATTTTCCCACGAAACATGACCATCATGCGATGCGCGAAAAGAGGGAGCAATCCCAGGTCATGCGTTATAAAAAGGATACTCATGTTCCGGGTTCGTTGCAAATGACCCAGCAGGTCCAAAATGGTTTTTTGTGTGGGAACATCCAGTGCTGTGGTGGGTTCATCCGCGATCAGCAACCGGGGATTACAGGAAATGGCCATTGCAATCATAACCCGTTGTAACTGTCCGCCGGATAATTCGTGGGGATAAGATCGGTATATCCGGACCGGGTCAGGAAGGGCGACCTCATTGAACAGATCGAGAACCCGTTTTTTTACCTCTTTTCCTGAAAGATCAGTATGCCGGCTGATAGGCTCTGAAACCTGGTCGCCACAGGTAAACACAGGATTAAGTGACGTCATTGGTTCCTGGAAGATCATGGATATGGATTTTCCGCGGATTTCCTGATATTCCTTGTCTGAAAGGGTTTCCAGGTGAATGACCCCCTGTCCTTCATCAGCAAATTGCATGGAATGAACTGTGGTTCTTCCGGGTGGATCGGGTATCAAACCAAGAAGGGATAGAGCTGTGACAGATTTCCCGGAACCTGATTCCCCTATGATGGCCAGGATCTCGTTCTTCATGATGGAAAAAGAAATTCCATCAACAGCCACTGTTTCCTGGGCCTCTTTGCGGAAGGTGACAGTCAGGTTGTTCACATCCAGCAAGGGATGCACTGGCATGTAACAGGTAATTTTTCGGTAAACCTACGTAAAATTTACGAACGGATTTTTTACACAAAGCGATATAACTTTCCGGTGGTTTTCCTGATTAATGGAAAAAAGAACCATGCTGTGGATTCACGATTTTCTTTCACTGATCTATCCCCGGAACTGTGTCTGCTGCGGAAATGGGCTTTGGGGGCAGGAAAAGGTGATTTGTACGTTTTGCGACTTTCATCTTCCCAGGACCTGGTTTCACCTGGAGCATGACAATCCGGTCAGCCGAACCTTCTGGGGAAGAATCCGCCTGGAAGGCGCTGCTTCTTACCTGCATTTCAATAAGGGAAACAATGTGCAACAATTGATCCATCATTTGAAATACAAAGGGCGTAAAGATATCGGCATCTACCTGGGAGCCAGGTATGGCTTGTCGCTGAAGAATTCTCCGTTTTTTCACACGGCAGAATTGGTCATCCCGGTTCCGCTTCACAGAAAAAAAATGCGGCAACGCGGATATAACCAAAGTGAGCAGTTTGCAATCGGTTTGGCAGATGCAATGAATATCCCTGTCGGAAAACAATTGATCAGGACCAGTCCGTCCGGGACACAGACCCGGAAATCAAGGTTTACCCGCTGGGAAAATGTTTCCGGGATCTTCAGGGTGCCGGACCCCATTAAACTTTCCGGAAAACACATTCTGCTGGTGGATGATGTGATCACCACCGGAGCTACATTGGAAGCATGTGCCGGGGCTCTGTCCCTGATCCCGGATACACGGATTAGCATTGCGACCATTGCAGCGGTAAAAATTTAAAGAGGTTCAGCAATTACGACGGTTTTTTTCAATCGTTTTACTTCTCCGTCGGGATGTACGAATTCCATGTAAATCAAATAGATTCCCAAAGGTGGTTTCCTGCGATCTTCCGATATTCCATCCCAGAGTAACTCTCCATGTTGCCCGACTAATTCATTGGAGATCAGTTGTCGTATCATTCGTCCCCGTGAATCGAATATGATGACGGAACCCTGAAATCCCTGTCTGTCAAGGTTGTATTGTATTGTCATTACATCGTTCTTCCCGTCATTATCCGGTGAGAAAACCTCCGGATTGATTGAAATCATTGTTGTTTCTTCCCCGGGATCCAGTGTCTGGGAGTTCCGGTAAGCAGGCGTAGCGTATCCCACGATGCCGGATGCTGAATGCCAGTTCATCGGGTCAAGGGACAACTTATCGGGCCTGATTCGCTCCAGAGATACTCCAACGGTGGATCCGAGCAGTGGATAGTGCATGTTTTCCCGGTAAACCATTTGGTCGATGATCATCTCGTCGGCCGACCGGAGCAGGATCACCTGGCCGGCCCCGTAATTCATAGAAGGGAATGAGGTCATCTCCAGGAAATGGTTTGGGTTGGGGGTAATATAATTTGATATAATGTTGTTCCGGGATTTACAGACAACGGTATATTCATCCGGGAAAATAAGGTACGGACTTGAAATCAGGATCTTTACATCAGCCGATGAAACGGTTTCACCGGTGTCGGCAACGAGGAAGGCAAGTTCTTCCAGATTCAGGACCTTATCCGACAGGTTCAGCAGTTCAATGAAAGGAGAGCCTTCGGGAAAGGGATGCGACAGGACCTCATTAAGTACGATGTCGCCTGGATCCACAGGTTCAGGAACGGCAGAACGGGCGATTATATTCCCCTGGATCGTGTTACCGGCACAATCGGTCAGCCGGGATGTTCCGGTCAACCTGTAGATAATGTCCGGGAGGAATTCCTCGCTGAATACCAGCCTGATCG
>Ga0233425_10007676_pt1 | contig 14955 bp, 9 predicted proteins | sample Watercolumn_Towu_2_FD_181712 | JGI IMG/M metagenome (GOLD analysis project Ga0233425, IMG submission 181712) | Freshwater microbial communities from Lake Towuti, South Sulawesi, Indonesia - Watercolumn_Towuti2014_140_MG | ecosystem: Environmental > Aquatic > Freshwater > Lake | place: Indonesia...
GACACCGAGGAGATCGCGGTCGTGATCGCGGATCAGCGCATGCCCGTGGAGTCGGGCGTGCAGTTGCTGACCTGGTGCTGCGAGAACCACCCAGACATCATGCGCATCCTGTTGACCGGGTACACGGATCTCCCCACCATCATCCAGGCGGTCAACGAGGGCGGGATCTGGCACTACATCCAGAAACCCTGGAGCAACGCCTACGTGACCACGCTCGTCCAGCGGGCGATCGAGTTCCGGGACAAGGATCTGCAGATGCGGCGCCAGTTCCAGGGCGCCATCCGCTCGCTGGTGGTGGCCCTCGAGGCGAGCCATCCCTACACCTCGGGGCACTCGACCCGCGTCACCCGCCTCTCCGGTCTGCTGTGCGATGCGCTCGGCCTGCCCGGGCGCGAAGCCCAGGACATCCTGCTGGCGGCCCAGCTCCACGACATCGGCAAGCTCGGCGTGGACAACCGCTATCTCGACAAGGCCGGCGATCTGGACGAGACCGAGTGGGTCGAGGTGCGCCGGCATGTGTCCGTCGGAGCGAAGATCCTCTCGGAGACCGGTTTTCTGGAGACCATCCTGCCGATGGTGGCCAGCCATCACGAGCGGTACGATGGCACCGGGTATCCGGCGGGCCTGAAGGGCGGGCAGATCCCGCTCGGGGGGCGCATCATCGCCCTCGCGGACGCCTTCGACGCGATGACCTCGGATCGTGCGTACCGGAAGGCTCTGGCGCGAGAGCACGCGATCCGGGAGCTGCGGGGCGGTGCGGGCCGGCACTTCGACCCGACTCTGGCGGACCTCTTCTGTCGCCACCTGCCGGGAGACATCCACCTCGTCCCTGGCGGTGGGTTGGCGTTCCTCTCCGAGGGCCCAGGTCGTAGAACCACGCGGAGGTAGCATGGAACCGAACCCCGTCGAGCCGCCCGCGACTGCCCAGGGAAACGCTGGAGAGAAAGGCTGTGCGGCGGAGGCCTCCAACCCCCCGGTCCGGCCGGCGAGAACCTGGTTTCCGCCTCCGGCGGTCGGGACCGAGGACCTCGCGGAGCAGGCGCTGGTGCTCGCCTATCAGCGGTTTGAGCGTTACTGCGACGGGCTCGAGCCCCAACTGGCCCTCTCGATGCAGACCATGGCCAGCCAGTTGAGTCGGCGCGTCCCGTCCCTGGAATCCCTGTTTTTGGGGTCGCGCGGAACTCCGGCCTTTGTCATGATCGCCTGGATTGCAGAATCCCTGCTCGGATCCCAACCTGACCCGGGCCTGCTCGGACGTGTGGGCGAGGCCATGCTGTCCGCCTACCTCGCCGTGCGCATCCAGGACGACCGGATCGACGGCGATGCGCTGGATCCGACCTGGTCCTACCTGGAGCACGCCCTGCTCGGGCACAGCGTGCGATTGCAGGCCGGAATCAGCGGGCGCGCGGTGGAATTCCTCGTGGAGTGGGAGCGGCAGGCGCGGCGCTTCAGCGAGGCGGCCACCCGCGACGCGCGGATGCGGTTCGACCCGCACGAGACCTGGTCCGACCCGGCCGCGCTCGCGCTGCAAGGGGAGAAGTTCCTGCCCATGGCCGGGCCGCTCTCCGCGCTGCTCTGGCATGCCGAGCGGGAGCACGCGGTCCCCGCGTTGGTCGAGGTGGTGCTGCACCTGGGGCGCGGGCTCCAGGCCGCCAACGACTTCTTCAACGCCGAGGCCGACCTTCAGGACGGGCGCGGCTCGGCCTGGCTCACGACCCTGGGTGTGAAGCCCTCGCGAGACGGCGTCACCGAGTACCACGGCGCGCTCCGCCGGGCGTTCGCCGACCGGCAAGTCGAGCAGTACCTGCACAGGATCAAGTACCACTACCTCTCGGCTACCTTGCCGCTCCGGTTCCTCGGGAGCGCGCGGTTCGCCCATCACATCCAGGACAGGATCCGCGCCTTGGACGAGGCCTGCCTCACGCTGGTCGGGCGCTCCCTGGGCGTCGCCGCCGCCGTGGAGTCCCACCGGGCCGGCTGATGCGCCACATCGTCGACATCGAGCTCACGCGGCGCTGCAACCTGTCCTGTTCGGCATGTTTCGTCCGCGCGCAGCCGGAACCCGAGGCGGAGTTGACCACCGCCCAGGTGATCGAGGTGCTGGACCAGCTTCCGCTGCCAGCCTGCTCGGTGCACCTGACCGGCGGAGAGCCCTTCCTCCATCCGGGTATCTGGACCATCCTGGAGCGTTCCGCGGCGGGGCGGGCGGCGTCCATCGTCGTGAACACCAACGCCACCCTGCTCGCGCCCCACGATCTCGGTCGGTTGGGCGCTCTCGGCCTGCCCGTACTGTTGCTCGTGAGCTTCGACGGTCCTGGGGAGGCCCACGCACGGAGCCGTGGACCCGGTGTCGCCGAGGCGGCGCGGGCCGTGCTGTGCGCGGCTCCCCACCACGGCGTGATGGCCAGCCCCGCCAGCATCCTGACCCGCGAGCTGCTCGACCACGATCTTGGGCGTTGGCACGCCGACATCGAGGGGCTCCTCGGGCGGCGGCCCGAACTGGTCTGCTTCCCCCTGTTCCTGCCACCCGGTCGTCCGACTACGAGCGCCGACGTCGGTTCCCCGCTGGCTCCCGCCGATCTGCCGCGGGTGGCCGACCAGATCGTCGCCGCCCACGTTGGGGGGCGGCGGATCTCTGTTATCGACTTCCCGCTCATCAACCCCTTGCTGGCCATGCGGGGCTACCCGGTCGGGCTCATGGGTCCTTGCGATGCCGGTCGAGGGCGGTTCTGCGTGCAGGCCGACGCGACCCTCTCTCCGTGCCATCCATCGCGCCACGTCCTCGGCCACCTCGGGCCCGGAATCCTGAAGCGCCTGCGGCGCAACCCGGACCATGCCCGGCTCGGCCTGCGATCCTTCTCGTCCTGTCAGGGTTGCGCCTGGCTCGACCTCTGTGGACATTGCCGCGCTGTCGTCTCGGGGCGGGGATTCCCCCTCTTTGACGACGACGGCTGGTGCTCCGCACTGGAATGCAAGCGCCCCCTGAGGCATGATAGTAGCTAGGTGCCCCGCGAGCCCCGCCTCGTCCGCCCACCTGATCGAGAGCCCAGCATGGACTTCCTCGCCATCTCGCCCGAGCTTGAGGACATGATCCTGACCTGCTCCAACGACTGGGAGAGCTGGGCGAGCGTCTTCCGGATCGCCACCTCCCCGACGTCGTTGGACGAGCGCGCGCTCGAGCTGCGTGGGCTCGCGATCCGCCGCTGGGCCAACCCGCTCAGAATCGAAGACGCGAGGATGGTCGTGCGCGATTTCGAGGGGGTCGAGGGCACCGCCCGCGGCCGGTTCCTGCGGGCCTGCGCTGGCGATTCCAGCCTGTGGCAGGCCCTGTTCGAGGTCTGCCAGGAGCCGGGCGAGATGGACGAACGGCTGGAGCACCTGCGGGCTCTGGCGACCTCCCGGGGTTTCTCCCTGTCCATGGAGGACGCGCGCTGGTTCTTCGTCACCCTGGATCACGACCCACAGGACCGGGGGAGCCTCTACCTCGCGACCTGACCGCACCTTCGTTCCGATGCCAACGGCTTCCCCCGACCGACCCCTACCAGACCCACAACCCAGGAGGAGCCACCGATGCTGCTCTCACCCGCCATCATGGATCTCGTCGCCGACGTGACCCAGAACCCCCAGCACTACGCCGCTGTCATCGCCATCCTCTTCGGCCCCGGCACCGTCCAGGCGCGCGCCGCTGCGCTGGTGGCGACCGCGTTGACGTGGAGCCCCTCGATCGCCATCACAGCCCCGGACGCCGAGGAGCTGATCGGTGAGGTGATCGGGCCGGTTGTGGGCTCGCCGCGCCAGGCGCTGCTGGAGGCCCTGGCCTCGGATTCAGCCAAGTGGGCCGAGTTCGTGGGTGTGACCGCCGCCGCCGCTGCCTCCCAAGACACCCGGGAGGTCTATGCCGCCAAGCTGTACGACGCGGCGAAGAACTGGGGCATCCCGGGGTTGGCCGTGGCTGACACGGACTGGCTGACCCAGCTCGTCAGCGACTCCGATCCCGCTGATCCGTACCAGCGCAGCATCGCGCTCGCTGCGGCAGTGATCTACTGCTGCGCGACTTGAGCGACCGGCGGGCGTCAGCGTGCCGGGTCAGGCCGTCACGCGCGCGGTGGCCGTGGATGCGGGAGAGGACGACATCATGCAGGATCGTGGCCCGCGGGCGATGACGCCGATAGCCGGATGCGGAGTTCCGCGCGGTCGGGTTGTCGTTTTCCTGTCGGCGTTGCTCCTGGTGGATCTCGTCTTCGCGGTGGTCGCCATCGCCGTGGCCCTGAACTCGGCGGGCCTGGCCGAAGGGATCGTGCGGGTGGAGTCCCCGCCTGGGTGCCATTGGGGATTGATCCCCCTCGGCATGGACCCCTCCGGCGAGCCCGCGCTCGCGGAAGGGGATCGCGCCGACAAAGCCTGGTGCATCCGGTACATCGCGGGGATCGAACCTGGTCTGGGAACCCTCGTCTCCGATCCGGTGTATGTGCAGAGCCCGAGGGAGCTCGACGAGTGGTTCTCGGATCGGGAGAGGCTTTTCTCCGCCCTGGAGGGGCGGAACCAGGTCGAGGTGGTGATCCAGCGCGGGCCGGGGCAGCCGGTCGGCCTGTCGCTGCCCCTGCTCCGGGGTGGATCCGCCCACGGCCGCGCGGTCTTCTGGGTGGCCGAGATCACCGGCCTGGCGTTGATCCTGGTGGGAATCTACGTCCTCCTGAAGCGACCCCGGCGCTCGGAGGCGTTGGCCCTGCTCGCGGTCTGCCAGGCCGCCCTGCTCTGCCTCGTCTCCACGGGTTTCGCGGCCCTGGGCAGCCTGGATATCGCACCGCGCGTCAGCCTCGGGTTCTATTGGGCCAACATCCTGGGGCTCGCGTTGCTCGGATTCTCGCTGGTCTGGCTGCTGCAGGGTTTCCCCGTGGCTCAGCTCGGGCCGCGTGCCCGGCGCTGGGTCCTGTCGGTCCTGGGGGGCATCCTCGCGCTCGCGCTGGGGCTCGAGATCGGCGGTGTCCTGACCCAGGCCGTGCTCGATGTGGAGCTCGTCTGCCTGGGCGGGGCGCTCGTACTGCTGGGTCGCGCCGCCTGGACCGCGCGGTCGCAGGTGCAGAAGCTGCAGCTCCGCTGGATGCTCTGGGGGCTCGGGACCCCGATCGCCACCGCCCTGCTCACCACCGTGCCGGAGCTGCTCTCCCCCGGGGGCAGAGACGAGGTCGCCAACACGCTGGCCGTGCTGTCCTGCGTCCTGGGGCCGGTCGGGATCGGGTTCGGCATCCTGCGGTATCGCTTGTTGGACATCGAGGTCGTCGTCCGTCGGACCATCCTCGGGATCGCGGTGGTCCTGGGTTTCAGCTTCGCGTTCCACCTGGTGGTCGTTCTTCTGGCGGACCGGGTGTCGGGGCTCGGGCCGCAGCTCAGGATGAGCTTCCTGCCGGTGCTGCTCACGGCGCTGGTGTTCGCCTTCGTGCTCCAGCCCGTCCAGACCAAGCTCTCCACGTTGTTGGACCGCTACTTCTTTCGCAACCAGTACCACTACCGGCAGATCCTGGCCCAGATGGCCAAGCGGTTGGTCGCCACGGAGGCTCCCGGTGCCGCCGTGGGCAACCTGCTGGAGGTGGTGACCACGGCGATGGAGGCTCCTCGCGCGGTCGTGGTGCTGGCACCCGACCGCTCCCTCGGGCCTGGGTGGGGGCGTGGGATCGCCGATCTCGATGTCGGCGTTGCACTCTGGGAGCGGGTCCGCGCCCTGGACGGGCCGACCCTGCTGACCCCGGATCCGGGATCCGGGGACCCGTTGATGGAATGGATGTCGCACCGGGGGCTCGATCTCGTGATCCCGCTTCGGTTCTCCGGCGCCGTGGTCGGTGCCTTCCTGTGCGCGGCACCCCCCGGCGGGCGCCCCCTCGCGCAGGCTGACGTCGCGTTGTTGGACAACGCGGTGGCCTCCCTGGCCCTCTCCCTGGGGCGGGCTGAGGTCCTCGAGACCGTCCGCCGTTGGAACGCCGAGCTGGAGCAGCGCGTGGCGCAGCGCACGGCAGAGCTGGAACAGACGCGCCTGCAGCTCTTCCAGGCCGAGAAGATGGTGTCGGTCGGGTTGCTGGCCGCCGGCGTGGCCCACGAGCTGAACACACCGCTGGGCGTGGTGGTGTCCACCATCGGGCAGGTCCAGGAGAATCTCGCGGCACTTCCGCTGGGCGACCTCCAGGAGCAGACCCAGGACCTGACCACCCTGTGCAGCCAGGCGGCGCTGCGTGCCGCAGAGATCGTCAGCAACCTGCGCGACTTCTCGCGGCCGAGCCAGCATGACGCCGAGTTCTCGAACGTCGAGGACGGCATCACGGCGACCCTGATGATCCTCGCCCATTCCCTGAGCCATCGAGGCGTCCAGGTGGTTCGGGAGCAGGGAGGGATCAGCCCGGTGCTGTGCTATCCGGCCATGTTGAACCAGGTCTTCATGAACCTCTTCCTCAACGCGATGCAGGCGATGCCAGGCGGGGGGCGGCTGTCCATCCGGACCTTCGATCTGGGCGAGGACGGCCTCCGGATCGAAGTCGAGGACAGCGGTCCCGGAGTCCCCCTGCCCGCGCGCCCGCACATCTTCGATCCCTTCTTCACCACCAAGGCGACGCTGGGTGGCACCGGGCTGGGGCTGAGCCTGTGCTACACCATCCTCACATCTCACGGCGGGCGGATCTTTTTGGACGAGTCTTGCACTGAAGGGGCCAGGTTCGTGGTCGAGCTTCCCCGCCGGATCGCCGCCAGGGCCACGGAGAGGGAATGAACTACCGGAACGCACGTGTCGCGGACTACTACCAGCAGATGAGGCCGCTCTACGACGCCTACTCGCAGAGGAGCCTGGCCTGGCACGTCGGGCTCTGCGTGGACGGAGAGCGCAACGGTCCCGCCGCGTTGCAGCGATCGAACGAGATCCTGGTCAAGGGGTTGCCGCTCACGCGCGGCATGCGGGCACTCGACGCGGGCTGCGGCATCGGTGGGCTCGCCTTCTTCCTGGCGGAACGGTTCGGGCTCGAGGTGGACGGCATCTCGATCGCGCCTGCCAACCTCGTCGCGGCACGCCGGATCGCCCGGGAGCGCGGGCTCGCGACCCAGGTGTCCTTCCTCGACCACGACTTCATGCGCCTGGACTCGTTGCCCAAGACGTACCAGCTCGTGCTCAACCAGGAGAGCATCTGCTACACCTCCAACTACCGCACCTACCTGGAGGGCGTGAGGGACCGGCTGGTCCCCGGAGGCTGGTTCCGCTGCGTCGACGGTTTTCTCGGGCCCGTCGAGCTGGACCCGCGACATTGTGCGTTGCACGCGCAAATCCAGGTGGGGTGGCGCATCCCTCCGCTGCGGCGGGCCAGCGACTATCTCGAGGTGTTGGATGCGGTTGGATTCCAGGACCTCGTCCACGAGGATCTCTCCCCCATGGCACGGGCGACGGCCGAGGGCTTCCAGGAGGCGGCGAAGTATGCCGACGAAGACCTGAGGAGGGATTTCTTGGGCCTCGCCGACATGGCGATGTTCCGCCAGCACCTCGACGCCTGCGGAGCCTACGGCGAGTGCCTGCTCGATGGTTCCATGCGCTACGCGCTCATCGGAGGACGTTGGCCTGGACCACGCTGATGGACCTCTCCTCGACGGCCCACCCTGGCGCCCTCCCCCTCACCCCTCCGGCAACGCAAGCTCCAGGTAGAAGCTGAACTCGTCCCCGCAGGTGGAGTAGTCCCAGGTCGGGCACAGCTCGGTGCTCGTGACCGGCTCGGCCTCCAGGCCTTCCGGGGGCTGCGCGCAGGCGGCGCCCTGGGCCACGACGTCGACGGTGTTGGAGGTCCAGGTGTTGCCGGCCAACGTGGCGGTGGCGCCGTCGAGGAACAGCCCGGCCCCATGTCCGTCGCGCAGCGTGTTTCCCGCCAGGTACAGGCCCACCCCGTCGCCCAGATCGGGCACATCCCGGGCGTAGAGCGCGTCGCCGCAGCGCACCAGGGCGCCCCGCGTCTCGCCTTCGCCGCCGTGCAGGTCGCTGCCTTCGAGGTGGTAGCTGCCGGGCCCCGACAGCCAGACGCCACCGATCGGGTTGGCGCTGACGCTGGTGCCCGTCACGACCAGGCTGGTCGGCTTCGTCTCTTCGGCGCTGGCCCAGATCCCCACGCCACCGCCGAGGTTGGAGTCGACGGAGGTGCTGCTGATGGTGCCGTCGGAGAGCGCCATCAGCGCCCCCTGCTCTACCACCGCGCCCGCGAAGCGGTTGTCCTGGACGGTGCAGCCCGCGCAGGTGAGCCTGCTGCCGCGGGACATGGCGTACAGCCCGGGGCCCTCGCTGCCCGAGACCGTCAGGCGGGTGGCGTCGAGCACGGCCTCATCCGCGATCGTGGCCCCCACGCCGGCGGTGTAGGCCTCGCCCCGCCGTGTCCCCGAGATCGCCACGTCGGTGAGTGTGGCCCGGCTGTCCGGGTTGGTGACCAGCACGCCAAACGCGCCGCTGTCGCTCACTTCACTGTCGGTCGCTTCCAGGGTGCCGCCCATCCCGGCCGCCATCCCGATTCCCCACATGCCCAGCGAGCCCACCGTGCGCGTCCCCTGCACCAGGGTGTCGGTCACGATGACCGAGGAACCGCTCTGCACGGCCTCGATCCCCACGCCGGCCACCTCCGCCACGGTGCAGGCGTCGAGGTAGGCCGTGGCTCCATCGAGGACCACGACACCCGCGCCGCCGAACTCCAGATCCCCCTCGCGGGCGTCGCGCACGGAGGTTCCGTCGAGCCGCGCCACCGTGCCCGCGCCGGTCACCCCGACGCCGAAGAGGCGAAAGCCACGGATCTCGCTCGCCTCGATGGTGAGGCTCGCGCCGCTGCCCACCTCGACGCCTGAACCGTGGGCGCCGTCCGCGGTGGGCAGGGTGTCACGGATGAGGCTGGCGCGGATCACGACCTCGGTGCCATCCTCCCCCGCGGTCACCCCGGAGTGGGTGTTCTCGGCGATCTCGCAGCCGTCCAGCGTGAGGCTCGCGCCGCCCATGGCCTGGATCCCGTTCCCGAACAGCCCGTCGTCGTTGGGCAGGGTGCCGTGGATGAGGGTGTCCGTGACCTCCACCGAGGTGCCCTCGCCCCATGAAACCAAGCCCACGGAACTGTTCCGGGCGATCTCTGAGGACTCCAGGCTCAGCACCGTGCCGTCCGAGACGCCGACGCCGTAGGCCAGCGCGCCAGGGTTCGCGCGCTGCGAGTCCTGGACCAGGACGCGCCGCAGGGTCGCCTCGACCTTCGGCCCCTCGAAGTACACGCCTGGGCCGATGTTCTCGCTGAGCGCGCAGTCCTCGGCCAGCAGCCGGGTGATGGGGCTGAACCCGTACGACATCACGTAGAGCCCGGCGTGGGAGTTCTGCGCGATCCGCAGCCCGCGCAGGGTGACATCCCCCGTCACCACGAGCACGCCGATGTAGGGGGCTCCCTGCACGGTCAGTCCCGAGATTTCCACGGAGGCGGCGCTGGTGTCGATCGTCAGGCCGGCGTCGCCCGAGCCGCCAGTGCTCCCGTCGAGCACGACCAGGTCGGCGCAGCGCCCGGCCAGCACGACACCCGCGTGGTCGGAGTCCGCGATGACGTTCTCGGGGTAGGTCCCCGCCGCCACCGCCACCAGCCCGCCACCGGCCGCGCCGGCCGCGTCGATCCCGGCCTGGATGGAGGAGAAGGGCGCGCCGTCCGAGCCATCGCCGCCCTCGGCCGCGGCGGCGTCGACGAAGATCGTCTCGTCGTCGACGAAAAGGTCGCCCCAGGGGCCGACACCGCAGGCTTCCGGCACGCAGTCCTCGCCGTCGGCGATGGTCCCTTCCGGGCACTCCAGCGGGGGTGTGTCCGGCTCGGGTTTCTTCCGGTCATCTCGTGAGTCGCAGGCCGCCGTGAGGTAGAGCCACCCGAGCCACAGCATCCTTCCTGCGCTTCCATCCATGACCGGCCTCCTGGTCGGCAGGCGTAACAGGTTCGCCCCAGGAGTACCTGGCGACCCTCGCCGCTCACTCCGCGCCCAGATCCTCGTACAGCCCGTGCTTGCGCAGCATGGTCAGCAGGTAGGTGCGGGAGAGCTCGCCTTCGCGGGCGGCGCGCGTGATGTTGCCGCCGCAGCGCGCCATCAGCAGCTCGACCCAGCGCCGCTCGTGGTGGGCCAGCAGGGCGGCCTTGAAGTCCCGGAAGGTGCCCGCGTACAGGTCCTCCGCCGAGGGCGCGGCCGACGCCGCCGATGGGTCGTCGTCCCGGCCTCCGAAGAGCAGGTGTTCGGGCAGGATCGGGCCGTCGCCGGCGAGCATGGAGGCGCGGGCCAGCACGTTCTGCAGCTCGCGGACGTTGCCGGGCCAGGAGTGGGCCATCAGGCGACCGAGCCCCGCGGCCGAGAGGCGCGCGGCCGCCCCGGGGCAGTCCTCGTCCAGGAACCGCTGGATGAGCGCCGGCAGGTCGTCGGCCCGGTCGCGCAGGGGCGGGGCGAGCAGCTCCAGCCCGGCCACGCGGAAGTAGAGATCCTGGCGGAAGCGCCCAGCGGAGATCTCGCGCTGGATGGGGCGGTTGGTGGCGCTGACGAGGCGGAAGTCGACCTCCTTGACCCCTTCTGCGCCCACGGGGCGCACGGTGTGGGTCTCCAGGGCCTGCAGCAGCTTGGGCTGCATGGGCAGAGGCATCTCCCCGATCTCGTCGAGGAAGAGCGTGCCGCCACGGGCCTGCTCGAACACGCCCGCCGAATCCCGCAGCGCCCCCGTGAAGGCGCCCTTCACGTGGCCAAACAGGGTCGCCTCGACCAGATCCGGCGGCAGGGCGCCGCAGTTGACGGCCACGAAGGGCTTGTCGCGGCGCGGGCTGGCGCCGTGGATCGCCTTGGCCAACGCGCTCTTGCCCGTGCCCGTCTCGCCCAGCAGCAGCACCGGCAGGTCGCGGGGGGCGACGCGCGCGATCATGTCGAAGAGGCGCCGCATGGCCGGGCAGGAGCCCAGGAGTTCCCCGGTAGGATCCGTCGCCTGGCGCACGCGGCGACGCCCGGCCCGCAGCTCGAAACGGATCCGCGTGCCGCCGACCCTGAAGGTGCTCCCGGGACCCAGCAGCGCGTCGTATACCCGCACCCCGCCGACGAAGACACCGTTGGTGCTCTCCTGGTCGCGCAGGCGGATGCCGGCTGCCTCCAGCGTCAGCTCGCAGTGGGTGCTGCTCACCCGCCCGTCGGAGAGGCGCAGGTCGCACCAGGGGAGGCGGCCGATCAGGATCCGCAGGGGCAGGGGAGCGAGCTCCAGGCCGGCCTCCGGGCCCTCCTCGACCACCAGTGCGCAGTCCTGGACATCGACCTCGGTCGCGTCGAAAGAGAAGATCGCGATGGTGGGGGTGGTCATGGGGGAACCCGGGCGGGGAGGGGAGGCTGGCCTATCCGAGCGCTCCCGCGGTGTCCGGAGCGGGCCCGGACATCGCGGGAGCGGGAGGTGCCGGAGGACCGTCAGCGGCTGCGCGTGGCGGTCGTCGCCGTCGCGGCCGACAGGGTGACGGTGCTGTCGGTGGCGACCGCCGTGGTGCCGGCGGTGCTCTGCAGCAGGTAGCCGTCGGAGTCCAGCGCGACGTAGCCGATGGGCTTGAGCCCCACGAGGCTGCCGGCGTCCTCGTAGCCGATGGGCTTGAGCGTGATGCTGTCGGTGCCCAGCGTGTCCAGCCCGATGGGCTTGAGCGAGACGCCGTCCTGGACCAGCCCGATCGGCTTGAGCCCGACGACGCCGGTGCCGTTGTCCTCGATGATCCCGATGGGCTTGAGGCTGATGAAGTCCTCGGCCAGCTCCGTGCCGACGAAGGCGTCCGCGGGGTCCACGATCCACTCGAAGTCGAGCGTCGCGACCGGGTCGCTGCCGATGGGCTTGAGCGAGACCGAGCCGTCGGAGTTGGTGTAGATCCAGCCAATGGGCTTGAGGCCGATGTAGCCGTCGCCGTCCACCTCGACGCTGCCGATGGGCTTGAGATCGACGGAGCGGGTGGTGGTCGTCGTGCTGCCGCTGGTGCTGCGGGTGGTGGTGGTGGTCTCGCGGGCCTGGGCCACGGTGGCCTGGGCGAAGAGGGCGAGGGAGGCGGCGAGGGTGAGGAGGGTGCGGTTCATGGTGTCTTCCTTTCGAGGTTGCTGTGGGTGCTCTTTCGAGCGGGGCACCCACCCCGGTAGCAACCGCCGTGCCAACGTTGGCTCAGGTGCCCGAACCACCTTGGAAAGCAGGTTATCGTGCGACAGCGGTTCGTCGGCCGTCGCCCCCCTCTGCACTTTTCTGGAGGGCTGCCCTACACTCCCGTGGAGGGTCGCGCTCCGTGGCCCCTCCCGCGAGGCCGCATGCCGAACCCGCCCCAGGTAGACGACAGACCCGCCGCGACCAGGGCTGATCCGGCGGGGGCGACGCCCGGGGCGGACGGGGAGGTCCCACGGGAGCCGGTGCCCCCCACCTCCCGCTACACCTTCCTCGACTGGCGGCGCTTCCGCGAGGACGGTGGGCGCGCGCCCGCGGCCCGCGAGCAGGACGCCCTGGTCGGTGCCGGGGGCATGGGGCGGGTCCTGGTCGCGCTCGACACGCACATGGACCGGGTGGTCGCGCTCAAGGAGCTTCCGCCCGTGCTGGCGGCGCTCTGCGCGCAGGACACCGCGCGCTCGACCCACATCGTCCGCTTCCTGCGCGAGGCGCGTGTGACCGGGGTGCTGGAGCACCCCAGCATCGTGCCGGTCTACGAGCTCGGCCGCCGCGCCGACGGGGCGGTGTACTACACCATGCGGCTCATCCGGGGCCGCTCGCTGGCCACGGCGCTCGCCGAGGCGACCACGCTGCGGGCGCGCCTGGCGTTGCTCCCGCACGTCCGCGATCTCTGCTACGCCATCGCCTACGCCCACAGCCGCGGGGTCATCCACCGCGACATCAAGCCCGACAACGTGATGATCGGCGCGTTTGGCGAGACGGTCGTGCTCGACTGGGGCCTGGCGCGCCTGCTGGACGAGGGCGAGAGCGCCGCGCTCCCCGAGCACCCTTCGCTGGACCGGACGGGGTTGGGGGTGCTGGGAACACCGGCCTGGATGGCACCCGAGCAGGCCCGCGGCGATCCGGCTGCGGTCGGCAAACCAGCCGACATCTGGGCTCTCGGGGCGGTGCTCTATGCCCTCCTGACGGGGAAGAACCCGGCCGAAGGCCGCGAGGCGCGCCAGGTCCTCGCCTGGCTGCGCGATCCGGGTCGCGCGGTCCGCCCCCCGCAGGCGCTCTGCCCCGAGGCCCCCGCGGAGCTGGCCTCCATCGCCGGGCGCTGCCTGGCCCGCGAGCCGCGCGAGCGGTACGGCGCGGCGCTGGAGGTCGCGCGGGAGATCGAGCGATACATGGCCGGCGAGCGGGTCGTCGTCCACCGATACACCGTGTTCGAGTTGCTGCGTCACATCGTCCAGCGACACCGGGTCCTCGCCGTCGTCGCGGCGATCGCCGCGGTCATCGTCCCCGCCACCGGCGTTCTGCTGGCCTTGCAGCGGCAGGCGCGGTTGGACGCCGAGCACCTGCGCGGCCTGCACGCCCTGGAGCAGGCGCTGGCCGCCCGCGCCGCGCTCGACGAGGATCGGCCGCTGGAGGCCATGGCCCGCGTGCGCGCCGCCCTCGAGAGCCGGGACAGCCTCCTGGCGCGGGCGCTCTGGGCCCGGGTCGAGGACACGCCGCTCCTCTTGCGCGAGGGCTTCGAGACCGAGATCACCGGACTCGCCTTCTCCCCCGACGGCGCGCGGCTGGCGGTCGCGAGCGCCGCGCCCGATCTGCAGCTCCTCGACACCTGGACCGGGGTGCGCCAGGCCGTCCCGGGACCCGGCCGGGACCTCTATGTCGTCAGCTTCACGCCCGGCGGTGAGGGCCTCGCCGCGGGGTCCGGCGGGGGCGAGGTCATCCTGTGGCCCTCACTCGCCGCGCCTCCCCACGCTCTGGCCGGGCACGGCGACATCGTCTCCGCCCTGGCCTTCGACCGGGCCGGAACCCGCCTGTTGAGCGGCAGCTTCGACGGCACCGCCCGCCTCTGGGACACAGCTTCCGAACAAGAGATCCGGGTCTTCACTGGGCACGATGGACCGGTCACCTGCCTGGCCTGGGCGCCGGACGAGGTGAGCTTCGCCAGCGCGGGGGCCGACCACACGATCCGCCTCTGGGACCTGGAGCGCGGCACTCCCCGGGCCACCTTGCAGGGGCACACCGGGGAGATCACGGGCGTCGTGTTCCGCGACGCCGGTCGGGTCCTGGTCTCGGCCAGCTACGACGGGTCCGTCCGCGCGTGGGATGTGGCCACGGGCGAGCCCATCGCCGTCCGGGAGGACCCCTCCGCCCGCTTCACCATCCTCGTCGGGGGCGAGGACGGCTCCCTGGCGGCCGCGGACAAGGAGGGGCGCATCCACCTGTTTCCGCCGGACCCCCAGGCCGGGCTGCCCCCGCCACGCGTCCTGGAGGGGCCGCATGCCATGGTCTTCGCCCTGGCCCTCGACCCGGCGGGAGCACGGGTGGCTTCGGGCGGAATCGACCGGGCCGTGTCCCTGTGGAACCCACTCGTGGCGGAACCCCGGGTCGCGCTGGAGAGCCATGACGCCGTGGTGACCTCGGTGGACGCCTTTCCCGACGGACGCCGCCTGGTCTCGGCCGGCTGGGACCGGCGGGTGATCGTCTGGGACTGGCGCGGCGCACCGATCCTCGGCTGGACGGCCCACGACGACATCATCCACGTGGTGCGGGTAGCCCCGGACGGCCAGCACCTCGCGACCGGCAGCGCCGACCGCAGCGTGCGGGTGCATGACGCGGAGACCGGTCGATTGCGGCAGGTCCTGCAGGGGCACCGGGGTGCGGTGATCGATCTCGCCTGGTGTCCAGACGGCCAGTGCCTGGCGAGCGCCGACGACGACGGGCGGGTCCTGCTCTGGGACCTGGAGGCGGGCAGCTCGCAGGTGGTCCTCGCGGAGCGGGGGCGCGCCGCGGTG
>Ga0233425_10007677_pt1 | contig 14955 bp, 8 predicted proteins | sample Watercolumn_Towu_2_FD_181712 | JGI IMG/M metagenome (GOLD analysis project Ga0233425, IMG submission 181712) | Freshwater microbial communities from Lake Towuti, South Sulawesi, Indonesia - Watercolumn_Towuti2014_140_MG | ecosystem: Environmental > Aquatic > Freshwater > Lake | place: Indonesia...
CCTCTCGCCCTAGTTGCAGCAGTCGCACTCGCGATCGCACCGCTCGCATCGGCAATCCAGGCGCAAGGGGCACCCGAGGCGCACGCGGTACGCGTCGCCGAAGCGCCCGACGACCTACCGACATGGAGTGCCGCGCTCTGGCAGGCCGCGCTCGCAGACGACACCAAACAGGTCGAGGCGCTGTTAGGTGACATGCCCCACGGCGCGAGCGACGCGGCTGATCGACTCCTTGCGCAAGTGGCCACGCACCGCGCGCATCGGGCCCTCGACGCGCAGGACCGCATCACGCACATTCAGAAGCGCGAGAAGGACCTTGCCAAGGCGGTCGAGGGCCGAGACATCACATCCGCGCTCGTGCACGCGGTCAACATGAAGTTCCTCATGAGCCCCGAGCAGTGGCGAACTTGGTTGCGCGGCAGCGAGGGCATTGCGGTCGAGGCGATGGCCGATCAGGAACTAGAGAAGGCGATCAAGGCGCAAGACCTTCTGCTTGCGCAGGAGATTCTCTTCCGGCACAAGGCGCTTCACGATGGAGTCGACACGGACACATTCAAGGCGCTCGACAGCGCGCTCGATGAACTCAATCGGCGAGTCACCCTCATCGCGGAGTACGCGCCACGCGAACTGCACCGCATGCGCAAGACGCAGGTCGAGCGCTTGGAGCGCATCGCGCGAGCCGAGGGGCGCGATCTCCCTAAGGATGACGAGGAGTTTCCGCCGTACAACGAGCTCTTCGCCAACGATTGGAAGGATCGCATCGCCGGCATCACGCCGCGGCTCCTTCGCGACGGACTGCGTCAGGCTGCCAGCGAGCATGTCACCGCTGCGGGTTGGAAGCCGCTGATGCTCGGCGGCCTCATGTCGCTTGAGGTGCTCCTTCAGACTCCGCAGCTTGCGGAGAACTTCCACGGTCTCGCCGATGCCGCGCGGGTTGCTGCCCTCCGCGAGGTCGTCGCTACAACGCGCGCGCAAATCGAACAACTGCCCCCCGAAAAGGTGACCCCCGCCTCATTCCGCGGCATCTTGAACGAGGTGCTCGCCGCGAACGCCGCGACTGTCGAGCTACCCGAAGAAGTTGTCCTCAAGGAGTTCGGCGAGGGGGCGACCACGCAACTCTCGAAGGAGTACGAGGACGACTATTCGGAAATCATCTGGCCGGACAATCTGCGGAGGTTCAAGCAGTCAATCGAGGGGAACTTCGTCGGCGTGGGAATCCTCATTCGCCACAACGACAAACGCGAACTCATCATTGTGAACCCGCTCGAGGGGTCGCCAGCTTCGCGCGCAGGCATTCGCCCGAGCGACAAGTGCATTGCGGTTGATGATCAGTCGACTGTCGGCTGGGCACTCACGCGCGCGGTCGACAACATCACCGGTCCCGTCGGGCAACCCGTCAAACTCACTGTCAAGCGTGACGGTGTCGACAAGCCGATCGACTTCACATTGAAGCGCGAATCAATCAAGATGCGCTCCGTCAACGGCTGGTGGAAGCGCGGCATCGATACGAAGGGGAAGCCGCAGTGGGATTGGTGGATCGATCCCGATGCGGGCATCGGCTATGTACGCCTCACGTCCTTCAGTGAGGACTCATTCAGCGACTTCATGGATGCGATCAGGCAAATGAAGCGCGAGCGCACGCTCAACGGACTCGTGCTCGATCTTCGCGGCAATCCGGGAGGGCTGCTCAAGAGCGCGGTCTCCTTCGCGAATCTCTTCGTTGAGGAGGGGCCGCTCGTCACCGTGCAGGATCGCGACGGCAACACGACCGGCGGGTTTGGTGCCGAGCGTGTGCGTGCGAGCCTCGCAGGCCTCCCGCTCGTCGTCCTCATCAACGGTCAGAGCGCAAGCGCAAGCGAGATTCTCTCGGGAAGCCTGCAGGTGCACGGAGCAGCCATCGTGCTCGGCGACCGCAGTTTCGGCAAGGGCAGCGTGCAGACCGTGCAGCCCGTGCAGGACGGCGCAAGCGAAGCCGCCGTCAAGGTGACGACGCAGTACTACGTACTACCGCCGCTTCCCGGAGCCGAGCGCGGTCGGCTCGTGCACCGGCGCGCGGCTAGCGACGACTGGGGTGTGAATCCGGACATGAATGTGCCGATGACTCCGCCGCAGATGGAGAAGAGCGCGGAGACGCGACTCGCTCTCGATCAACTCGACGAGGCACAAGGAGCGCTGCCGACCGTGGACATTCGGCCCGACGTGCGGGACTTGCTCGACAAGAGAATCGACCCTCAGTTGGAGATGGCGCTCCTGCTATTGCAGGCACGAACCGCCGGCGACGCGGAGCGTGCGCATCTCGCTGGCGACGCAACCCCAGCGACCGGAAAGGCGCGACAGCAGTAGGCGCGCGTAGGGTCATTGCTCAACCGGTCCCGAACCCCTATAACTAAGGGGCTCGGGATCGCTCAGCATGACTTCCACGCACGATGCCCCATCTTCGACCGCTTCCGCAACGACGCTCAGCAGCGATCTGCTCAAGGGATGGATGCGGCAAATGCTCATGATCCGTGAGTTTGAGCTCCGCTGCATGCAGGCGTATCAGGACAAGAAGATTGGCGGCTTCTGCCATGTCTACATCGGGCAGGAGGCGGTCGCCGTCGGATGTACGGCGGCGGTCGAGGCGAAGGACCCGATCGTCACTGCCTACCGCGACCACGGACACGCGCTCGCGCGCGGCATGTCGGCGCGGCACTGCATGGCGGAAATGTTCGGTCGCGTCGGTGGGTGCGCGAAGGGCAAGGGCGGGTCGATGCACATGTTCGATCGCGCCAACAATCTCTTTGGTGGCCATGGCATCGTGGGCGCGCAGATTCCGCTCGGAGTCGGCCTCGCCTTCGGGACGAAGTACGAGGACGAAGTAATCAACGGCGGGAAGTCGTCGCGGGTGACGCTCGCGTTTTTGGGCGATGGCGCGCTCAATCAGGGGTCGGTACATGAGGCGATGAACCTCGCCGGTCTTTTCGATCTGCCCGTGATCATCATCTGCGAGAACAACGGCTACTCAATGGGCACCGCGATTTCGCGCGGCACGACGATGGGTCACGACATCACGGCCAAGGCCCTCGCCTACGGCATGGATTCGGCAGTGATCGACGGCATGGATGTTGTCTCCGTTTACACCGAGATGAAGCGACTCGCCGACCGCGCGCGCGCGACTTCTCGTCCAGTGTTCGTCGACATGCGCACCTACCGCTTCAAGGGGCACTCCATGAGCGACCCGCGCAAGTATCGCACGCGCGAGGAGGAGGAGCGCTTCGAGAAGGAAGATCCGATCTACCGCGTGAAGTCTTTGCTGGAGTCTCGCGGCATGAGCGAGGATGAGTTCAAGGGAGTGCAGCGCGAGATCCGCGCCGAAGTTCGCGACGCTGTCGAGTGGTCAGAGCGCTCGCCTGTGACTCCGATGTCCGACCTCTACCGCGATGTCTACATGGAGCGGTGGGGACCCTACACCGGTTCTAGCCAGCCCGAGATGCTCGGCGGTGGCGAGAACACGCCGTCGTTCGGGGCGATTGACCCGAAGGGGGACCTGCTGTGACCGCCGTGCGCGAAATCGAGTTCCGAGACGCAGTGCGCGAGGCGATGAGCGAGGAGATGCGTCGCGACGCTCGCGTCATGCTCCTAGGCGAGGAAGTGGCGCAGTACAACGGCGCCTACAAGGTCAGTCGCGGCATGCTCGACGAGTTCGGTGCACGGCGAGTCATCGATACCCCGATCAGCGAGTCGGGCTTCGCGGGTATGGCAATCGGCGCAGCGATGCTTGGCCTTCGCCCGATCGTCGAGTTCATGTCATGGTCGTTCAGTCTCGTCGCGGCTGATCCGATTCTGAACAACGCGCCGAAGATGCTCTACATGTCGGGCGGTCAGTTTGGCTGCCCGATTGTGTTCCGAGGCAACGACGGCGCGGGCGGACAGCTTGGATCGACGCATTCGTGGTGCGTCGAGGGGCTCTACTCCAACGTCCCTGGCCTCAAGATGGTGATTCCGTCGAATCCATACGACGCCAAGGGACTGATGAAAACGGCGATCCGCGATGACGATCCCGTCTTCTTTCTGGAGAGCGAGCGCTTGCTCTCGATCAAGGGTGAGGTTCCCGAAGGTGAGTACATGATTCCGTTCGGCCAAGCGCGGGTCGCGCGCGCAGGCACGGATTGCACGATTGTTTCCTTCGGTCGGCCGGTGCTGCTAGCGCTGGAGGCGGCGCAGGCGCTCGCGAACGAGGGGATCTCGTGCGAGGTTCTCGACATGCGAACCATTCGCCCGCTCGACGCGGGGTCGATCGTCCGCAGCGTTCGCAAGACCGGCGCGTGCGTCGTCGTCGATCAATCATGGTCGTTCGGCTCGCCTGGTAGCGAGGTCGCGTCGCTCGTGCATCGCGAGTGCTTTGATGATCTCGACAACCATGTGCATCGCGTGCATTCAGCCGATGTGCCGACGCCGTACGCCTACGAACTCGAGCAGGAGTATCTTCCCAACGCGCGGCGCATCTGCGAGGCGGTGCGCAGTTGCCTCTATCGCGCCTGAGATCAGAACCTAACCATGCCTGTCCAGATCACCATGCCGCGCCTCTCCGACACCATGGAGTCGGGGACGATCATTCGCTGGAATGTCAAAGAGGGAGACAGCGTGAGCAGCGGCGATGTCGTTGCCGATGTCGAGACCGACAAGGCGACGATGGAGATGCCTGTCTACGACGACGGCGTCATCAGCAAGATCATGGTCGAGGCTGGGCGACAAGTTCCCGTCGGGACGCCGATCGCGATCATCGCCGTGGACTCGGATGCGGGCGGATCGCCCGCCGCGAGCGCGACCCCGGCGGCGAGCGCAACTGTGGCGCCCGCTGCGTCTGGCGCGCCCTCAACTCCCTCCGTTGTGATCACGACCACTGCGAGTGAACCGCGCGCGGTGCCTGCTGTGAGCAGTGCGGCGAGCGTCGCGCCCGACGGCGAAGGAGCGCGACTGCGGATCTCGCCATTGGCGCGCCGCATGGCCGACGAACTCGGGATTCCGCTGCAACTGATTTCCGGATCAGGTCCGGGCGGACGCATCGTTCGCCAAGATGTTCTTGCTACCGCCGAGCGGATGAAGGCGGGGGGGATCGCGCCGCTCGCTCCCGGCAGCGCGCTCGCGCCCAGACCGACGCTTTCCAATCTGCCCGTGCCGGTCGCTCCGATCGGCGATGGCTCGCGCGAGGTGGCGCTTTCGGGAATGCGCCAGTCGATTGCGCGCAGGCTTGTCGAGAGTAAGTCGACCATTCCGCACTATCAGGTCTCGATGCGGTTCAACATGGATCCGCTTCTCGAACTTCGGGCGATGCTCAACGAGCAGCTCGAGCCACAGGGCGTGAAGCTGAGCGTCAATGACTTCGTTCTGCGCGCCTGCGCGATCGCGATGCGCGCGCATCCCTACTTCAACGCTTCGTTCGGCGGCGACCGCGTCATCCTCCACGGGGATGTGAATGTCGGTGTGGCGATATCGCTGCCGGCCGAGCGCGGGGGCGGACTTGTTGTTGGCGTCGTGCATCAGGCAGACCTGAAGGGGTTGCGAGAGATCGCTGCCACGACGCGCGCGCTCGCGGAGAAGGCGCGAGGTCGCGGCCTCGGCCCTGAAGAGATGTCGGGGGCGACATTCACGGTCTCGAATCTCGGAATGTTCGGCGTCGACAACTTCACGGCGATCATCAACCCGCCCAATAGCGCGATCCTCGCCTGCGGCGCGGCGGTCGAGCAGCCCGTCGTGCGCAACCACCAGTTGGTCGTCGGACACGAGATGTCCGCGACGCTAAGCCTCGACCACCGCGTCATCGACGGCGCGATGGCCGCCGAGTATCTGAAGTCGCTCAAGCAGCACATCGAGAATCCCGCGACGCTCCTGGTCTAGGCGCGTTGCAGGAGAGGTCTAGTCGCGCGTGGAAGCGGGAGGCGTCGTCGTTACCTCGGTGAACTTGCGCGCGCGAACACGCTCATTCCCCAGTTGACCGCAGGCCGCCATCGCGGTGCGACCCTTCGTGCGCCGTCGCTTCGTGAACTGGCCATTGGAGATCGCTCGCGCCACGAATGCATCGACTGTTGCCTCGTCGGGGGCTGGCCACGGGCTATTGCGGCGCGGGTTGTAGGGAATCACATTCAGCGAGCAGCGTATGCCTGCGAGCGCCGCGCAAACTTGGTCGGCGTGTGCTAGCGCATCGTTTACTCCCGGAATGAGCACATACTCGGCGCAGAGCGCGCTCGTAGGGCGCTTCGGGAAGGCGCGCATAGCGGCCAACAGTTCTGGCATCGGCTCGCTGCGGTTGATCGGCATGATCCGCGACCGGATTTCGTCATTCGGGGCGTTGAGGCTCACCGCCAGGCCGACGCGGCGGAATCCATGTTGCTGGATGAACTCACCGAGTCGTCGGATGCCGTCGATGCGGCCGACCGTCGAGATCGTGACGCGCGAACATCCAATAGACGGGCCGTTGCCGTCGCACATCACGCGGACCGCCTGCAGCACCGCATCGAGGTTGTCCATCGGCTCGCCCATCCCCATGAAGACGATGTTGGCGATGTCAAACGACCCGTACTCGGGCTTCGTCTCATCAGTGAACGGGTGTTGCACAAGGAACCGCGCCGCGTGCAACTGCTGCACGATCTCGCGCACAGACAAGGAGCGCAGGAGACCCATCTGCCCCGTCTCGCAGAAGGCGCATCCCATAGCGCAACCAACTTGGCTCGATACGCAGAGGGTGCGGCTGAATCGCCCACCGCGGTGCGGCATCGGGATGATGACGCTTTCGCTTTCGAGATCGCCGCCCGCGCGCTCGTCGCGGCCGACGCCCATCAAGAACTTCACGGTGCGTTCATCGACGAGTTGCGTGTGAGGAGGCGCGGGCGGCTCCGCGCACCAGTCGGCCCATTCGCCCCGGCGATGGCAGGCGCGGTAGGCGTCAAACGCGTCGTTCTTCGAGATGCCACGCGACTTCGCCGCATCGACAAACTGCGCGCTTGTGAGCGAGAGCGGGTCGGGTCGGAGCCCCGCATCGGCTCCGTCGGTGAGGCTGGCGTGCCGACGCATCATCGAATCCCGCATCCTAGTCGGGAATCAATACACTCCGATGATGCACATGAAGCGCGACGGCCATGAACACGGGCCGCCCATCGTCCCCGTCAAGTTCCTGCTCGAAGACCCAAAGGGGCTCACGGGGACAGATCGCGCGGAGTGGGAAATCATGGGTGGCAAGGGAGAGTCGCTTCTTGAACTCGCGCTCGATCACGGCATCAACATCGAGCACGCTTGCGGTGGCGTCTGCGCCTGCTCGACCTGCCATGTCTATGTCGAGCAGGGGATGAACGAGGTCGCCGAGTCTTCGGAGGCAGAGGAAGATCGAGTCGAAGAAGCCCCCGGAATCCAGCGCAATAGTCGACTTTCCTGTCAGTGCGAAATCACGGGGAAGGGGCCGATCACCGTGCGCGTTCCTGCGTGGAACCGCAACGCAGTGAAGGAGATTCCTCACTAGATTCCGTCGGTGTCACTCGGCACCACCATGCGCTACCACGCCGCCGCCATTCAAACCGCCTTCGACTGCCCGAAGGATCGCACGGGCATCGGTTCACGCGTCGACCGCATGTGCGCGATGATCGAGTCGACGGTCGCCGGGTACGAGCCCTTCTTCGATGTGCGGCTCTTCGCATTCCCGGAGTTTGCCCACGCGGTGCCTGTCTACTTCACGCTGCCCGAACTGCGCAAGCATCTGGCGGTCGAGCTTCCAAACGAGCACACCGATCGGTACGCGGCGCTGTGCAGGAAGCTCGGCGTGTTTGTGCAGACTGGAACATTCATCGAGGCGAGTGCCGACCACCCGGGCGCACTCTTCAACACGACGCTGCTCATTGGTCCTGACGGAGTCCTGAGCAAGTACCGCAAAGTCAACCCGTGGATTCCGTGGGAGGTGCACGCATCCCCGCACGATGTTGGTACGGATCCGAGCGAGATGTTTCCGGTTGCTCAGACGGAGATCGGCGCGTTGGGCTGCGCGATCTGCTACGACTGGCTCTTCCCTGAGTCACTGCGCCAACTCGCATTCAACGGCTGTGAGGTGGCGATTCGGGTGAGCGCGTACATGGATCCGTGGGGAGCGACGCCGCCCATGGATTGGTGGACGCTTTTCAATCGCGCGCGTGCAGCGGAGAACACGATGTTCGTCGTCGCGGCCAACCAAGGGGCGGCGCTCGCCGACTATCCACCCTTCTCGTGGCCGGGTGGGTCGATGGTTGTGGACTTCGACGGCCGCATCCTCGCGCAGGCCGATCCCGGGCCAGGCGAGAAGGTCGTCGTCGCTCCCATCGATCTGGGTGCACTTCGGGACGCGCGCGAGCGGCGGCGTGGTCACGACATGCGATCGCACCTACGAAGCGAGGCGTACACCTACCTCCGCGACCAGCATCTTCCGCCAGCTGGCGCAGACATTTCGATCGACGCGAACAACCGCCGGATCCGCGGGGCGAAGTCCTCAACATGAGGCGAGCGTGCGCGCGGCGTGCGGGCTCGCGGTGGATGCTGGTCACAGTGGCTCTCCCGCTATTGGCGATAGTCGCAGGATGCTCCGAGGCTTCCCTACCGCCGGACCCGCCGACCACCCCCGAGTGCCTTGCGGCCTTGAACGAAGGTGCCGCGGCGATGGGCGCGTTCGATCTCGATGCGGCAGAGGCAGCCTTCGCCAAGGCGATTGTGGCGACGCCGGACAATCGTTGGGCGCGTCTCAACGCCGCGATCGCGCGGCTGAATCAACCGCGCGAGGGGGCGCAGGACGAGGCACTTCTGCTGTTCGCGCCCCTTGTCGATGATGCGATCGTCGGTACGCGCGCGGCGTACTGCACCGCGATGGCCGAGATCTACGCGGGTCGGCACGAGCGCGCGCTGGTGCACCTTGATCGAGTCGCGAGCGCTGCCCCTAACGATGCCTTCGTGCACTACTACCGCGCGCAGTGCCTGGAGCTCAAGGGGGATGTGTCGGGGGCGCGCGCCGAGTACGCGCGCGCGGTCGAGTGCGACGGGTACTTGCGAAGCGCACTACTTGGCCTTGAACGGTGCGATTCGAGAGAAGGAAGGGTGGATGCCGCGAAGGAGTGGCTCGCCCAGTTTGACGCGCAGGCGGACAACCCGCGATCACACTTGGCGCAGTTCAAGTACACACGAATGGGACCTCTCGCGGAGGTCGCGCTGCCGAGCGCTTTGGACCCCGCAAGCGTGCGCGCGAACGCTAATGCCAAGGCGCGACCGGAGGGGCCCCTCTTCGACGCGTGGGCACCGATCGAGATTGCAGAGTGGCCTAGGACGGGGCACGCGGCATCGCCATGGTTGCGCGCCGTCGGAGACATTGACCGCGACGGTCGCTCGGACATGCTCTGGCAGCAGAGGGGCGGGGCGGACCAGGCCGCGACGCTGTTGGTGGCGCTTGGTAGTTCCGAGAAGTCTTGGCGCATCGACTCGCGCCGAACGATTGGGGCGGATCAAGCAATCAGCAGCGTCTACCTCGGCGATCTTGACAACGACGGCCGCGAGGACATAGCCGCGACGACCCGCGCCGTAGCGGCCACTCCATCGAGGATCTTCTGGTGGAGGCAGGGCGAGGATGCCGCCTGGAGCGAACGCTCCTTCGGCGACGCCGCGCACGATGGCGATGAAGTGCGGCTTGTCGCTGACCTCGATCACGACTCGGACCTCGACCTCGCCGTTGCAGGGCGCGGCGCAGAGCCGAACACAGGCGCGCTTGCCATCCTCTACAACCGAGGCGATGGGACATGGGAGCGGCGCACGATTCTGAACACCCAAGTGCGCGAGCCGTCGCAGGTGCTCGCGCGCGATCTCGATCTCGACGGCGACCTAGATCTGGTCGCGATCACCTTCGCGATGGGAGCGTCGCGATCGGCGGTGCTCATCAATGACCGGCTTTGGGCATGGAGCCGGGACCCGGTCTATCAGGCGTTTGAGGCTGCGCCTGCGATACAGGGGGTCGCATTCTCGCGCGCGAGCGATGGCGCGCCGCTTGTCGCGATCATGGAGCGGCGACCGAACCAGACGGGGTACGACGCCGATCTCGTCGTATGGCAGTTCGGGCGGGGGACTCCTGCGATCATCGGTCGACGCGAGTTTGGTCGAGCGCACATGATTGCGGTCGCGGATGTGACGGGGGAGGGTCGTTCGGAGATCCTTATCGGTGGCATCTCCAATGACATTCCGTTCAGCGAGTTTCGGATGCCCGCGCCGTCGATTCACCGCTTCGACGATCGCGCGCAGCCGCTCGGCGCAATCGAGTCGAGCGAGCGCAACGAGTACGACACGGCGCATCTGGCGATTCTCAATGGGAGTGGGGTTGTGCTCATTGCGGATGACATGCGCATCCGATGGCCGGGCAGTGGTCGCGCGCCGATTGCGACTGTCGCGTTTCGCGGGCGCGTTGATCCATCGCAGCAGATGAGGTCGAATGCGAGCGGCGTTGGCACGACCGGCGTGGCGCGCGTCCGCGATTCATGGGTGCCGTTCGCGGCACTGCCGTGGAACTCGTCGCTCGGGCAGTCGACCGATCCCTGCATCATCGGGCTCGGCGACGCGCCGCGCGCGGATTACCTCTCGATCGACTGGCCAGACGGCGTGCTGCAGACCGAACGGTCGATCGACGCGGGCGCGCACACCGTTGTCGAGACCCAGCGGCAGATTTCGAGTTGTCCCGTGATCTTCGCCTTCAACGGCACGCGCATGGAGTTCGTGACCGACTGCTTGGGCGTTGGCGGGCTCGGCTATCTCGCGACGGTTTCGCAGGCGGAGGATGGCTCGCTCGATGGCGTGTACGCGCCTCCGCGGTCGTGGGAGCGGGTGCTGCTGCCGACTGGCGCGCTTGTGGCGCGAGAGGGTCGCTTTGACATCGCGCTCGAAGAGCCGATGGAGGAATTCACCGCGCTCGACGAGGCGAGCCTTGTTGCATACGACCTTCCGCCCGGATGGTCACTCACGCTCGATGAGCGGATGGGCATAATGGATCCACAGCCGACGGGCGACGCGCTCTACTACCGCGAGGCACTCGTCGCGCGCGACGCGTCGATCTCGCGATTGGACGGGGTCGCCTTCGACACGGGAGCCATCGATCCACGCTTCATTGGCAAGACGGCGAAGGCGTTCACAATCCCGCTCGACTTTGGCGAGGCGCTCGACGGGCGCAATGGCGATCCCGTGCTGCTGATCGATGGTTGGATCGAGTATCCGTACTGCCAAACCAACTTCGCAATCTGGCAGGCGAAAGAGGCGCTCTCGCCACCGACGATCGAGGCGCTTGATCCGGCGACCGGGGCGTGGAAGATGCTTCGCCGCGAGTTTGGGTATCCCGCCGGAATGCCGCGTGAAGCGGCCTTCCCGCTACCGCCCGGCGAACTGCCCCTAGGTTGCAAGTCGCTGCGAATGACAACGAACCATGAGCTCTATGTCGATCGCGTGCGCGTCGCCTTCGTCCAGCCCGCTCCAGAGGTGCGAGTCCATCGCATGCATCCGTCGCGCGCGCGCGTGGCCGAGTGCGGGTTCGCGCGGCGAACGACGCTAGCCCAGCGGCGTCCCTACTACGACTGTGAGACGCGCGCGCCGCTGTGGGACTGCCGCCTTCAGCGCGGGCGGTACACGCGAACCGATGCAGATTGCGCCGAGTTGCTTCAGTCTGAGGATGGCGCACGAGCCATCTTTGGATCTGGAGAGGGAGTTGAGATCGGGTTCACCGACGTGCTTCCGCAGCTCGAGGCTGGTTGGACGAGGCGCTTTGTCCTCGATCTTCGTGGCAACTGCAAGGACATGGACCCGTTGACGCAGAACGGCTCGACCGTGGAACCGCTTCCGCCACCCGTCGACGATCGCGCACGCGAGCTCGATGATCGCTTCAACGCTCGCCGCGAAGGCGGGCGCTAGCGGAAGAAAAGTGCTCCCGGAAAAGTACTCCCGGGTGCTAGTTACCGACTTTTTCCGTTTCGGAAAAAGTCGGTAACTAGCACCCGGGAGTATTTTCCCGGCGATGCAAGCGCCAGTCCTGACCCCCACGATGCGCGTCATCGTGCGGGCCTTGATGGTCGCCTTCGTGTTCCTGCTCGTGAACTCCGGGTACTTGCTCACCGTGTCGCTCGCGGAAGGGTGGAGCGGAGAAGATCGCCAGACCGTCTTCTCGATCTGGATGCTCCTGGCGCATGTCGTCGTCGGACTCGCAATCGCGCTCCCATTCCTCGGCGTAGCAATTGCTCACGCTCGTAGAGGACTCAAGCGCCCCAATCGCGCAGCGCAACGAATGGGGTTCGTCGCGCTCAGTGCTGGCGTGCTCACCCTGCTGACGGGCCTACTTCTCCTGCGCCTTCAATGGGGCGACTACGCGCTCGAAATGCGCGGATTCCTAGCGCGATCGACGATCTGGTGGATCCACCTCGTTGCTCCGGTCCTCCTCATTTGGATGTATGTGCTCCACCGCCTTGCGGGCCCGCGCATTCGCTGGCGGATGGGAGGAGCGCTGCTCCTTCTCGCCATCGCAGGGGGTGCCGCGGGGGCCGTGCTGCACTCTTCCTTCACAGGCAAGTTGACGGAGGTCGTTCCTCAATCGGGAGACGACTACTTTGAGCCGTCGCTCGCGCGCACGGACACGGGCAACTTCATCCCCGCATCCAGCCTGATGCAGAATCATGAGTGTCAGATCTGTCATCCCGACGCACATGCGTCCTGGGCGGCATCGGTGCACGCGGCGAGTTCGTTCAACAATCCCATTTATGCCTTCAGCGTTCGCGAGACGCGCGAACGCGCCTTCGCCCGCGAGGGCACCGTCAAGGACGCACGATTCTGCGCCGGGTGCCACGATCCCGTCCCGTTCTTCTCGGGGGCCTTTGAAGATCCCAAGTGGGATGACCCAGCCTATGACGCGGCGCGCGATCCGATGGGTGCCGCGAGTCTCACCTGCAACGCGTGCCACCTGATCTCAGCGATCAACTCTCCGCGAGGCAACGCCGACTATGTCATCGCTCAAGGCGCGCAGTATCCCTTTGCTGGGTCGGAGCAGCCCATCGGCCAGTGGATCAGCCACCAGTTGATCCGTGCGCGCCCGGGGCTCCACAAGCGCACCTTCCTGAAGCCCGAGGTGCACCGCTCGAGCGAGTTCTGTGGAGCCTGCCACAAGGTCTTCCTCCCCGAGCAACTCAACGACTACCGCTGGCTGCGCGGACAGAATCACTACGACTCCTTTCGGCTGAGCGGCATGTCGGGCGTGTCGCCGCAGAGTTGGTACTACCCGCCGTCGGCCAAGGATCGTTGCAGCGACTGCCACATGAAGCCGCTGCCGAGCGACGACCCGGCGGCGCGTCCCGTGCTTCCCGGTGGCGATCTCGCCTTGCTTGATCATCGCTTCGCGACGGCGAACACGGCGGTGCCAGCGCTTGCTGATCTTCACGACGCGGAGAACGCACTCGCGCAGTGCGTCGCCTTCAACACGGGCGTGATGCGCGTCGACATCTTCGGCGTTCGCGAGGGGGGCGAAATCGACGGCGCACTCCACGCGCCGCTGCGGCCGGAAGTGCCGGCGCTCGTGCGCGGTCGCAAGTACCTCATCGAGACTTCCGTTCGCACGCTCACGATCGGCCACGAGTTCACACAGGGCACTGCCGACAGCAACGAAGTCTGGCTAGATACGACGGTCACCGCGCAAGGTCGGGTGATTGGGCGCAGCGGCGGTGCAGACGATCGCGCCGCTGTCGATCCGTGGAGCAAGTTCCTGAATGCCTATGTCATCGACCGCGAAGGCAACCGCATCGAACGGCGAAATCCGCAGGACATTTTCGTCACGCTCTACAACAATCAGATCCCCCCGGGGGCGGCGGATCTCACACACTTCCTCCTTGAGGTGCCAGCCGACTGCGCGGACGCGCTCACAGTCTCCGTCTCGCTGCGTTACCGCAAGTTCGACGCAACGATCTGGGCGAAGGCGATGGGCGACTCGCGCATCAACGATCTTCCAACGATGACGCTCGCTCGCGACGAAGTGTCCTTCCGCGTGATCGACGAAGGCATCGAGGCTGCCGCAACGCAACTGCCCGCCGAAGGCTCGTATCCGCCGCCTGCCGAGGCGTGGATGCGTTGGTACGACTACGCCATCGGCCTCTTCCGCCAGGGAGAGCGTCTTGGATTCAAGGGAGATCTCACGCAAGCCGACCGCGCGTTCACGGAGGTTGCGCGGTTGGGCAAGCCGCAGGGAACGCTTGGTCGCGCGCGCGTGGCGTTGCGCGATGGTCGACTCGACGAGGCGGGCGAGCTGCTGCGCAGCGCGACGACTTCAACTCCATCCGCCGATCCCTGGAGCATTCGCTGGTTCAGCGCGCTTGTGAATCGGCAGCAGGGGGCACTCGCAGAGGCGCAGGCAGACCTCGAGGCTCTCATCGAGTCGAACTTCCCAGGCGCGCGCGAACGCGGATTCGACTTCGGCAAGGATGACCGCGTCCTCGTGGAACTAGGGAATGTGCTCCTAGAGCGATCGCGCCAGGGGGGCGGAACGAGTGCACTCGCGATCCGCGCGCGCGATCTTGCCGCTCAGGCTCTGCAGCTTGACCCAGAAAGCGTCGCAGCGTGGTACTTACTCGCACAGGCCGCTACGGAGCTTGGCGACGAGGCGCGCGCGTCGGAGGCGCTTTCCCGCCACGCGGAGTACAAGCCAGATGACAACGCACGCGATCGCGCTGTCAATCTCGCCCGCCAACGCGATGCCGCGGCGAACCACGCCGCCGAGCCGATCGTGATTTTCGACCTGCACCGCAAGGGAGCGCCGCAGCGGAGCGTCGACGAGTTCGCGGGGGCAACGAGGCCATGAGCGGCGAAGGCCACGCGCAGATCTACGCCGCGTTCTGGAGGTCGCTCGCTGCGATCGTCGCGCTCGGTGCGATCGGCGCGGGCAGTTACTGGCTCTTGCACACGCGTCGCGCG
>Ga0233425_10007678_pt1 | contig 14954 bp, 11 predicted proteins | sample Watercolumn_Towu_2_FD_181712 | JGI IMG/M metagenome (GOLD analysis project Ga0233425, IMG submission 181712) | Freshwater microbial communities from Lake Towuti, South Sulawesi, Indonesia - Watercolumn_Towuti2014_140_MG | ecosystem: Environmental > Aquatic > Freshwater > Lake | place...
ACCTTGTTCGCGCTCGATGTTGAAACGCTCGGCTTGAATGTCGGCGCGAATCGCGCGGAGGTTGAAAATAAAATGAACGGACGTATCCTCGCGAAAATTCAATTGATGGGCAAGTACGGAAAATAATAATGTTGGGCAAATTTCCAATTTGCCTGTGAGGAGTTTGGCATGAAAATTGCTTTGGACGCGATGGGAAGCGACGCGCGGCCCGCGCCGGATGTCGAAGGCGCGGTAATGGCGGCGCGCGAATTTGGATTGACCATCATCCTGGTCGGCGATGAAACTAAAATCAAAACCGAACTCGCAAAACATAACACCGCCGGTCTCGATTTGCCCATCGTGCACACGCCGACCGAAATCGAAATGACCGAACATGTTGACGCGGTCAAATCGAAAAAAGACGCGTCGTTGAATGTCGCGGTGAAACTCGTCAAACAAAATCAAGCGGATGCGTTTGTAACGATGGGAAATTCCGGCGCGGCGATGGCGGCGGCATTGCTGGGGCTGGGTCGCATTAAAGGCATCGAGCGTCCCGCGTTCGCCGCGGTCATTCCTTCCGGCGACGCGTATGTGCTACTGCTCGACATTGGCGCGAACGCGGAAGTGAAACCGGAATACTTGTATCAATTCGCGTGGATGGGTTCGATTTACGCGAACAAGGTGATGGGCATTGCGAATCCGCGCGTCGCGTTGCTATCGAACGGCGAAGAAGAAGGCAAAGGCACGCTGACGGTGCGCGAAGCGTTCGCGCTCATCAAGCAAAGCAAACTCAATTTCATCGGCAACGCGGAAGGCAGACACATTTTGCGCGCGTTCGCGGATGTGATTGTGAGCGACGGCTTTGCCGGCAACGTGATGATTAAAACGATGGAAGGCACCGCGGAAACGTTGATTGATTTTTTGAAAACGGAAATCAAAAAACGTCCGCTCGCGATGTTGGGTGCCGCGCTCGCGAAACCCGCGTTCGACGCGTTGAAAAAACGTCTCGACTATGCGGAAATCGGCGGCGCACCGGTGTTGGGCGTGGACGGCGTAACGATTATCGGACACGGTCGTTCGAATGCAAAAGCGGTCAAGAACGCGATTCGCGCGGCGAAACGCGCGCTAGATGGAAATATGCTCGAAGCAATCCGCAATGGATTGCAGTAACAGGAGAAGTGAATGTCTGTCGCGAATGGAAAAACGCGCGTCGTAATTACCGGCATCGGCGCGATCACGCCCATCGGTTTGGGCATTGAAGAATTTTGGCGCGGCTTGCTCGCGGGCAAATCGGGAATTGATCGCGTTACGCTATTCGATTCCGCGCCGTACCGCACGCGCATCGCCGGGGAAGTGAAAAATTTCGATCCGAAAAAGTACATTGACCCGAAAGAAGCGCGGCGTGTCGGACGCGTTACCTTGTTCGCGCTTGCCGCCGCAAAAGAAGCGACCGCCGACGCCGGGTTCGGTGAAAGTTACAACGAGAATCCGCGCGTCGGTGTGATGATCGGCAACGCGATTGGCGGATTCGTCGAAGGCATTCGCGAGCACGACCTCTTTTTGCAAAAAGGTCCCGACCGCGTTAGCCCGTTCGTGCCGTCCGCGATTTTGCCGAATATGCCGGCGTTCTACATCGCGGCGCATTTGCGCGCGCGCGGACCGAACTCGACAATTTCGACCGCGTGCGCGGCTGGCACGCAATCGGTCGGCGAAGCCGCGGAATGGATTCGGCACGGCGTCGCGGATGTGATGCTCGCGGGCGGCGCGGAAGCGATCATCTCCGACATTGTGTTCGCCGCGTTCGGCGTGATGCGCGCCATGTCCACGCGCAACGATGATCCTGGTCACGCGAGTCGCCCGTTCGATAAAGATCGCGACGGCTTTGTGCTGGGCGAAGGATCCGCCATCCTGGTTCTTGAGAAATTGGAACACGCGCAGGCGCGCGGCGCGAAAATCTACGCCGAGGTTTTGGGCTCGGCGTCGAACTCGGACGCGTACCATTTCGCCGCGCCAGATCCGCAAGCGATTGGCGCGACGATGGTGATGCAACAAGCAATGAACAACGCCGGCGTTTCGCCGGAGCAAATCAGTTACATCAACGCGCACGGCACTTCGACGCCGCTCAACGACGCGAGCGAATCGCTCGCGATCAAAAAAGCGTTCGGCGAACGCGCGTATCAAATTCCAATCAGCTCGACGAAATCAATGATCGGACATTCGATGGGCGCGGCGGGCGCGTTCGAAGCCGCCGTGTGCGCGATGACGATTCGCGATCAAAAAATTCATCCGACGATGAATTACGAAAATCAAGACCCCGCGTGCGATCTCGATTACGTGCCGAACGTTGCGCGCGACTCGGTCGTCAACGTGACGCTGTCCAACTCGTTCGGCTTGGGCGGACAGAATGCGTGTTTGATTCTAGGAAAATACGAATGCACAAATGACAAATGACATTTGCTCATTTATCATTTGTGCATTTGTCATTTATTCATTTGACATTGCAAAGGACATTATGCGTCTCATCACCAACGATAAATTGATCGCGCGGCAATCGAAAATCGCGCGTTACGCGACATTCGGCGCGCTCGCGATTTTGCTCGGCTCGCTCGTTACCTCGTTCAACACCGCGTACATCGTCCTCGCGTACGGCACACTCTTCGTCGGAATGGCGCTCGCGTACGTCGGCTCGTCGCTCGGTTACAAATGGGTGAAAGAGCCGCGCGCGGATCAAGCGCTCGCGAAAGCGTTGAAAGGTTTCGACAACAAACATCACCTCTATAATTTTTTGCTCCCGGTCGCCCACGTTCTCGTTACGCCGACCGGCGTCCTGGTTTTTTTCGTCAAGCAACACGATGGAAAAATTTCACTCGCAAACGGCAGGTGGATGCGCGCGTGGGCGTGGGGACGTTTGTTCGGCGGAATGGGACAAGGCGCGCTTGGCAATCCGCTCGCGGAACTCGACGCGGAAATTGAAAAGTTGAAAAAATTTCTCGCGGAGAAATTACCGAATGCACCGATGATTCCGGTCAACGGCTATGTCGTGTTCAGCGATCCGCGCGCGGAATTGTCGCTCGATGATTCGTCCGCGCCGGTCGTGCTGGTTGACGATTTGAAAGAGACATTGCGAAAAACGAAACATGGCGCGATGCTCGCGCCCAAAATCGTTGACGACCTGGTGCGCGCATTCGATGAAACCGCCGATGCAAAAACAGCCAAATAGCAGTATGTGTTTCGTGTGCGGGCGCGACAATCCGATCGGTTTGCAAATGAAATTTTTTACCGACGCGGGAAATTGCGTACACGCGGACTATCAGCCCCAGGATCAACATCAAGGTTATCCCGGCGTGATGCACGGCGGACTCGTAACCGCGATGCTCGACGAACTTATCGGCCGCACGGCAATCGCGAATGCGTTGTGGTGTATGACCGCGAAACTTGAAGTGCGTTTCAAAAAGCCGGTGCCGATTGGCGCGCCGCTCAAACTCAAAGGGACGATCACAAAAAATACCGGCAAGTTGATCGAAGGCCGCGGCGAGATTCGTTTAGAAGATGGCTCGCTCGCCGCGCTCGCGGTTGGAACATTTCTAAAAATTCCCGATGACCAGCTCGCCGAATTTCAACGCGCGCTCACCGCTTGGCGCGTGGACGAATAATTTTAGATTTCAGATTTCGGATTGCAGATTTGAAATCCGAAATCTGAAATCTAAAATCCGAAATTGTTTTTGGAGGATTGGATGCCGAGAGACCTGAAAGATTTTCCGCGCCCGCCGAGCGATAACGGGCGCGGCATCCATAGCAGTTTTACGCCGGGCTGGTCAGGTGGCGATCAAGGTTTCGATTTTTGGATCAACGAATTGATCGCGCTCGGCATCAAATGGGTCAAGGTCGTTGACGACAATGGCAAGAGCATTCCGTTTTGCGAAAAATTGATCGCCGCCGGAATTTTTCCCATCGTCCGAATTTTGCGCCGCGATCCGCCTCCGAACGATACCCCCGAACCGAATCCTGGTCACATCGCGCGCCCCGAAGAAGAAACGATTCACCGGTTGATCGCCGCGGGCGTGCATTATTTTGAAACGAACAACGAACCGGACCGCGCGAACGAATGGAAACACAACGCGATGCCGGGCACTGCGCTCGAAGCCGCGAAACTTGTCGCACTCAATTGGTTGTTCGACGCGCGATTTATTTTGGAAGCCGGCGGTTTGCCCGGCTTGCCCGCGATCAGCAGTGGCGCGGCGTTCGATTTGATGGGCGCGCTCGTCGCGCTTGGTCGCCACGCGATTTTGCTCGAAGGGTGTTGGATCGCGGTGCATAACGATGGCGCGAATCGTCCGCTCGATTATCCCGACCACGCGATCAATCAAATCGGCATTCCCATCACACCGGCAGAGTACGATCACGGCGCGTTCAGCGATTGGGCGTGGTGGAACACCGCGACGAATCGCGCGGATACGTGCGACGAGATCAACGCGCTCCGCGACGCGCGCAAAAATCCCGCGCCGAATTTGCAAACCGATCATGCGTGCTTTCGCGAGTTTGAATATTACAACGCGCTCGCGCTGAAATATCTGGGGCGCGCGATTCCGATCATCGGCACCGAAGGCGGCTACCGCATCGGTCGGCGCGATGATCCGCGCTATCCGCGCGTTACGCCGGACGCGCAACGCGATCTCACGGTCGCGCAATTCGATTGGATGCAACGGCAAGCGCCGGATTATTTTTTCGCGATGTGTCCGGCGGCGTTGCTCGAATCGCCCGGGCGCGAAGCGGATGCGTGGCATAGCGCGTTTTGGCAAATCGCTCTGCGCGATGGCGCGCCCGGCAAAACGGATCTTCCGAAAATCGCGATCCCAGGAATCGCGCGCGGCGCTGTTTTGCCGGTGATTGACGCGGTCAAGCAAATGCCAAATCTCGCGCGACGCTTGCCGGGCACGCAACCCGCGCCGCCGCCGCCCGTCGAAATCGCGTCGCAAAAAATCGAGCGACCTGGTCTCGCACATTTCGAAGCGAGCGCGCCGCCGGAACTGGAAATCGAAAGCGAATTGCCAGCGCCGGTTGAAATCGAAACCACGCCGGTCGAAACAGAATCGGAACCGCGCGAGTCGCCGCCCGAATCGGCTACGGTTGTAATTCCGCGCGACCTGGTTTTTGTTCCGACCGCGGAACTCGAATGGGATTTTCGGCTCGACGCGCTGAATATCACGATGGAACCGGCGAACGTGAAACGCGGCGACGCGTGTTGGCGATTGGTCAGCGCGGTGTACGAAGGTCCGGGCGAATCGGGCGAGACGCATCACATTTTTTACACCGTGCTCGATGAAGTCAATCAGCCGATTGCGAATCAACGCGTGTGGCAAGGTTGGAGCGATAATCAAACCGATGCAGTAACTAATGAACGCGGACAGGCGATCCTTCCGTTGTGGCAATCGTTTACGCCGGCAGAAGACGAGCACGGCGCGTACTCGGCGTGGGTGGATGGAATGGCGAGCGACCGCGTGGTTGGCTTGGGCTTGCCGCTCAAACGGCACGTCAATTTTCGATTGACCTGGCGACGCGCGCGAAGGTGAGGTTTGAATGAGTGTGGTAATTGCGATTGAAAAAAATAAAACTGACCCGGCTTTGCCCAAAACGTTGCGAATGACGTATGACGAATTTCGCGATTGGGCGGACGAAGACACGCACGCCGAATGGGTGGATGGGGCGGTCATCGAACAAATGCCACCGAAAAATTTGCATCAAAACGTTGTCGGGTTCCTTTACGAATTGCTCGATCTATTCGTTCGCATTTTCCAACTGGGCATAGTCCGCGTTGCGCCATTTGAGATGCGCGCGATCCCGGACGGGTCCGCGCGCGAGCCGGATATTTTGTTCATTGCGAATGAACATCGCGAGCGCTTGGTCGAAGAGCGTCTCGCCGGTCCCGCCGATCTCGTGATCGAAGTAATTTCGGATGAAAGCGTCGCGCGCGATCGCGCGGATAAATTTTACGAGTACGAACAAGCCGGCGTGCGCGAGTACTGGATCATTGATCCGCGCCCCGCGCGCACACGCGCGGATTTATATGTGCTTGACGCGCGCGCGCGTTATCAACCGGTGCCGATTGGCGAAGATGGAATTTATCGTTCGGCCGTTCTCCCCGGCTTTTGGTTGCGCGCCGAATGGGTATGGTCGGTGGACGCGCCCACGCCACTGCGCGCGCTCGCGCAAATGATTGGGCGCGACAAAATCATCGCCGCGCTAGATGGTGTGGAATGAGCAATTTACAAATCGCCGGGATCATCCTGGTTTTGTTGGTCGCGTGCGGCGTGGTCGCCGGGATCGCGCTGGGGTTGTGGCTGGGGTGGATCGCGTTCCCGGTTCAGGTGAGTAATGTGGACATCGCGGATTTGAAACCGGAGCACCAGGAAGAATTTATCATTCTTGTCGCGGAACGATACGCGCTGGATCACGACCTGGATCACGCGCAAACGCAACTCAAGCAACTCAAAGATAATCGAGTGAACGAACGCGTCGCCGCGCTCGCGAAAAAATACGCGGCACAAAATGATCCGGCAAGCGTATGGCTTGCCGCGCTCGCCGAAGACCTGGGCATCACCGGCCCCGAGCTCGCAGCAATCGCGCGCACCGCGACGCCAACGCCAACGAACACGGCTCTGCCAACTGCAACGCCGACGATCACACTCACGCCCACGCGCACGCCGACACTCACCTCCACCGCGACGATCACACCAACACGCACGCCGACGCGCCGCGCAACCGCGACGCGCACGCCCGCGCCGGTTTCCATCGCGACGCAATGGCTTCCCAGTTTTCCGGGCGAGTGGCCCGGCGGCGTCTCCGTCACTTGGGCGAACGTCGCGCCCGGGCAAAAATATTGGCATCTCGTCAAAGCGTTGTACTGCGATGATCACGACACGCGCAACGATTGTCCCAATTTGCCGGGCGGCGATACCGGCACCGGTATTTACGTGACCCTGCTCGCGGAAAATGGCACGCGCACGAGCGCGCCGCTCCTTGTTACAAAAGATAATGGCAACGTCGCGACGGTGGACGACATCGGTCCCGAAAAATCGCCCACCGATATGTGCAATTGCAATTACTCGTTTCTCGCGAATCAGTGGCCCATCCAAGTTGGCGGCGGACAACCGAGCGACAAGATCGGCGGGATGGGATTGTACAGCGTTCGAATGCAATTGAAGCAAGCGCACACGCGATATTTCTTGACGTTTCAGTTAGTGACGCGCTGAAACCCTTCGGGTTTATGGATTCACGATGAACGAATTTTTTTCTGGCGAGTATCACGGCGAACCATTTGTGCTCTTTGGCGCGGCGCATCTCATCGCACTCGCGATTCTCGCCGCGATCAATCTCGCGCTCCCGCAGTTGCGCGCGCGCGATGAAAGCACACAACGCGCGTTTCGTTACACGCTCGCCGCGATTTTGCTGGTGGACGAAGCGTTGTGGCATTTGTGGAATTGGACCACCGGAATTTGGTCGCTTCAGTACACCCTGCCCTTGCACGTTTGCAGTTTGATGGTGTTTGCGAGCGCGTACCTGCTCGTTACGAAAAATTATCGCGTCTACGAGTTCATTTATTTTTTCGGCATCGGCGCGGCGACGCAAGCATTACTCACTCCCGACGCCGGGATTTACGGCTTTCCACATTTTCGATTTTTCCAAGTGATGATCTCGCACGGCGCGATTGTTACGACCGCGATCTATATGACCATCGTCGAAGGATTACGCCCGACCTGGTCATCGTTCGCGCGCGTCGCGATGGGAGGACTCGCATATATGGCGGTTATTTATCCGATCAACCTTTTGCTCGGAAGCAATTACCTTTTCATTATGCACAAACCGGAAACACCAACTTTGATTGATCTGATGCCGCCGTGGCCCGTGTACATCGCGGTAATGATCGCGATTGCATTCACAGTTTTCTTTTTACTCTATCTCCCCTTCGCGATTTCAGATTGGCGCCAAGCGCGCGCGTGAAAACAAAATCAGCCCGGCTCACAACGAGCCGGGCTGATTTTGTTTTTATTCCGGTTGCGCGTTCGCCGGCAACATTGAAACAAGCAATGCGCCCCGCACCAACCGGCGCACTGGTCCCCAGTACTCGGTTACGAGATCGCCATATGGATTCGCGCCCGGTGGAACTTCGTACGCGTGATGCGGATAAATTCCATCCGCGAGATCTTTTTTCGAAATCGGATTTTCGAGCGCATCGCCTTCGACCCAGCGCACGCCGCCGTCGCCGTGCGCGACATCCACGACGTAAATCGAACGGCGAATCGCGGGCATTGGAATTTCGCGCGTGGACGATAATTTATTCAGCGTCGCGGTCGCCGCGCTGATGTTGTTGAGCGCGAGCGGAATCGGATCGAAATCGTACGTTACCGTGCCTGCCATCAATTCTTTCGTTACAAACCCGGATATGTTGAGCCAAAATTTTGGCTCGACATATTTTCGTTTCAACGATTCGAGCAACGCGCTAAAGACAAGATGCTTGCGCGTGTTGTGTTCGAGCGTCTTGCCGTAATACCCTTCGGTGATCGGCACGGTCTTGATGAATTGAATCACGCGCTTGCCGTCCATCTTTTGCGCGCCCTGCGGAAATGCACCTTGCGGATATTTTTTTCCGTCGAGATAAAATGGATGCACCTTAAATTCAAACGGCACCGTGACCTCGACGCCTTCAAACACATTGTCCACCGCCGATGCAATCGCCGCGTCACGAAATGAAATTTGATAATCCACCGCCAAGCCGGTCGCGTTGCGAATCATTTGCCGTTGCAATTTGAATCCGCCGACATGATACGCTTGATCCATTCGAAGCGCGTAAAATTTTTCGCCGGGCTTCCACAGCGCGCGTTCGACTTCGGGCGCGCGGATGTCGTGCGTGAACGACACCACATCCGCCTTGTGCGATTTCAAATCGTACGAAATAATCGTGTACGATCCGATCGTCGCCTTTTCCGTAACCGGCGGTTCGTGCGTTTCACCGTAGCCGTACAGCAAAAAATTCACGCGGTCTTCGTTCAATCCCAGGTCAACACTTTTGGCAAATTCAGGATCGCTTTTCGCGCGTTCGGCGCGGCGTTTGAACGCTTCCGCCGCGAGCGGTTTCATCAAAACATCGAACCCCGATTCTTCGACCGGCGGCGGCGTGGGTATGGTTTGCGCGATGCGCGTGGGCGCGGGCGTTGGCGGTGATGTTGCGATAACGGTCGGCGAAGGGATCAGTGTGGGCGCATCGAGCGCGACGGTCGGAACAATCGCGATGGGGATGGGGACTTGGGAGGACTACGGCTGGCAAGCGACAACAAAAACGAGTGCGATTAAAACCAGGACGTGCATGCCCCGCGATGACAACAATGTCATTGGGGTTTCTCCTACTCTGAATAATTTTGATTGCGTGATGGTTGCTTTTTGCCCCAAGTTAGAATACACTGGCGAAAAGCGAATCCGCAAAATCGTTCGCGATCATTATACCAACAAGATTTCAACTTTCCAAATTTACGCACCGGCATGTAAAGGCGAAGCATTTCTGCGCTCGGTGCACAGGGCGCAAAAATGCTTCGCCCCTACCGCCAAAATTTTTCGCGCGTCAGGAGTCACCGCAAATGCTCGTTCAATTTTCATCCGATTCATTCGTCGCGCTCGCGTTCAATCCCGGACCGCGCGCGCTCGTACTGCCGCGCACGGACGAACTCGCCGCGCTCGATCCAAGTTGGGTACGCTATTTGCTCTCCGCGTCGTTTCAAGATTTTCAAACCGGGCGCAACACTGAACTCGATTGGGTAATTCAAAATTACCGCGCGCGTGGCGTAAAAATTCTCGCGCTGATCAATCCCGAAACGCTCGGTAAACTTCCGCCCACTGATCCAAACGGCTGGGCGAATTACAATACACGCGTCGCAGACCTCGCGCAAAAAATCGCGACCTTTTATCGCGGCGCGATTGACGCGCTTGAAATTTTCAACGAGCCGGAAACGCAAAACATTCTGCCGGAAGATTACGCCGCGTTGCTGAACGCGTGCTATCCGAAAATCAAAGCGGTCAGCGCTGTGCCGGTGATTTCCGCCGGCATTTGTTGCGGCATCAATTATCCGTACCTCGAACGCGTGATGGAGTTGGCGCGCGATTCGTGCGACGCGGTCGGTTGGCATCCGTACGGAATGAGAGTGGATGGATATCCATTTGCCGATTGGGGCTTTGGCGATTTGCGAACTTCGATCACGCGCGCGCGCGCGATCGCACGCAAACCGTTATGGATCACCGAGATCGGCGCGGAGCTCGCGTATCAGTGGGGCGCGGGCATCGAACCCGCGCACGCGGTCGCGGAATATCTCACGCGCGCGTTCGGCTTGATGCGCGAACTCGGCGCGGATATTGTCGCGCGCGCGTTTTGGTTTACGTGGCGCATCAGTGAAGCCGGGTGGGGATTAGTAGATGATGCCGGGACGCGGCGACCCGCGTGGTATGCGCTCCAACAACAAACGCATCTTCCACCGATCAGCATCACCAGCGTCAAGTTCGATCCAACTACACTCGCCGCGAGTCAACAACTCGGCGTCAGCATCACCGTAAAAAATAATTCGAACATGCTGCTCGCGACCCAGGATTCGCAACCTGGTATTGTGTACAACGAGGGCGACACCTTTTACTCGCGCGATTTTCCCGATGTTCCCGGCGCGATGCGCGTCGCGATTGATTTCGATGGACGCGTCGGCATAGATCATCCGTATCGTTGGGGTCTCGGCGCGCCGCTCGCGCCCGGCGAAACGCGCACGATCACCGGGACGATTCGATTGCACACACCCATCGCGCGCAATTACTGGGCGGGTGTCGTGCAAGAACAAATCGCGTGGCATCACGACGCGCAAGGCGCACAACTCATCACGGTTCAACCGAGCGTCGAAATACGCGATGTGAAAATCACGCCGACGATTTTGAGCGCGGGACAATTTTTACACATCAGCGCGACCGTCAGCAACAACGGTGTATTGCCGCTCGCAACGCAAGGGCCCGACCCAGGATTTATTTACGACGAAGGCGATTCGTTCATCAGTCGCGGTTTCGCGGATGCGACCGGCAATTTTCGCGTCGGTGTTGATTTTGCAACGCGCACCGGGATGGATCATCCGTACCGATGGGGTCTCGGCACGCCACTCGCGCCGGGCGAAGCGCGCACGATCACCGGCTTGATTCGCGTCAAGCACCCGCAAACACAACTGTACTGGACGGGTCTCGTGCAAGAACATATCGCGTGGATTCAAGATCGCGTCGGTGTGCAAGCGATTCAAGTGATCGAATCGTCCGACAAATTGCCGGAGATCGTCAGTGTTAATTTTTCCGTCGCGCCGGATCGCACGCTCAACTTCAGCATCACGCTCAAGAACACGCGCGCGACCAGTTTGCCGACCCAGGATCCGCAACCGGGTTTTGTGTACGACGAGGGTGACACATTTTATTCGCGCGATTTTCCCGACGTGCCCGGCGCGATGCGCGTCGCGATTGATTTCGACAATCGCACAGGCGTAGATCATCCGTACCGTTGGGGACTCGGCGCGCCGCTCGCGCCCGGCGAAACGCGCACGATCACCGGCGCGATTCGACTCGCGTCCGCGCAAGCGCAAAACTATTGGGCGGGCGTCGTCGAGGAACGCGTCGCGTGGTTGCGTGATCGTGAAGGCGTGCAAATGATTCGTGTCGAATAGCAAAGACCTGACAGGTTTTTTGAAACCTGTCAGGTCTTTGCACTACGGATTCGGCAACGGTTCCGGCGTCGCGCCCGGCGGTGCGGGCGTGATGAACAACATCGCGGAGGGGCGTTCGCTCTCAAATGTAAATTCGATTTTATCGTTCATCAATTGTCGCCCAGTGCGGCGGAGTTTGATCGCGCCGTCGCTCGTTTGCACATCGTAAATCACATTCGGCGCGAGGGCGCGTAGAACAACGCGGCGTTCCGCTCACGCGATCGTACCGCGAAATAAAAAGACGATCCCGCGCCGCGTGTTCGCATCGTAAAACTCAATCGCGTCCGGTTCGTTCGGCGGTTGAAGCATCGGTAAACTCAAATCCGATTGCGGAAACAAATGATACATTCGCCCGCGCGCGATAATGTCGCGCACGCTTTTGTAGCGCGCGATTTCGCGCGCGACCTCATCGCGAAACTCGCGCGACCAATCTACCGTCGTAACCGAAATCGCGAACGCGCCCATCATTCGACTGCGCAGCCACCCGCGCAAAATCGCGAAATCGCGATTTGCTTCGCTCAACGGTTCGAACCAGGATTCGACCAGCGCGGAATTGAGATATTCCGGCGGAAACGGAAAACTCGCGCCGACCGCGTGATAGCGCACGCGATAACTCGGATCGGTTTCGTCACTCAACCACGCGACATCGCTACGCCGCATCAACGCGTAATCCATCCGATTGCCGCCGCTCGCGCAATTCTCGATAATGAGATTCGGAAACTCGGCGCGCAGAAAATCAAAAATGTCGTACAAGCCGTGAACGTGCGCGTAATTTTCAATCCCAGGAATCCCGGGCGCATCGCACGACATCCACATATTATTGTCCCACTTGAGCCAATCCACATGATAGTCGCGAATCAAGCGCGCGAGCCAGGTTTTCATCCACGCGCGCGCGTCCGCGTTGCCCAGGCAAATCATCGTCGTGCGCGCTCTGCCTTCCGGCAAATCGCCGACCCAGTTTGTGTTCGGCGCGATCCACGCGATCGGAATTTCTTTGCCGACGTACGCCAAATCCACACGTTCGGGTTCGACCCACAATCCAAATTTCAAACCCTTGCGGTGAACGTAATCGGAAAATGTTTTGAGTCCGCGCGGAAATTTTTCGCGATTCTCGCGCCACGTTCCCAAGCCGAATGAAAAATCCGCGACCTGCGGCGATCCTTCGTACCAACCCGCGTCAAGTACAAAAACTTCCAAGCCCATCACCGCGGCATTGTCCACATCGCGCATCAAACGCGTTTCGTCGAGATCGGTATAGTACGCGAACCAGGTATTGAATTGCGTCCACGGAAAATCCGCCGGGCGCGCGCGCAACAAATAGCGCCGCGCGAAGTTGTGCGATGCGAACGCGGCTTCGTCAATGCCGCCGCGAAAAAATCCGAGGAAGCGGCGCGGCGATTGAAATTTTTCGCCCGGCGCGAGATCGAGATGAAATTCATCCAAGCCCGCGCGCAACACCGTGTGCCCGGCTTCGCGGCGCGCGCGCAATTGCCACGCGCCCGACCACTCGATGCCGCCGAACAATCCTTCGCGCAAATTCGGCGCGATCAACGCGAACCAGCCCATCGTGTCTTCGGACGAACGCGCGCTCGATCCAATTTGTTGTTCGGTACCTTCGTTCAACTGAACCGAACGCATTCGCAACGCGGGCACCGGTTGAACCTGGGAACGATCCTCGACCGCCGGACTCAACCCCTGAACCCAATGCAAGGTCAACGGCTCGGCGGACGGACGCAGGTCGAGCGAAATAGAATCGAGCGCGTCGAGATTTCGTAGCGTGGTGCGCCCGGCATTTTCGAGGACAACCCACTTGCCGACCACGCTCGTGCCGGGATGTGCGACATAGTGCAAATGCGCGAGCAAGGTTTGGCGCGCAAGCGACACGCGCAATTCGAGCGAACCATCCGCGTTGCGCTGCGTCGCGAAATCGCGCAGAACAAAATCGCGCGACGCGCTCGTGAGGATTTGACCTTCGATCACGACGTGTAACTCTGCGCTCGCGCCGCCGCCGGGCGTGAGCCATTCGCGATTCGACAATTTATTTTTCCAACTGAGCAAGCGATACCTGCTCGCGTTGAAACTCATCCGGCGGCGAATCCCCTCGGTGCCGATTTCCCAGGTTTGCGTTGCAGGATCGTGCGCGATGTACGCGTCGCCCGATTGTGCGATAATGCGCCCGGGCGGAGCGTCCGGCATCGCGGTTTGCGCGTGCGCCGCGCGCGCCATCAACGCGAGCGCGAGGATGATTGCGAAAAGTATAGATCGAAAAAATTTTTGTGTTTGCATTTCGATTTGGATTATACCACAACCCCGATTGACCGCGCGCGGCAAGACGTGATACACTGCGAAAACCTGCAATCGGGCAACCACGAGGGTTGCCCCTACCGATTTGGAAAAGGATTGACGAATGACCAATCGTTTGATTAACGAAACGAGTCCATATCTTTTGCAACACGCGCACAACCCGGTGAATTGGTACGCGTGGAGCGATGACGCGTTACAACGCGCGCGCGCGGAAGATAAGCCGATTTTTTTGAGCATCGGTTACGCGGCATGTCATTGGTGCCACGTAATGGAGCACGAATCGTTTGTGGATGAACCGACCGCGCAATTTTTGAACGCACATTTTATTTCGATCAAGGTTGATCGCGAGGAACGGTCCGATCTCGATTCGATTTATATGAACGCGGTTGTCGCAATGACCGGGCAAGGCGGTTGGCCCATGAGCGTCTTCCTCACGCCCGACGGCGCGCCGTTTTACGGTGGCACGTATTTCCCAAACACGCGCCGTTTCAATATGCCGTCGTTTATGGATGTGTTGGTCGCGATTGTGGACGCGTGGAAAAATCGGCGCGCGGATTTGGAGCAAGGAAGCACGCGCAATGTCGCGATTTTAGCAAGCGGCGGATTGCCGCGCGAGTGGATCGGCGAAAGCGCGTTGAGCGCGGAAACGCTCGCGCAAGCCGGTGAACAAATTTATCACGCGTTTGATTGGACGAACGGCGGCTGGGGCGACGCGCCGAAATTTTCGCAACCGCTGGCGATTGAATTTTTGATCCGCCGATACACGCGCACACGCGATGAACTCACACTGAAAATGATCACAACCGCGTTGACGAAAATGGCGCGCGGCGGAATTTACGATCAACTCGGCGGCGGCTTTCATCGGTACACGACAAACGCGATTTGGCTTGTGCCGCATTTCGAAAA
>Ga0233425_10007680_pt1 | contig 14945 bp, 12 predicted proteins | sample Watercolumn_Towu_2_FD_181712 | JGI IMG/M metagenome (GOLD analysis project Ga0233425, IMG submission 181712) | Freshwater microbial communities from Lake Towuti, South Sulawesi, Indonesia - Watercolumn_Towuti2014_140_MG | ecosystem: Environmental > Aquatic > Freshwater > Lake | place...
GACGGCCAGCGCTCGATGTTCGTGGGCAAGTGGCGCCAGCTCCGATACAGGCACTTCGCTTGTGAATCCGAAAATCTTGTAGTTGCTCTGATGAACTTTCAGGATGAGCGCGGTCTCCGGCGTAATTGCGTTCTTGTAGTCCTTCAAATGTGTGCGATTCGTAGTTCCAACTTCAACCAGCCTGGCGCCGCTCCGCTTCATCACATCCGGCAGGCGGAAGGATCCGCCGATCTCCACCAACTCACCTCGTGAGACGATGACCTCTTTGCCGTCGGCGAGCGTGTTGAGGATGGCCATCGTGGCCGCGGCGTTGTTGTTGACGACAAGAGCGGCTTCCGCCCCTGTGATTTTCCGAAGCAAATCCTCAACCTCTTTGTAACGGTCGCCCCTCTTCCCTGTTTCGAGATCGATCTGAAGCGTGCAATAGTTGGTGACTACTTCCTGAAGAGCGTCCTGGGCCGATTCTGAAATCGGGGCTCTCCCCAGAGCCGTGTGCAGGACAATCCCGACGCCGTTCACGCATCGCCGGAGTCCGGGCGTGAGGTTGGAGCTGATGATCGACGCGAGCTGGCGAATCAACTCATTATCATCAGGAAGCGTCACCTCTGCGCCAGCGATGACCTTCTGGCGGATTGCGTCGAGGAATCGGCGGATTTCCTCCACCACCAGTGTGCGCGGATGGATCTCCAGCAATGCTACCATTGCAGGCGCTTCGAGCAGCCTGTCAACTTTTGGCAGTGTTTGGAGTATGTTCGTTGACGCTGTACTCATGAGGTGCTCCCCACCGGACATGAACATTCTTGCATACGGTGCAATTGAGGCATCGTATACAGTCGGGAGAATTCGGATCATCGGAAATTCTGATTTGCGTCGGACAAACGTCCACGCAAAGATTGCAGTCAACACACTGCCCCTCAACCTCAAGTCTCATGAAGCTGAAACGATTGAAATGGGCATAGATCGCCCCGAGAGGACAGAGTGTGCGGCAGAAGGGCCTGCTTGTAAAGACAAACAGAACAAGAAATGCGATCATGATCGAAATTTTGAGAACATACAGCCACCCGATCATATCAGGCTCGATCACAGGCATCGAGTCCGCGGGATTGAGTGGATTCCAGATCACCCAGGGAATGCCGGCGCTCAGTGTGCCCCATGGACAGATCCTGCTGAACCAGTGCGCTTCGACGAAGTACGGGAGAAGAATTGCGAGGACGAAGAGCGACACATACTTCCCGTATTTCAGGCCCGGATGGATCCTGAACTTTCTGCTCTTGATCTTGTACGTTTGGTCCTGTATCCATCCGAACGGGCAGAGCCATCCGCAAACCGATCGGCCAAAGACGATGCCAATCGCTCCGAGGAACCCGACGAGGGCGAATGGGAATTTGCCGATTGCGCTGAAGTGCTGGAGAATGCCGATTGGGCAGGCGGAGAGGGCGGTCGGACAGGCGTGACAGTTGAGTCCCGGGAAGCAGGTCTGCTTCAGAGGGCCATCGTAGATTTCTTTTGATGCGACAACGGGGTAATAGCTATTTGGAAGGATGAGCCCAAAAAAAGCTACGATCGGTGATCGCGTTCTACGAAGTGTCGCGTAGGTCTTTTTGGACTCTTTGATATCCATATGTGCTTGGGATTACCCGATCCCAATACAATCGAGTCAGAGTGTGGCGCTCTCGATGCGGATGAGCGTGAGCTCTCCTGCGAGCACGCCGGCGATGAGGGACCCTATGAAAACCAGCATCAATCCGGTTTTGAGGCTGTTCGAGTGCCAGAATTTCCTGGTCGGGCTCTGCATGATCGTATTGAGTTCGCTCGTGGGAGAGCTTGGAACGGTGCTTGGATTGGTTCGAAGAAACTACAAAAAGGCGTAAAGAATTGCAAGGAAAGCACGTGGTGGCATGAGATGGGACTTCGGAGGATTCTTTTTGCAGAAATCGGGTCAAAATTGTCGATTTCCTCAACACCTCCTCGGACGGTTTAAACCGTCGCCGGTGCTTGAAAAAGCAAATCCCCGCCCAAACCTCGACGGAGACTTGTCAGACCCCAACTCAAAAAGGCATCGCTCAGCCTACTTGCTCTGACCTTTCAGGCTCAACCGCATGACGCCCGCATGCTGAGTCCCCGCATACAACAGCGAGTTCTTCACGTCGATCTCCAGCCGAGTAATGTCACGGTCGGTCAATCCGTTGCCGTACTCGGTCCAACTCCTGCCTCCGTCATTACTCATCCACACGCCCTCCTTCGATCCCGCGAAGAACTGTCCCGGTTTCGACGAGTTGGCGACGACACTGCTCATCACTTGCTTCTGCGTCGGAGGCGTCCAGGTCACGCCTTCATCCTCGCTCAACCAGATTCCATTGTCAGCCGCAACAAGCACCCTCTTTGAATTCGAGGGATCGAAACAGATTGCATTCACGGAGGCAGCTGCTCCAAAGAGATCCGTTACTTCACTCCAGGTTGCTCCCCCGTTCATCGATTTGAACAGCAGGCTCTTGGTCGGATTGTGCGCAGTCGCTTGCCCGCCGGCAAAGAGCAGGGGTTTCCCGCCAAGCCGTACCGCAATGGCCTTCGCCACGCCTGCATTGTTGTAAAGCATGATACGCGTCCAGGTCTTTCCTTCATCCATGCTTTGGAACACCGCCATTTTCCGAACGCTCGATTTCACATCCAGCGCACATCCCGCCTGGTAAATCGTCGTCCCGGCAACCGCAATAGCGTAACCATCATCCATACCATCATCGAGTTTGGTCCAAGTGGCACCGCCACTTGTGCTCACGAAGAGCCCGGCGTTCCCTCAACCACCCCCTTCGATGGCGAGAACCTTGTATGGTTTCTTCGGCATCACCTGAATGTCACCGATGCTCGTGCATGTGTAGAACACCGGAAGCTGATCCCACGCGACGGCAGATGCCCCGGCCGCAGAGGTCATGTACACCGCATTGGTCATGACACCCGCAAGGAGCGTTCCTGGTGAAGAGGCTGAGAGTCGCAATGACGTTATCTGCGTACCGAGTATCCCCTTGTTGCTGGGCACCCACGTTTTTCCAAGGTCAGTGGTTCGGAAGATCCCGGCCGTATTTGAAACAAAAACGGTCGTTTTCGCCCCCGCAGCGACGACCACGGAACTCACACCGCTGCCCGGCAGCTTTCCCGCGGCCTCCTTGAATGTCACGCCGCCATCGTGGCTCTCGGCAACCCCTTTCCCCGCAATGGCAAACAAATGATCGTGATTCGCCGGATCGATCCACAGACGCTGGGGGGTGGCAACCGTTCCCTTGTTCTTCTCCCATGTCCCACCGCCGTCGGTGCTCCTGTAGACTCCGCTGTAGTTCAGGAAGTAGATCTTCCGGGAATCCCTGGAATCAATGACAATATCGTCCACAGGGCTGATGTAGTTCGTCTTCACCGTCAGCGTTGTGAACGTCTTCCCTCCGTTCGTACTCCTATAGAGAAACTTCGAATCAGTGGTCATCATCATGGGATACGCGCCTACATAGACAACGTCGGGATTCGAATTGTCAAGTGTCAGGTTTGTTGCCCAGCCCCGATCGGACAGCACTTCGGTGGTCATCCACGTTGATCCGTCATCAGTGCTCTTGAGATAGACGATGCCCTGAGTCGTCGGAACCTGAGCAAGTGCATGAATCGTCCCTGGCGTCTTGGCGTCAAACTCGATTCTCGAGAATGAATAGATTGGCGGAAGCGGCTTCGAACTCCAGGTCCTTCCCTGATCCCTGCTCTCATACAGCCTGCCCGGCTCAGGCAACTCGCCGCCGATGACGCCGAACGGCGCCGAACCTGTGACGGCGTACAGCATGTCCGGCTTGTGGGGATTCGCCTTCAGGCAGGCGATTGCCGACTCAAACTCCCAGCACTTTGCCCATCGAAGTCCGCCATCCGTGGAGCGGAACAATGGCGCTGGATTGCCCTGGAGCGCGGCATACAGAATGTTCCCCTGCAGCGGATGCTGAACGAGGGCACCGATGACCCCGCCTTCAGGTCCAATCCCCTTCCAGCGGTTTGTCTGGGCGAAGCCGGTCATCAGCAGAAGCAGAAGGCAGGCAATGACGAGTACGGTTTTCAGCAGGTGATTCATCATCTTTCCCTCCCTCAGTCGTTCACAAATTCCGATCGATGTGCGCCGGACGCATCGGCAGCCAGAACTACCTGACTGCCCCGAATACGTGCTCGAGCATCCGTTCAAGAGGTTTCTCTTCAAGGTCCTTTGGGGTCGCCAGAATCTTGCCCGCTCCGTCGACGAGGTACTGCTTTGGCAGAACACTGACCGAGAAATCCGCCAACAGGCCGGTATTGGTCGTGACCAGGGCGTGGAGCCACGGCATTTTCCACTGCCCCCCCCGGAATGCTCTGACGTCATCCGCTTTGGCATCGAGTGAAAGACTTACGATCTCAAAGCCTCTCGTCTTAAATTTCTCATAGACTCTTTGCATACTCTCCATGTTTCTGATGCACGTGCTGCTCCACGTCGCCCAGAAATCAATCAGGTAAACTTTGCCCTTCATGATCTGACTCGAGATGATCAACGTCGTATCCTGCAGCGACCGAACTCTGAACGCCGGAATCTCTTTGCCTGCACCGAGCACCTTCTTGACAGCAAACCGGCTCTTGATCATGTTGAGCCATGGATTGTTGGCGAGCCTCTCGAGCGCCAGCTCAAGATACTCCTGCATGACTGCATCGTTCTTCTTCGACTGGATCTGCGTCAGTATATTATAAAACATGTTCCCTTTGGTATTGATGTCTTCCACTTCATCGACGGCCCCGAGAAGAGCATCCTTGAACCCGCTCCCGAAGCCGGTCAGCTGACCGGCCGAAACAAGGGGGCTGAACAACTGATAGACCTGATTCGCGGGGAACCGTTTCACTATCCCCGGAAACTCCCTGAAAAAGAGCTTGGCGATTTCGGGATCTCCCTCGCCGGATCCGTCCGTGAAGTACGAAAGGAGAAGCCACGGACGGATCAAGGGATCCTCCTCCTTTCCTAGTTGCGCTGCAACTTCCGCCAGCTCGGCCTTCCGGTCTTTCTGGTATTTGAAGTCTTTTGCTTCACCCCCGGCATCGATGAATGCCCGGTATGCCGCCGACCAATTCCTCGTCTGCTGAGTCATCCTCCAGCGGATCATGGTATACCGGGCTGCCCTCGAGACAGGATCCGCAAAGGTAACCTGAGGAGGGTTCTCCGATATGAGCACCAACCTTGGATCATATACGATCCGCACCTTTCCTCCTTTGGCAGTCACGAACGACCGGTAGTCTCCGTCGCCGTCGTACTCGAAGTATTCCGACTGCGTGCCGTTGATCGTCCGGCCTATCGACTCGGCGCCGATCACCTGATAACCGACTTTTTCCTCTTTCGTCACGATCTCTGCGCTGAAGGATCCGTCAGCTTCACGGTTCATCTCCTTCGCCTCGGACTGTCCCCACATATTGAAGGTGCCCATCATCCTCATCACTTTCGGTTCTTTGATGAAGCGATAGGTACCGAGGCGGACGTCGACGTTCAGGGAGGTCCCCGTTTCCAGGAGGAACGGGATGTCTTCCGAAAGATGAAAGAGCCCCGCAAATTTCACAGTGACGACGCCCGTGTCTTTCACCGTCAGAGAATACGAGCCGTCGGAGCCCGCATGAACTGTTTCCGCGGCGCGCTGGCCGCCCCCTCTGTAGACGTGAATATCCGTCTGCTGCATCGTTCTTCCGTCAAACCCGAGCAGCTTGCCCGTGATGGTCGCAGCCGGCTGCGCCCACATTGCATTTGCCACACAGACAACCAGGAACAGAATGAATGTTCTCATTGAACACACTCCATGGCTTCGCGGGCGAGTCGTCCGCGATGAACATTGATCACCATCAGAGATCATTCTTCAATGCACGCTCGACTTCCTTTTTCAGCTGACCGACGCGCGCGGTTTTGGCGGAGAATACGATAGTCCCCTTCTTTCCGATCATGATGATGCGAGGGAGTTTGACAAGCTTGTAATCGGTTGCAATGGTCGACCCCCTGCCGACGACGACCTCAAATGGCGGCGGAGTAGACTTCGCCCACGACAGGAGCGCGTCGACGCGATCAATGGGATTGACGAGGAGGACTTTGACGTCAGGAAACTCTTCGTGAAGTTGGATGAGAGACGGAACCTCCGCCTGACATTCCCTTCACCTGGTTTTCCAGAAGTGGAGAATAACGATGTTCTTGCTGAGGAAGGAACTGAGAGCGACCTGCGATCCGTCCAGCGTGGGGAGATTGAAATCTGGAGCCTGGCTGCCCACGGCAAGCCCGTCCTGGGCAAGAAGTGGCAGACTGAACAGCATGAGGACTGCGACAATGTGCGGTAGTGGGATGCCTGCTCTCACGATCATGGCGTTTTTCACGAAAGGTGCTGGAACATTCAGCTACGGTGACTGAAACTTATTGCTTTGGCAGTCAAAAGTCAATCGCATGAAGCGCGGCGAAAAACAAAAACGGTGAAGTCCATAACTGCTTGTACTTCACCGTTTGAAGCGTCTAGGAATTTTCGACTGCGCTATTTTGCTTCCATTGCCTTCTTGAGCGAGTCGAATCGGTTCTTGTAATATGATTTCTGATTTTCAGGTGCCAGCTCCACGGCCTTCTCTCCCGCTTTGAGTGCCTCGTCATTCTTTTTCAGCTTCTGATAGACAATCGCGAGCGATCCCCATCCCGACGGTACTGCCGGCGCAAGTTCGACCGCCTTCTTGGCTGCCTGCAATGCGCTTTCCAGGTTGTTACCCTGACTACCCCAGAAATTCGCGTAAGAACCAAGCTTGTTTGCGTCACTCATGAACTTGTCGATGTACTTCGGACCGTAGAACTCAATTGCCTTGTCGTATTTCTTCATCGCACAGCATGCATTCGCCGCCTGACGGATGTAGTACTCCTCTCCCGGCTTCAGCTTCGTGGCAAGCTCAGCCATCGCCAGTGCACTTTCGTGGTTCATTGACTTCGAGGACCAGAACGTCGCATACTGGATCAGGTTGTACGCGAGCGACGAGGCTTTGCCGTCCATGAACTCGTTCCCGTACACTTCATCCGCTTTCGCAGTGTCGCCCTTCGTGACATACAGCTCGGCCAGATCCCGAACATTTGAAGGATCGGTGTTGTATTGCTGAGATTCCACCAGTTTCTCCCCCAGTTCCACCGCCTTGTCGATGTTCTCTTTCGAAGTGATGGCTTTTCGTGCGAAGGCAGAAACGACCTGTGGATCATTCGGAGCGTTCGCAATGGCGTCCTCAAAGAACTTCGCCGCCTCTTCCTTCGATCCGGACCGCGAATAGTACATCGCCAGCCGCTGGTAGGCAGACTTCACCATCTCGCCCGATTTGTACTTCTTGACAAATGCCTTCATCGGCTCGGCATCGACCTTCATGCCGAACAGCGAAAGCTGGCCAATCTGGTATTCGGCGTACTGCGTATTCGGGACTTTGATTTTGCCGTACTCCGTCGTTCCGCCCTTGCCGTCGGGATCGAGCGCTATCGCCTCTTTATAAAGCGCGACGGCCTTCTCCTGATTATAACGACGATCGTGCTTTTTCGCCAAACCGAACACAACGGCCACGTCCCGGGGATTCTTGGCGTACGAGTCGGCATAGGACTTGTACGTTTCTATCCCTTTGTAGGATTTGTCGATCTGGTCGTTGAATTTCTCGGCTGGTGGGCCATAGCCAACATGCCAATCGACTTCCGATCCGTCCGGATCGAGAATCAAGACAGTCGGTGTCGCCCTGATGCTGAACTTGTTGAATACTTCTTCACCCTGTTTCTGTGTCCGGTCGGCCCGGAACAGAACAAAATGAGAGGTGAGGTAATCCTGGAACTTGGGGTTTTCGAGATATTGCTGACCCAGCAATATGCAGCCACCTCAAGTGGGAGAGAAGAAATCGACGAGCACTTTCTTATTCTCGCTCTTTGCCTTGGCGAGAGCCCCGTCGAGACTTCCCTTGAACCAGTTCTGTGCGACCGCCGTAGAGGCGAACATCGCAAGAACCGCTAGTCCAATGAGCTGTCTCTTCATGAAATTGCTCCGTGGTGAGTGTGAGTGATGGGACGCGTTCTGACGCGCCGATGGTAATCTACTACTCTTTGCGGCGGCTGTCAAGACCTATGCGAGACAGCCCGGCTTGTAATGGATCCAACTCCTCGCTTTGCTCCTCTATCAGGTACTGCAGTTTTTTCCTGCACCTCAGTTTCCCAGGCCCACCCCGTCAAAGCTTCAGCCAGCGGACAATGTCTGTGAGCACCTCTTCGGAGACATGTCCGGCTCTTTCGTACTCGGACGGCGTGCTCTGCATTTCACCGGAGATGAAGAGATGGTTCAAAGGCGGGTAGAGGGAGAATGTAACATTGGATTTGTTTTTCAGCGCCGATCGCCAGCGGTCGAAATCGGTCTTCGTCACCTGGTAGTCGCGTCCGCCCTGCATGATCAGGACCGGCACCACAAGTTCCATGGCGAGCGCAGCGGGGTCATAGCCTTTGAGATCGAGCCAGTACGAAGCAGGTGCGGCAAAGAACGAACCAGCAGAACCGGTATCGGTGGGAGCCAGCGCTTTTATCCGCTCGCGTTGCTTCTTCGCGTCTGCCAATCTCCTCTGCTCGTACTCATCAATCACACCGTCGAGGGTGAACAAGTATGTGAGCTGCTCGACTATCAGATCCTCCAGGGGGCGCGTCGCACCGGCAAGGATGATGAATCCGGCTATACGCTTGTCCCTCACCCCGATACGAGGCACGAGCATTCCGCCAAGACTGTGGCCGAGGACATAGATCCGGGAGGTATCGATTTCCTTTCTTCCGCGCAGCAGGGCCACCGCCTCCAGCGCATCATCGATCGTCTCGTCCTTCACCGTCAACGTCCCGCGAAGCGCAGACATGTCTTTCGCATATTCCCTCGTGCGTTTTTCGTAGCGAAGCACTGCGACGCCGCGTGTCGCCAACCCCCAGGCAAGATCCTTGAATGGCTTGTTCGGACCGATGGTTTCGTCCCGGTCATTCGGTCCGGAACCGTGTACAAGGACGATGGCAGGCGGGTTCGGTTTGTTCGCAGGAAGGGTCAGCGTGCCTCTGAGCAACCAGCGCCCAGAACCAACGGTGACCTCTTCCTCACGGAACACCTCGCGGTTCGCATAGATCGGAGTGGAATACGCAACAGCAGGTTGAGACGGCACAAAGAAGAGCCCTGCGATTTTTCCGGTCTGATTGAACACAATCCTGGCGTCAACCGGATTTCCTTCGAACCCACACGTTACATGCATGATATCGTAGGTGCCATAGCGAAGGTAACGAAGCCCCTGCTGCTCCTTGAACCTGCCTGCCTGTTTCTGCACCCCGTCCCAGGTCTCCTCGATTTTCGCGGCAGGCATCACTGCTTTCATGGTGCTGTCGAACATCGCCACGCAGTCGTCGAATCGGCGCTCGGACATGGCTTTCACAAATGCACGGGCGGCAATTTCACATCGGACGGAGTCCTGGGCAAGCATGGTGGCGGAACATGCGCAAGCCACGATCAAGACTATCGAAATACGGCGATGTTGCATCATCGTTGTCTCGCTGAGTCGGATGCGATCGGAATCAGAAACAAAGTGGGCGAATAGCCCACCAACATCATGGTTCGAGCTTGAACCGGACCCTCAGAACACCGTTTTCCCACGTCGAGGATCCTATCTTGAATACGCCAATCGCTTTGGAACTGGCTGCATGGATCCCGCTGCACGGGCAGGAATCGTAGTCGCCTATGGAGATGATGCGGACAGTGTCCCCCGCTTCCTCGGGAAGGCGTTTCAACGAGAATCGCTTCGAAGCCTCTTCTCGGCTCAGAAACTCTTCCCTGACAGGCAGGTCAGCCTGGATCACCGCATTGACCCGCTTCTCGATTTCGGTCTTTTCTTCTGTCGTCAGATCACGGTCAAAATGATAGTCGCACTTCGACTTCTTCTTTTCAATGTGCGCGCTGAACGCCCTGCCACAGTTAAACATCCTTACCATCGTCTGGTTGAGGAGGTGTTCGGCGGAGTGCATGCGGGGATCGTATTCCTTAGGATTTCGGTTGAAGTCGTTCATGGCTCGCGTGCAATTGTACGTTGGTCAGGACAAAACTACTTGGGAATCTTGTGAAAGGCAATATGGATTGCGGATTACGGATTTCGGAATGCGGATTACGGATGGTTCGACTCTCCCGTCAATCACACCCAATCGACGGATCGCTCATCAGAGCTTGCGGATTGCGGATTTCGGATGAGGGATTGAGGTTTGAGGAATGCGGATCTCGGTTGTGCGCCTCTTGCGCCTCCGATTCTCCGGTCGCGCAGATTGGGGATCGCATCCTGGATCGTGGTGAGAAAACAGCCTTGGTGTCAGTTCCTGTTCTTCTTCCGGTACTCTGATCTAAGGAGCTCGTAGGTCGTGGCAATCCCGGCGATCTCTTTTCGATACAGATGCAGATTGACTTTCCCCTCGAACGCCCCCTTGCACCGATCGCTGATTCCCGCGACGCAGTTCTTCCACGCACTCCAGGAAGGCAACGTCGAGAGTTCTCCTTTATAGAGCCTATCGAAGCATGTGGCAAGGTAGTAGCCCGTGCGATCTTCAACGATTTGGTTCCTACCATCAGTGACGAATATGGCAAAGGGCACGATCATATCGTTCGTGATCGACGTGTCGATTGCCCATCGTTCGCCAAACCACACGCGGGATTTCAGCCATGGCTCAAGTCCGATGACTCCAACAGATGGATCGGCAGGAAGCCAGGTTCCGCTGCTCTCATCATAGATCTCAACCCACCGGTGATCATTGTGCTGCTCACCGAATACGGAATAAGCATTTCCCCGGGAGGATACCAGTCCTTCGGCTGAGCGCTGCCGCCTCTCGCTCCTCGGCTGCACGTTGATTTCGGCAACCTGCCGGTATCTGATCCCGAGCGTTTTGATCAAGCTCATATAGACTGTCGCCAGCTCGAAGCAGTTCCCCCCCTTCCGGGCGATAATCTCCTTCACAGTCCGCTTCTTGTAGTCCGTCGACAGCCATTTGAATTTCCCGCTCAGCCAGGAGAGAAGGCGCTCGGCCCGCTGGTAGTCCGTCCTTGCGTCCGCTACGATGGAGGCAGCAAACTCTCCCAGGTCAAGCCGGGATGTGTCGATCGGAGAGTCAACAGCGCCGACTGGGCTGTTTGCTTTCTGCTGTGCGGATGCTGTAATCAAGAAGAGCGGGAGCAGCCACAAAAAGTGAGTTCGCCTCAATTCATCCTCCGGGAGTCAATAGTAGTAAGACCCTTCTTTCTCGAAATGGTTGCTCGGGCCCAGCGCCACGTTACCGCAGGAAGGATCTGCACGGAGATCACCCTCCCAGATTGACGTCGAGGTGCTTTGCATGCGACTGCATGATGTCGTTGAGCTCCCGCTGAAGATCATTGGAGATGACAGGATGCACGTCGCCCCCGAGGAGCTCGGCGACACGCCTGGCCGCCTGGTCTGCGGCTGTCGGTTTGCCCGACTGCACCCACTGGTCGTACCCGTCCCGGTTGATGACATGCGGGTATCGCTGCTCAAGCGCGTGCCACTGCAACGTATGCGGATGTGTCAGGAATTCGATCTCGCATCCGGGTTCGGGGTAGAGATCAAGAGCGATGGGTTCGTCACGCTGACTGATGCCGCTGATCATCCGATATGCCATCCCGCAAATGTCATTGTCCAGAACCAGCTTCTCGAGGCTTTGTGTCGACTCGTAGTTCATCATGCCGCCGCCGGAGATGACATTGATCCCGGAAAGCGCTCCCAGCACCGCCCCCATGCCGGTTTCGAGTCCCGCCTGCGCATCGACGCACTTCGAGTCGCTCAAACCGGTGTAGGCATGTGTCGGCAATCCAAGCGACTTCCCGATCTGGCTGTACGCAGCATCGATCATCATCGTCTCAATTGAACCCATGGGGGGACTTGCCGCATGCATGTCGAAGCAGGCGGGCGATCCGCCGAAGATCACCGGCGCTCCCGGCATCGCGAGCTGGGTAATGACGACACCGGCGAGGTTTTCAGCCGTCAATTGGACAAGCGCGCCGCTCAGCGTTGCCGGCGCGGTTGCTCCCGTCAAAGGCATGGCAACAAGCTCCGAAGGAATTCCGGCGCGCGCGCAATCGATGAGGCTCTGCGTCGTGAGGCTGCTCCATTGCAGCGGAGGAGACGGGCACGCATCGAAAATCGCCAGCGGCTTTTCCCTCAGCGCCGCTGCGCCGCCCCGGACAGCTGTCAACATCTCAAACATGGGCTTGAAGCCCTTGACCGTGAACAGCCCCGTCACGATCGGCTTCGTACAATACTGAAGCGCCACGGAGAGACGATGACAATCTGAAATCGACTCCGGAACATCTCCGCTGATGAGCCCTGTGCTTTGTAAGTGGAAATTCTCGAGTAGTTGGATCAGACCGTGGAATCTGACAAGGTCGTTGACACCGGGGGTGCGCTCGGCCTGCAGCCCGTGATCGAATATTCGAAGAGCCGCTGAGCCCGGGTCAAAGTGCACTTCGTCACCGCCGACATGAAACGATGTCTCCTCGTCCGCGCTGAACATCTTGATGGAGTGCGGCGCGGTTTCAAGTGCATGTTCAACGAGTCCTGCCGGGATGAACACACGCCTGCTCCCGCCCTCAACACGTGCGCCAGCCTGCCGCAGGAGATTAATAGCTTCTGCATGCTCAACGAACACGCCGACGCGTTCAAGCAGCAGATAGCTTTCGTCAACGATACTCTTCAAGAGTGTGTCACTCAGGAAGTGAACAGAAGGCCGCAACGTGGGAACCATGAGAGAGTGTCCTTATGTATGGTAAAGCGGGAATCAGGAGTCAGGGATCAGAAGTCAGGAGACAGAAGGCAGGAGACAGAATGGCCTATGCTGAATTCTGAATTCTGGATTCTCAATTACGCTTTCGCGTGTAAAACCAATAAAACGGCAACGACGCCAGAAGCAACACGATCCCCATCAGCGCATCACGTGATGCTTCGACGAGAGTATTGAACAGGATCCATCCGGCGGCAGCAACGAAGAGAAGCGTGGCGTACGGGTATGCCCACGCTTTGTATGGCCGCGGGGCGTCAGGCATTCTGCGCCGCAGAATTATGACCGAGACAGCCGTCAGTCCGTAGAACATCCATGAACCAAAGATAACGTACGATGCGATTTGATCATATGAGCCGCTGAGCGTGAGCAATGCGCTCCAGACTCCCAGCGCAATGAGCGTAACGAAGGGAGTACCGAAACGAGTGTGGAGCTTGCCAAATCCCGGGGCGAACGTGCCGTCGGCTCCGGCAGCGTACATCGAGCGCGCATCGCTCAGAAACGAATTGTTGATCGTTCCGAACGTGGAACAGAGGATCCCGGCGATGACGAGCGACGTGCCAAACGGGCCAAGAACGACGGATGCTGCATCCGCCGCGATACGCTGCGATCCTGCCATGGCCTCAAGCGGAATTACGTAGACGTACGCGAGGTTGACGGCCAGATAAAGCACAATCACCACCCCCGTTCCAATCAGAAGCGAGAGAGGGACATTTCGTTCCGGGTTTCTGATCTCGCCGGCAGACTGAGTCACTGTCGTCCATCCTTCGTACGACCACAGGACGGAGATCATCGCCAATCCCAGCGCCGACGTCAGGTCACCGGACCAGCGCTCCGGCCACCATGGCATGAAGTTATCGGAGCTTCCTTTGTCCGACGAAAAGACCGCAACGATGATCGTCACAAGGGCAAGGACCTTGGCAAGAGTGAAAACGTTCGTTACCCAGCCGCCGAGGCGGACGCCTCTGATGTTGACGAGAGTGGCGAGCGCGATGACGGCCATGGCCGCAATCTGGGTTGAATCGATCCGCAACAGAACCGGATATCCGAGAAAGGAAATCGTTTTGCTGAAGAGCGGATCCAGCGGAATGAGCGATGGAAAGAAGTATCCGAGATAGCGTCCGAAGGCAACCGCAATGGCGGCCAGCGATCCGGCCGTGTTGATGAAGAAGTGATTCCAGCTGAACATGTACCCCCACACACGGCCGAAGCTGTTGCGGAGATACACGTACGGTCCTCCGGCCTCAGGGTACAATGAACTCAGCTCCGCAACGGTCAGTGCGCCGAAGAGAGACAGCATGCCACCGAGGACCCAGACGACCAGAATCAGTCCCGTCGAGTGAAGATGTCCGGCGATCGTCGCCGGAACGACGAAGATTCCCGATCCTATGATGGCGGAGATGTGTATCGACAGACCCTCGCGGGGGCCGAGGACACGGCGAAGCTTCTGCGTTTGCTCACTGACGATCAAAAAGACTCCTGCAGGTTCGATGGCACTCCGACAGCTGGGTGCATTGTGGGGGGGCAAACGAACGTAGGGAAGGTAATCGGTCGAGCTCCTGGAATCAATGCAAAAGGCGCCTGAACTCAGTGTACCTAGGAACGATTGCCCAGTTCGCTGAAGCCGGAAGAGTGCCGGAAGGCCTATCCGCGCCGAACGAGTGGCAACGAGATAGAGAGGGTGCTGCCTCTGCCCACTTCATTCTCAACATGAATCTCGCCGCCGTGCTGGATCACAATTTGTTGTGTGATGGCCAGTTCGAAGCCACGAGATACCGAAGGTGGGAGGAATCAACCAGCGCGTTCCGGCTTTTTCTTCTTTCTGCTCAGCGCAATCCCGCCAAATCCGGCAATGACCGCGATGTAGAATCCGAAATCGTACCACCAACCAGTATTGTTCGGTTCATAGATTCTGACGCCGTCGCTGAAGAGTCCTATGATCAGCGAAAAAGGCGCGATCCAGCCATGCCAGACCCCGGAGAAAAAGCCGGCGCGGGCGTCAGGGGAGTACGATCCTCCTCCGGGGAAACAGCCTGCGAAGAGCGTCACCAACAATGCAATCAGTACGAAGGGAAGGAAACGTCTCATTTCTGCT
>Ga0233425_10007681_pt1 | contig 14943 bp, 11 predicted proteins | sample Watercolumn_Towu_2_FD_181712 | JGI IMG/M metagenome (GOLD analysis project Ga0233425, IMG submission 181712) | Freshwater microbial communities from Lake Towuti, South Sulawesi, Indonesia - Watercolumn_Towuti2014_140_MG | ecosystem: Environmental > Aquatic > Freshwater > Lake | place...
TAGGCCCCCCACATGGCCCCGTGCCCACCGCCGCCGAGCTTGCGCCCCAGCACCGGCGCCAGCAGGTCGAGCACGGTGACCACGAGCCCCAGCACCAGGATCACCGCCAGCAGCCCCCAGCCCCAGCCGGCGACCGTCGCCCCCGCCACCATCACGCCTCCCACCACCAGGACGGGCGCGAGCATGGCCAGGGGTGGCCCGGGAAGCCCTGGTAGCACGCCGAAGAGGACGCCGGACGCCGCGCTGAGGAAGCCGAGCCCCACCAGCGCACCGCCACCGGCCAGCGGCCAGTCCATCACACCACCCCGGCGCCGAGCAGCAGGCGCAGGGCCGAGGCGAGCGCCAGCAGCGCCCCCCCGAGGGCGAGCCCGAGGAAGGGTGCCGGTTGCAGGCCCAGGGCGGGATCGGCCCGACGGCAGCCCCAGAGCCCGAGGGCGCCCAGGCTCGCGGGCGCCAGGGCGACGGGGATCGCCAGCCAGTTGAGGATCCCGAAGCAGGGCATCATGGCCACGGTCACCAGCGCAGCGGTGGCGACCAGCAGGATCCGGCCAGGGGTGAGGAGCGGGGTCGGGTCGGTGAAGGAGGGCATGGCGACCAGTCTACGCCAGCCCGAAACGGGATCATGCACCGTGTCCGGGCGGCGCGCCCCCGCGCAGCTCCCGACGGGCGCCGATCCCCGAACGGGCAGGGCCCTACCCCGCCAGGCGCCGGTACTCCTCGAAGGCCTCGACCTGGGCCTGGGCGCGCGCTTCGTCCAGGTCGGGTCGGTGCTCACGACACAGGTCCACGACCTGCCGGTCCAGCGCGCCCTGCAGCGCCATACGCTCCAGGATCCCGGTGGCCTGCACCACGGACATGCCCGGCCGGTAGGGGCGGGTCTCGGTGAGGGCCACGAACACATCGGCGACGGCCATGATCCGCGAGCCCAGTGGTAACTGCTCATCCGCGAGGTGGAAGGGGTAGCCGCTGCCGTCGAGCCGCTCGTGGTGGTAGGCGGCCCACTGCGCGAGGCCCTCGAAGTCGCGGATGGGTCGCAGCGCGCGCCAGGTGAGCCAGGTGTGGGCGCGCATCAGGTTGCGCTGGGCGTCGTCGAGCTTCCCCGGGTACTCCAGCACCTCGCCCGGTACGCCGAGCTTGCCGAGGTCATGGAACAGGCCGGCGGCTTGCATGAGGACCTGCTCGCGAGGCGCGAAGCCCACGAGCGCGGCCAGGCGGCGCGCCACCTCCGCGACCCCCGCCGAGTGGGTGGCCGTGAAGCGCGACCGGAAGTCGACCAGCCGGGCGAAGAACCGTGCCAGCTCGAGCACCTCTTCCATGTCGAGCGCCAGCGCCTGGACGCCCAGGTGACGGCGCAGCTCAGAGCCCAGGGTCGAGGAGACCAGGTCGAGCCACACACACTCGCGATCCGCCACGGCCTCCAGGGCAGCGACCGCCTCGGGAGCGAAGGCCTGCCCGGCCTTCGCGCGGATGCGCTCGAGGATCCCCGGCACCTGCCCGAGCACCTCCCGTTGGCGATCGACCAGGACGGCCACACGGTCGGCCAGATGTACGATGTGGGCCTCCAGCGGCACCTCGACACCCGGGTCCTCGGATCCCTGCCAGGGGGTGTGGTGGTGGGCCACGATGGGTGCGATCCCACGAAACAACTCGAAGGTGGCCAGCAGCCGCGATCCAACCTGCGCGTGCGAGCTGCTCTGGGTGTCCTCGAACTGCAGGAGCGCCACCCGGTCGGCCGAGCTGATGCCGCCGATGTCGTGGAGCGTCCCCGCCACGAGGCAGGCCCTCCGGCGCTCCGCGGGGAGTCGCAGCTCCGCCGCCAGCACAGAGGACAGGTAGGCGACCTGTTTGTGGTGGCCAGCGAGCGCAGGGTCCACCATGTCCAGGGTTTCGGACAGGGACATCAACAGATCGAAGAGGCCGACAGAGTAGTCCGAGATCAAGGGATACCCCCAAACCAAGACCTCGTCCCTACCCTGATCCGGGCCGTGGAGCCAGCGCCCACCCAGGTACCCAGCCGGGACGGTCCGCAGTGGGGTGCCGTCAGGAGCCGTAGGTCTGCTGCAGCAGATCCCGGAAGGGTGCGTAGTCGGTGGTGAGGTGTCCGTACTGCTCCGGGCGGGCGTCGAGCCCGGCGAGGGCAGGCGGGGCCGCGGGCTCCAACCCGAGCAGCGCGCGGATTTCGTCGGGGAACTTGGCCGGATGGGCGGTCTCCACCGAGACGGCCAGCGCCCCCGCCTGGTCCGGGTGGGCGGCGAGGTAGCGCTCCAACCCGGCCCAGCCCACGGCGCCGTGGGGCTCCAGCACGACGCCGTGCCGGTCCCAGGCCGCGCGGATCGTCGCGCGCGTCTCGTCGTCGGGGATGCTCACGGCGAACAGGTCCCGGTTCATCCGAGCGAAATCCGGCGGCTCGCGCACCACCCCGGTCTCGTCCATCCAGCCCCCGTACAGGTCCACCAGCCGCGCGAGGTTGGACGGGTGGCCCACGTTCATGGCGTTGGAGATGCAGTCCCGGGAGGGCACGATCTTGCCGTAGGTGCCGGTGGCGAGGAAGCGGGGGACCTCGTCGTTGGCGTTCGTGGCGATGACCAGGCGGGACATCGGCACACCCAGCCGCCAGGCGAGCACCGCCCCCATCATGTCGCCGAAGTTGCCGGATGGAATCGAGAAGACGATGGGTTCCCCAGCGGCGACATCGGCGACGCGCACATACGCCCAGACGTAGTAGACCGCCTGGGGCAGCAGGCGCCCGATGTTGATGGAATTGGCACTCGAAAGTCGGATGTGTCGCAGGTCAGGATCGGCGAAGGCCTGCTTGACCATGGCCTGACAGTCGTCGAACTTCCCGTCCACCGCGAAGGTCCGGACGTTGCCCCCGAGCGTGGTCATCTGGCGGCGCTGCCGGTCCGAGACCTCGGCGCGGGGAAAGAGCACGACGGAATGGACCCGCGGGACGCCATGGTAGGCGTGGGCCACGGCGCTGCCCGTGTCGCCGGAGGTCGCGGTGAGGATGACGAGGTCGCCCTGGACCTGCTCCATGAGGCCGCCCATCCACCGCGCCATCATCCGGGCGGCGAAGTCCTTGAACGAAGCTGTGGGGCCACGATCGAGCCGCAGCAGCCACCGGCGATCCGTGACCCGCTCCAGGGGGACCTCGTAGTCGTAGGCGTCGGCGCAGATCTCACGCAGCCGAAGTTCCGGCAGCATGCCGCCCGCGAACCGGCGCAGGACCGCGAAGGCGACCTCCGGGTATGTCCGACCCACCAGATCCCGCAGCTCCGCGGCGGCGAACGCTGGCAGGCGTTCCGGCAGGAACAGGCCCCGGTCCGCAGCCTGGCCCATGAGGAGGGCATCTCCGAGCCCCACGGGAGGGACGCTGCGATTCGTGCTGTAGTACCGGATGTCTGATTCCATCGGTGTGCGCGCTCCTGGGGCAGCCGGGGGGCTGGAGGACTAACCAGAAACACAGGGCCACGGGCCATAGGCTCGGGGCTGCGCGATGGGTTACGGCTGGCGTCCAGGAGCACGAAAATGACCGAGCACGACCCCAAAGCCCGCCATCCGGCCGGTCTCCAGCGCTACATCGACAAGAACGACGCCTACCTGGCCCGTCGCACCGACTACATCCGCAACGTGGTGAAGAAGCAGCGCTTCGACACGATCGCGGTCCACGGCCTCTACTGCGTCGAGGACGCCCTGGAGGACTACCAGGGCTCGATCATCGAGCCGATCTTCATGTCCACCTCCCAGGCGTTTCGCGACTCGGACGAGCTGGAGGCCGCCCTCGCCTACCTGATCCCCTCCTGGACCTACTCGCGCATCGCCAACCCCTCCACCTACTACTACGAGTGGACCCTCGCTCTCCTCGAAGGCTACGGCTTCGACGGCGAGACCTCCTGCTGCTGCACCTCGTCGGGCATGGCCGCGATCATGACCGCGGTACAACCCTTCCTGATGCACCGCAGGCAATCCACCTACGAGCCCCGCAACTTCGTCGCGACGGCCCAGTGCTACGGCGGCACCTTCCAGCAGTTCAACGTGCGCCTCGCCCAGGAGCGGGACATCGAGTGCCGCTGGGTCGAGGACCCCACGAACCTCGACGAGTGGGCGTCGAAGATCGACGAAAACACCCGCTTCCTCTACGGCGAGCTGCCGTCGAACCCGGGCCTGGGCTTCTTCGACATCCGGGCTGTGGCCGACCTGGCCCACGCCCACGACCTCCCGCTCATCTGCGACAGCACCGTGGCCACGCCCGCGCTCCTGCGGCCCATCACACATGGCGCAGACATCGTGGTCCAGTCGGTCTCCAAGACCCTCACCAGCAGCGGGTTCGGCATCGCCGGCGCCGTCATCGCCCGCCGGGGAATCACCTCCAACATCCCCAACCAGGCCATGAAGGACGACTTCGCCCTCTACACGAAGTACCTGCCGAACCGGGACTACGGCCCGAACCTCCACCCGCTCCAGGCCATCATGACCCTGAACGACATGCGGACGCTGCGGTCCAAGATCGACCTCATGAGCCGCAGCACCATGCGCATCGCGACCTGGCTGGAGAGCCATCCGCTCATCGAGAGCGTGCAGTACCTGGGCCTGCCCTCCCACCCCCTGCACGAGCTGGCGTCGCGGTACATGTGGCTGGTGGACGCCGAGCACGACGAGCAGTATGGCCGGCCGGTCAACCGCTACGGCCACCTCATGTCCTTCTGCGTGAAGGGCGGTCCGGAGAGGGCCCGCAGGGTTTTCGACGGTTTCCAGCGCATCTGGCGTGCCACGGACCTGGGGCGTATCAAGAGCGTGGCCACCATTCCGGCCATCTCCACGCACCAGCAGCAGGGCGAGGAAGGCCGGCGGCTGGCCCACATCCCGCCGAACCTCATCCGCCTGTGCGTCGGCGCGGAACACCCCGACGACATCATCGCCGACCTGGACCGGGCTCTGGAAGCCGCGAAGTAGCACCCAGCCCTACTCGGCCAGGAACATCTCCATCAGCCTGTGGCCCTCGCGGATCCAGAGGCCGCCGGACTCCGCGGAGGCCTCGTCGAAACCCCCGCGGCCCTCAGCGGGGATGCCCGTGCCAGCCCACGCAAACAGCGGCGGGATGGCGGAGTGGCCGCGGGTGGTGGTGAGCGTGGCGTGATCCGCGGCGACGAGGATCCGCCAGGCGGAAAACTGCCTGAGGCGCGCGAGCACTGGGCCGACGACGGCCTCGTCGATGCGCTCGAGCGCGCGGACCTTCTCGGCGGCGTTGCCCATGTGGGCGGCCTCGTCGGCGGCCTCCACGTGCACGATGACCAGGTCCCAGGAGTCCAGGGCTGCGACGGCGGCCCGCCCCTTGGCGTCGTAGTCGGTGTCGAGGAAACCCGTGGCCCCGGGGACCTCGATCAGGTCCATGCCGGTCAGGACCGCCAGCCCCCGGAGGATGTCGACGGCGGTGATGGCGGCGGCGCGCAGGCCGAAGCGGTCGGAGAAGGCCCGGCACTGCGTGGGGCGCCCCTGGCCCCAGAGCCAGATGCCCGAGATCGGCTCCTGCCCGCGCTCCCGCCGCCGTGCGTTCACCGGGTGGCGGGCCACGATGGCGTCCGCGCGCGCGGTGAGGGACAGGAGGCGCGCGGCGCCGCCACCCCGCGGGAGGTGTCCGGCGATGGGCTGGTCGAGGATATCGTGCGGAGGAGCGCACGAGATGTCGAGGTCGGCCGCGTCGTCCAGCAGCAGGAGGTTGCGGTAGGTGACCCCCGCGACGACCGTGCAGCCCTGATCCGCCAGCTCCTCCTGGAGCGCCGCGACGAGCGCGTCCGCCTCGTCCTGGGTGATGTGACCCCCCGTGTTGTCGCGCATCACGCCCTCGCGCACGACGACGAAGTTGCAGCGGAACACGAGCTGATCCGGGCGCACCGCCAGGTGCTTTGCCGCGGCCTCGATGGGCGCGCGCCCGGAGTAGTGGACGTGCGGGTCGTACCCGAAGAGCGACAGCGTGCCGACGTCCGTGCCCGGGGTGAAGCCGGCGGGGATGGTGACGGTCCGCCCGATCTGGCCGGCGCGCACCACCTCGTCGAGGTGGGGATGGCGCGCCGCGGCCAGCGGCGTCAGCCCCCCGAGCGCCGCCAGGGGTACGTCGTGGGCGCCGTCGGGCAGGATCACTGCGAATTTCATGGGGACTCCCTCGTGCTGGGGCTCCGCCAACAAACACGGCTCGGGGGAGGTGTCAAGGCACTCCGGGCCTCACGGATCCCCCACCTCCCCCCCCCGCACCCCGAAGACCTCCTCCACGAGCACGCGGCCGCTGCCGTCCACGTCCTCGACGTACAGCTCGCGATCGGCGCCATCGAACTCCACCCCGTCCCAGGAGGGGTCGCCCGGCGTGCCCAGCAGGTACTTGTAGGCGACGGAACCGCCGCGGGTGAGGAGCACGGTCGTCGTCCAGGTGCCGTCACCCTGGTCTGTGAGCGCCAGCGCATGCCCCGCCCAGGCGCCCAGCTCGGCCCGGTCGCCCGAGAGGGTCACGGGCCCCTCGTCCGATCCCACGGCGAAGGTGACCAGGACCGTGCCATCGTCCCCGTCGGTGAGCAGCGCGCCGTGGGCCGGCAGCAGGGCGCCCGTGTCCAGCGACTCGGCGATGACCTGCACCGGCCCGGACAGGCCGAGCGGACCCAGCTCGATCCGGGCCTCCAGGGCGCGTTCCCCGGCCGCCGCTGCGGCCAGGTCTACCCGCGCGGCGGCGCCGGGCACGCTCGCGGGGTCGGCGCGGAAGGTCAGGGGCAGGCCGGCGTCCGAGGTGGTCAGGGAGCCGTCCCCGGAGAGGGGGGCCAGCCACAGGACCCAGGCGCCTGGATCGGGCGGCCCGGCCGTCTGCAGGCCGACGTACAGGTCGGCGTCGTCCCGGACGGCGTACAAGGCCACCGGATCGCCGGGCTCGTCGGGCAGGCCGTCGTGATCCAGCGCGGCGGGGCCGAGGGCGCGGTACTCGGCCGGGTCGAGATCGCCGTCGACCACCGGAAGTGCGGGTTGCGCCTCGATTTCCTCCAGCCGCAGGACCGCGAGCGCGGTCTCGGCCGCGCACCAGGAGAGCGGCGAGGCGATGGCCGCGCCGGAGCCGTCTTCGTAGATGCGCTCGGGGAACAGCCCGTAGCGGTTGGAGAAGGCCTGGAGCCAGTCGAGCAGCTCAGCCGAGGTCCAGAGGTCGCCGAGGGTGGCGGCGTGTTCGGCGGCGGCGGCGGTGGTGAAGCCGAACAGATCGTGCCCGTAGCCGGCCACATCGAAGTACCGCAGGCCTCCGCCAAAGCCGCGGGCGTGCTCCAGCAGCCAGGCATGCGTGGCGTCGAGGACCGGATCGGCCGGGAAGCCGAGGACCGGCCCGAACAGCAGCGAGCTGTTCCAGGCGAGGACGCCCTCGCGCTCGTCCATCAGGGCCACCGCGTCCCAGTCCAGCAGGGCCAGCAACCCGCCGCGCACCGCCCCGGCGGCGGCGCGGTAGTCGGCGGCGCGCTCCGCGTCGCCCCAGCCCTCGGCCAGGCGGGCCCCGGCGTCGAGCCCCGCCCAACTGGTCAGCGCGGTGGAGGGCAGGCGACCCTCCCACTCCACGATGCCGCCCTCGGTCCACAGGCCCTCGGCGTCCTGCTGCGCCACCAGGAAATCGAGCCCGTCCAACAGCACGGTGCGCTGCTGTGCTGACAGCCGCTCGGGACCCAGCGCCTCCACCAGCAGGGCGAGGTAGCCGACGCTGTCCCACTCGGGCACGTCGTACGCGGCCCCGGAGCCGGAATCGACCGCGCGGTAGAGCGCGTCGTAGCGGGCGTACGTCACGCCGGGCGCGGGCCGGTCCAGGTCGGGATCGAGCCAGGGCGCGGCGATCTCCCAGGCCTCCTCCACATGCCCCGTGGCCGCCAGCGCGCGGGCCACCATGAGCGCGTCGCGGGGGTAGAGCTGCGGCCGGTCGTTCGTGACGAACTGCCCGGTGAGGTCTGCGGGCACAACCCCGCCCAGGCTGGAGGCCCGGGCGGCGTAGAGGTTGGCGGCGGCCGTGTCGCAGCGCGGGCCGGCGCAGAGGACTTCTGGGGAGAACGGGGCCCAGGTCGCGGCGGCCTCGTCCAGGGGGTCCGCGGCGGCCAGACGCTCGGCCAGGGTAGCGAGTGCCCCGGCGCGATCCGCTCCGGTGGCCAGCACCCAGCGGAAGGGCGCTTCGCTGCCCGCGGGGGCGGCGAGATCGAGCGCCAGGGCGAGCTGGCGTCCCTGGGCCTCGGTGTCGGTGAGGCCGCCGGCCACCGGGTCGGCGGTGATCGTGCCGGTCTGCCAGGCCGCGGGTGCTGGACTCGCTCCCAGCGCCAGGGCGCGGCCGTCGTCCAGCTCGGCCCACAGCGCACCGCTCACGGCATCGCGGCCCACCCGGGACCAGGCCACGGTCCCGTCCATGTGGACCTGCTCGCGGAGCTGGATCAGGGGGGCCACCGTGGCCGTGGAGTCCGCCGAACCCGCCACCAGGGCGCCCTGGATCAGGACAGCATCCTCCGCGCCCACGAAGGCGCGCCAGGCCAGCCGCGCGCCGTCGGGCAGGGCGACTTCGCTGTAGGCGGCGAAGAATGGGTCGAGCCCCACAGCCCGTCCGCCCACCCGCGCGCCGCCCTGCCCCACCAGGGTCTGGCCGATCTCCACCAGGTCCGTGGCCAGATCGCCGAGGTAGAGGTGGGCCACGCCCGGGGGGTCGCCCGAGCCGTCGTCGTCGGAGACAACGGCGATCAACCTGCCGTTGCCGAGCACGGCCCAGCCGGGGAAGGGCCCCGCCGGGACCGTGGCGGCCGCCAGCGTGGCGCCGGAGGGATCGAAGGTGACGGTGGAGGCTCCGCGCTCCAGCGAAAACGTCGAGGAAATCCCGGCGCTCTCCACCACCAGGACGAAGGCGTCGCTGGTGGTGACATGGATCGCGGCCGGCGCAGAGGCGGAGGAACGCGCCTCGACCGTGAGATCCACGAGCTGATCGCCGAATCGGTAACCCTCCACCCCATGCTGGTCGGTGCGGGCCAGGTGCAGCGTGAGCGTGTCCGTGAGCGCGTCAGGTTCGAGGCCGATGATCTGCTCCAGCAGGGTGGCGATGGGGCCAAGCCCCGTCCAGCCCACGAAGTCCTGGCGCCCGAGGTAGGTCGCGTCCCAGCGGGTGCCGGGCTGCACGGCGTCGGGGGCGTACAGCTCCCAGAGCGTGTTCGTGCCGTCCCCGTCGTGGTCCGGGGCCAACTGCCCCGCTTCCGGGGTGAAGTCGGCGTAGACCTGGGCCAGGTTGCGCAGGTCGTTCTCCGCGGCGGCCCGGGCCAGGTCGCGGCGGCCGGCCGCGGCCAGGGCCCGGACGGTGACGTAGGTGGTGGGCGCCCAGACCCCGCCACGCCAGTAGTGCCCGAGCGGGTCATAGGCGGGCGAGTCCGCCGCCGTCGACGGGAAGGTGTGCACGCGCCAGAATTCGGCCGGGTCGGCCAGGTGCTCGATCACCGCCGCCGCCTGCTCGGCGGTGGCGCAGCCGGCCACGAGCGGCCAGATCCCCGCCAGGGTCTTGTCCGTCAGGAAAGCGCCCTCGGCGTCGAGATCGAAGAACCAGCCCTCACCGGCATCCCAGGTCAGCGCCCGCAGGTCGGCGCAGAGGGCATCGGCGGCCGCGGCGTCGGCGCCGCCGTCTTCGCCGAGCAGGGTGCGCAGGTCGGACAAGGCGCGCCGGGCCAGGGCCTGCTGGGCGCTGATGTCCACCCAGGCGTCGTAGGCCGCCTCCCGCGGGGCGTTGTCCATGCCCGAGCCGAGCAGGGAGGTGTAGTACAGACCGGGCTCCGTACGCACGTGGGCGTCGAGCCAGCCGGCGTAGGCGTCCAGCACCGGCAGGACCCGCGGCAGGCGCGAGAGGTCCCCGCTGCGCTCGGCGTAGCGCAGCTCAGCCCAGGCGAACAGGGGCGGGTTGATCATGGGCTCGGCCGGATCCGAGGCATCGCCGGTGGGCTGGCCGTCGCTCTCGTTGATCACGCGGCAGATGTAGCCGTCCTCCCCCTGCGTGCCGTAGAAGTCGTCGAGGGTGGGCATGACCGGGAAAGCATCGAGCCCGTGCAGCCCGAAGAGCACCATGAAGCAGGAGTCCCACTGGAAGATGAGATCGCAGAAGGCCTCGTCCAGGTAGTGCTCGGCGAAGCCGTTCTTTGGCGTTCCGGCCGCGATGTGGCCCTCCGCGAAGCCCCAGGCCGCGTCGTACAGGGCCACGAACTTGGGGTCGTCGTCGAGGATGGGTGCGGGCACCCCGCGGCGCAGCACGAGGTGCCAATCCTCGCGGGGCACCGTGACGCCTTGCAGCGCCGAGGGCTCGCCCTCGCCGTCCCAGGTACCGTCCCAGGCCCCGTCGCCGTCCTCGTCGAGCCAGGCCAGCAACCCGTAGGGACCAGCGGCCAGGGCCTCCGTGGCGAAGTCCTCGCCCGCCGCCACGGTGAACTCCTGCGGCTGGGCGTCGACGGCCACCGGCGTGAAGCGGAGGACGATCGTCCCTTCCCCGCCCCCGCGCACCTCGGTGGACGCCGAAAACGCCGGCGCGGGTGGCGCGGTGTCGGGCGGAGCGCCGCTGTCGTCCGGCGTGGGCTTCGTGTCGTCCGGCGCATTGGGGCAGGCGCACAGGGCGACGAGGGGGAGTACGAAGGGGAGGCGCATGGCGTGTCTCATCCTGGAGTCACGGGCAACACCTCCCGGAGCTAACCCGGGCAACGTCTCGGCTCCCCTTCCATCGCCCCAGGCCCCACCCCCCCCGACCGGGTATACCCCCCGTCATCCCCGGAGCCGCCCGCCCTTGCTCTCCCTCCCCTTGCTCCTCGCCGCCTGCGCCCCGCCCGAGGCCGCCCGCTACCTGGCCTGGCAGCGCGCACAGGACGGCGTCTACGCGGTCGCCCCGCGGGACCTCGGGACGCTTGACGACCTCGCCGCCGTCGCGGGCGCGATGGGCACCGTGCGCCAGGGCGGGCAGGTGATGCTCGAGGACGACGGCGGCATGGCGTACACCGGCAGCCGCGCCCTGCACGTGGGCTACGATGTCCAGCGCGGGGTGGCCGTGCCGCTGGACGGCGAGGGCCTGCTGCTGTGGAGCTTCTACGCCCACCTGGAGGACATCGCGGCCGAGCTGAGCGACCACGACCTGGATCCCGCGGAGTACCTCCCGGTCGACACCGCCTGGACCCCGGTGATCCCCGATGTCCTGTTGGAGCTGCTCCCCCAGGAGAACGCCGCCTACGCCACGGGCGGGCACTTCTTCATCCTGCTGGCCGATCTCACCGACAAGGAGGTCCCGCTCGCGGCCAACGCCGGCATCGTGCGCCACGAGTTCGGCCACGCCGTCTTCCACCGCCTGACCTGCGGTGCACCGCTGGCCCCGCCGCCCTACGACACCGCCGACGAGAGCGCCGGGAGCCTCTACTACGGCTCGCTGCACGAGGGCTTCGCCGACTCCTTCGCCGGCTTGACGCTCGACGATCCCGAGTTCATCGCCGCCTCCCTCGACCTGGAGGAGCGGCGCCTGGACGGCGACCAGACCCTGGAAGGGATCGAGCTGCCCGAGGACTTCCTGGCCTCCGCCGAGGAGGATCTGCTGGCCATCTATGATCCCTACGCGCTTGGCTCGGTCATCGCGGCCACCGCCTGGGACCTGCGCACAGCACTCGATGATCCGGATCGCGCGCTGGCCGTCCTGATCGCCACCACCCGCGCCTGGACGGAGGCCGGCGCCTTCGGAGACGCCTGGGGCTTCCTGCGGATCTGGGCCGAGACGGCCGCGCCCGGCGAGGAGCGCGACGCGCTGTGCACCGCGCTGCGGACCCGCTTCGGCGAGCACGCACCGGCGGAGTGCGACCCGTGATCCTGGCCGCCCTCGCGCTGCTGGCCGCCGCCACCGCCCAGCCCCCCGCGGCGGGCCTCGGCGCCGGGCCGCTGGCCGGGCACGTGGGCAGCGGCGAGCACCGCCTGGCGCCCGCGTTGAACGCCTGGATCCGCCTCCCGCTCGGCCATGCCTGTTTCATCGAATCCGCCGCGCTCCTGGCCCGGCGCGGCGAGCCCAGCGCCGCCGCCACCTTCCAGGAGCGCTGGATGCGCGGCGAGGTCGGCCTCGGCTGCGCCACCGGCTCCCGCGCCGCGCAGGTCGCCGGTTCACTCGGCCCCGCGCTCACCTGGCGGCACACGGAGCTGGACGCGGCCCGAGCCTGGCAGGCCGACGTCCTGGCCGCGGGCCTGCGCTGGCGTGGGGGCTTCTTGATTCCGCTCGGGGACCGCGCCGAACTGGACCTGCTGGCCGGCGGCGCCAGCGCGGGTCCGGTGGTCGATTTCGATCTCCTGGTGCAGGGGGGGATGCGGTGGTGACGCTCCTGTTGCCCGCGATCCTGGCCGGCTGCTCCACGCTCGGCACGCTGAGCGGCGCGCGCCCGCTGGATCCGGGCCAGCACGCGCTGCAGGCCGCCATCTCGCTGCAGCACGCCAGTGAGCCCCTCTCCCTGGCCACCGATCTGCCCCTGCCCCAGCTCGAGGTCGGCTATCGCCACGGGCTCGCGCCGGACCTGGACTGGGGTGCCAGGGTCTACCTCTTCGGCACGGTGGCCGACCTGCGCTACCGCTTCGCGCGGGTCGGGCGCTTCGACCTCGCCACGCAGCCCTCCCTCGGGCTGTGCGTCCTGCCCACCCCCGCGCTGGGGCTCGGCAACCTCGATCTCGGCCTGCCGCTCGTCGCCGAGACCGATCTCGGCCCGAAGACCTCCCTCGTGCTGGCCGTCCGCACCCTCGCCCGCGAGCACTTCGCCTGGGTGGACGACCCCAGCACGGGCACGGGCGCCGCCGGGCGCTTCGAGCTGATGGCCGGCGGCGGAATCCGCGTCAGCCGGCGCTTCCGGCGCCTCACCCTCGGCGGCTACGGCGATGTGCTGGTGAACACATCGCGGCTGGGCCCCCTCTGGTGGGCTGGCGGCGTGGACCTGGGGCTACGGCTTGGCCGGCTGGACGGGGAACCGGAGGAGCCCGGCCCGGGTTAGCCCTTCCGAGCCATCCGGAGTCCCCCCATGACCTTCGACGAGATCCTCTCCCAGCGCTTCCCCGGCGCGATCATGGCCCGCGAGTTCGTGGCCAGCCACCGCCAGGCCCTGGCCGAGCTCGGCTTCACGGCTGAGAACTCGCTGGCCGGCATGGGCCTGTGCCGCGACGAGATCTGCACCCCCTTCGAAGACCTGATCCAGGCCACCTGGGGCCCCTCCTTCGTGTTCGCCAGCCTGGCCGGCGCCGTCTTGCCCGGCCGCACGGCCTTCGCCGCCTTCCTGCACCACGCCCCCGAGGAGCGCGGGCGGGACCGCATCGTGTGTTTCGGGTTCACCCACGTCGCCGTCAGCCCCGAGGGCGAGCAGGGCTGGTGCCGTCGGCCCGGGCGCTCCGAGCCTTCCAACGCCTGCGGCGCCCTCAAGGGGATGCTGGCCGCGCTGCGGTCCAGGGGCGTCATGCCCGAGCCGGCGCCCCAGGGCGACGAGGAATTCGCGCGGTTGTGCCGGCGCCTGGCAGAGGAGCTCGCCGGCCGTGTCCCGACCGATCTCATCGACCTCACGCAGGTCGCGTACCAGGCCCTCGCCGCGGACTGGCGACAGATCCTCGATCACCAGGTCGACCTCGGGACGACGGACGTAGCCCTGGTCACCGGTATCCAGATCCACGGCCCCCAGGGCCTGGAGATGGTCTGGATCGGCGAGTCCGGGGCCTGGGTCGGCGGCCGGCGGGTGGAGCTCGCGTGATCCACTCCTGGGAGGGCGTCCGCGCGCTCGTCACGGGCGGCCACGGCTTCCTCGGGAGCCATGTGGTGGATCGCCTCGTCGCCCGCGGCGCGCGGGTCGCCGCCCCGCGCTCGGCCGAAGCAGATCTGCGCGACCCTGCCGCCTGCCGCGCCCTGTTGCACGACGCCCGCCCGGAGGTGGTGATCCACTGCGCGGTGGATGGGGGCGGCATCGGCTACATGCGCGAGCACCCCGCCTCCGTCGGGTTCAACAACGTCTTCATGAACCTGCATCTGCTGCAGGCCGCCGCCGAGCAGGGCGTAGGCGTGTTCGTGGGGGTCTCGTCCATCTGCGCCTACCCCCGCATCACCCCCATCCCCATGCGCGAGGAACACCTCTGGGAGGGCTACCCCGAGCCCACCAACGGGCCCTACGGCCTGTCCAAGCGCATCATGATGGCGCTGGGGGCAGCGTGCCGGCAACAATACGGGTTGAACGCGGTCTTCCCCATGCCCGTGAACCTCTACGGCCCCCGCGATTGCTTCGATGTAGCCCGTTCGCACGTCGTGCCCGCCCTCATCCAGCGCTTCGAGCAGGCCCGCGAGCGCGGCGAGCAGGTGGTGGTGGCCTGGGGCACGGGCCAGGTCACGCGCGAGCTGTTCTACGTGGAGGACTGCGCCGACGCCCTGGTGCTGGCGGCCGAGCGCCTGGAGACCTCCGAGCCGTTCAACCTCGGCACCGGCGTGGAGACCCGGGTCTGCGACCTGGCCCGGGCCGTGGCCGACGCGGTGGGCTACTCCGGGGAGATCCGCTGGGATCCCTCCTTCCCCGACGGTCAACCACGCAAGTGCCTGGATGTCTCCCGGGCCCGGGAGTGGCTCGGTTGGAGCGCGCGGATGCCGCTGGCCGAGGGGCTCGCCCGCACCGTGGCCTGGTACCGCGCCGAGTGCGCGGCCGGACGGCTGGGCGGGCCATGAAACTCACCCGCCCCGGCCCGGGTACCCCCGTTGCCCGCTGGTGGGTCGTCGCACCCCCGTTGCTGGTGTTGCTGGGCGCCCTCAGCATCGAGGAGGTCCGCTCCGACCCGGACCCGCTCGACCCCCGCTTCTACGCTGGCGCCCGTGGCGGCGGGCCCGGCCACGCCGACCGGGTCCCCTTCGCCAGCCACAAGGGCCCCACCGTCACGGTCTCGGGCCGCACCCTGGCA
>Ga0233425_10007682_pt1 | contig 14942 bp, 15 predicted proteins | sample Watercolumn_Towu_2_FD_181712 | JGI IMG/M metagenome (GOLD analysis project Ga0233425, IMG submission 181712) | Freshwater microbial communities from Lake Towuti, South Sulawesi, Indonesia - Watercolumn_Towuti2014_140_MG | ecosystem: Environmental > Aquatic > Freshwater > Lake | place...
TGAAATCATCGACGGATCGTATATCTCCGCTGAAGAAGAGCGGTGTAGCCATCATCGCCAGAGGGAAAAATAGGTATAATGCTGATTTGGAGTAAGAGTCTTCTTAACCATCTTCCCGCCCATACCCTGTGGTGGCGTCCACATTCCCATAATCAAGTAATCCAGATCGTTCCATGCACCCGGTTTGTTGAATTCACGCACTTCAAGTGTTTTCTTTGCGGCAGCATATAGACCATGCTTTTGCATTTCCCATCCCAAATCACCGCCAATTCGCCAGCTATGACCGCCTACTTCCGAACCCCATTTCCACACATCATTCTTACCGTACTGGCAGATATTCAGCACAATATCGCGGTTTTGTTGTCTTAGTAACTTACCCATCAACGCATAAGGGTATTTGGCTCCTGATTCCGGATCGTTAACGAACTGTTCCCAGTGTTTCTTTCCATATGAACACCAGTCATACTTCAGCAAGTCGAATCCCCACTCAGCATATTGCTTCGCGTCCTGTGCCTCGAAACTGAAACTACCAATGAAGCCCTGGCAGGTGAAGGGTCCTGGACTGCTGTAAATGCCTGCCTTGAGGCCATACGCATGAATATGATCCGTGAGTGCTCTCATGTCAGGGAAATCGCGAGCCGGCAAAATATTCCCTTTCTCATCACGCTCTTGCCCCACTTTGCTGTCGTGATCCATCAACCTCAGTCGTTTCTTTCTAAACTCCGGACCATTCTTCAGGCGGTCTTCGAGTACAAATGGGGATATCCGCATCCAACAATCATCAATACTTATGTACTGATATCCAACATCAGCCATTCCGCTCTTTACCATTTCGTCCGCGGCATTTCTGATGATCGAGTCCGTTATCTTAAGGTAGTGGGTGTACCAATGGTTCCAGCCCATGGGCGGGGTCAGGGCGAGTTTGTCGCCGACGACGAATGTCAGCGTGCGCTCGTCCTTGCCGTGGTTGTTCTCCGCCAGAAAGGTCACGACATGGCGACCCGCGCTTGCGGGCGCGACCGGTGATGATCCCCTTCGCCTGGTCTATGTGCAGGGTATCCGGCAGGTCCTTCGCGGTGAAGCGGATCGGACGGATGCCAGTGGTCGGGATCCGGTAGATGACCGGACTACCCGGGCGCACGCCATAGACTTCCGGGCCGTTGATCGCCGGCGCCGGCCCGGCAGGCGGTGTGAGGATCTGCGTGCCATGGACCCGCGCGTCGTAGGTTTCGGCACGCACGGATTTCGTCAACGGCTGGGCCTTGCCAGCGGCCAAAGCCGGAAGCGGCGCGGAAAGGAGGGCCACGAGGGCGAGCGTAAGAAGAGCGGTTTGCATCATGCGTGGTCTCCTGTGATTCTCTCACTTTGTGGGTGTGATAATCCTGACCGGACCGAAAAGGCCCGACTTCATCAGCGGGGGTCTTGCGGTGTAAACGGGCCGGGTCTTGCCGCGCGGATCGCATGGACAATCAACCGCGTGGATTCCGGCCCGAGGAACGGAGGCCCGGCCGGCACCCGGTGGTCCGGGTCGGCGTGCGCGGCCACGTCCTAAATCTCGCCGCCCCGCATCCCCCCTTGTTTCATCGCCTCCAAGTCGCGGGTGATTTGTTCCGCGGTAATCGAGCCATTGAGCCACGCCCAGAAACAGCCCGGCCGGTTCTGGATCGGCGGATCGGCGAAGGCGGCGGGCGAGAGCCGATCATTGGCCCTGGCTGGTTCCGCCAGCTTCCCGGCAGGGTTCGCCGCCACGGAAGCGGCGGAACCAATTTCACTGCCCGGCACGAGACCACTTTGTAATGCAATCGCAACGAGCAAGACGGCCGGAGTCCGCCGGCCCGTTCGTGAACATTGGATAGCAGGCAGCCGAGCCGCTTGATTGTCTTGCGCTTCACAGTCACGGCTTCCGTTGATTGTGCCAGTTTGGCCGGCGCTTGTTTCTCCGCGGACTTTGTTGCTGCGGCCGATGTCGCCAAGGGTGAGGGCGATGGTGAATCGAGCAAAAGCTCTTCGCGTCTTGTGGTTCTGATTCACGTCGTATCGTTTCTTCGAACGCTTAGCTTGCAAATATGCTCCGGCGTGGTGCCACAACAGCCACCCACAATTTGCGCCGGCCAAGTTTGAGCATATTGCGAGTAACTATCCGGGTCTACGGCGTCCGTGTTGATCCAGCCTTGCGCCTCGTCGGCATAGCCAATGTTACCATAGGCAATGAGCGGAAAATCGGGGCCGCAGATCGTCCGCAACTCGGCCAGTGGTTTAGCCAGAGTGTGAGCCGGGCAGCAGTTCACGCCCAGGGCCTTCACCCCCAACGGTAATAACATTCCGGCGGCAACCGCCACCGACTCGCCAGACAGGATTCGGCCTTCGCGGTCGCACACAAAACTGACCCAAGTGGGCCGGCCGGTGATCGTCGCCAGTTTGGCCGCAATGACGGCTTCCCGAATTGAATTCATCGTCTCGATCAACAGCAGGTCAACGCCCGCTTCCACGAGATGATGGATGCGCTCGGAGTGCTCGGCGCGGCAGTCGTCGTCGGGCGGCACTAGGTCGGGGCGGTAACAATCTTCCAGCGGGGCCACCGAGCCGGCCACTTGCGCAGGTTGACCAAATTGAGCGACAGCCTCTTGGGCGGTCGCCACCGCGAGCCTGGTCAATTCGCGCGCGGCGTGCCCTTTGCCAGCCAGCGCGCGGCGATGGGTGCGAAAGGTGTTGGCGGTGAGGATGTCCGCGCCAGCGTTCAAATAGTCCAAATGAATCTGGCGCAGAACATTCAGCCCGGTATCCGTGGTGAGCGCATTCGCCGACCACATGGGCAAGCCGGTGTCCACCCCGCGCCGGTTCAACTCCGTGCCGGTTGCGCCATCAAGCAAGAGAAGTTCGCTGTTCATGGTTCATTGTTTCCATGGTCGCAAGGTCCAGCGTGGCTCTGCGGTTCATGCAGGCAGCGCAGCTGGCGCCGCTAGGAGCAGCGCGGCGGTGAGGTTAACCAAGGTGCGCGTCATAGATCTGCTTTCGCTTGATCATTCATAGTCTGCCCGACTTGATCGTCTTTGTTTCGCCATTGACGCGGAGCTTCACCTCGCGCGGCTCTTTCGAGCGGATGCGGTAGTTGGTCACCTTGCCGTCCTTCCACTCGATATCCACGGTGAAGCCGCCACGGGCGCGCAGGTCCCTGACACTGCCGCCCGCCCACGCCTTCGGCCAGGCGGCGATGGACGCGGGATGGCCGCTCGCCGCTGACAACTCCCACTGCCGCCCCCATCATACGCCCGCAACCGCACGGAAGCAGGCGGGAGGTTGTCTACAAGGGACCAGGGGATTGCCTGTCGGCGGCAACCGATGCCCGCAGATGTCCGCCTCTGTTTCGTGGATACGTGATCCAAAGCTCGATGTCTCCTGCGTATTTCCCAAAGGCGGGTCCACACTTCGACGCCTCGCTTTCCTCCCTTGGTTCGACCCCGGTGGCCTTCCTCAACATCTTCGGTACGATCAAGGCGCTCCGACTTCCCGCCGTTCATTCCGCGTCGCTTCGTTGCCTTCGCTCGGCGGTACCATGGTTTCGCGCGGCTCGCTTCGTTTCTCCCGACGCCGCCGTGTGCCAAGCGTCGGGCCTGGGGGGGTGAATCCGCTTGCATCCCTGCGGGCGCCTCTGAAGCAGGGCTTCAAGACTTGCTGCCTATGCTTCGCCGTGTCGGTTACCCGGCACCACGCAAGACTCGCTTCTGAGTGTCGGCCAACTCTCTCAGACGGGGTTGTCACCCGCAAGGTTCCCTACGAAAGGTTTCCGCTAATCGGTTAGCTCATAGCATCCCCCTTTCCTGACCATTTTGACGCAAGCTGGGCCTAGTTACCCGGCAGGATGCTGCGGCCGGCGTCAAGAAAGACAATCGCCCGCGGAGCCAGGCTCGCGGGCGATCGTGCGTGAAACACGGAAACAGACCCTCGAAAACTACTCTCATGGTACGACTATAAACGGTCTCATCATCTCGTTCTCTTCGTGCTCCAGGATGTGGCAGTGGTAGACGTATTCTGCCGGCGCTGTAACGCCAGGCGGAAGGTCAAACTTGGCAATGACCCTTGTTACCTGGCCGGGGTAGGACTTGACCGTGTCCTTCCAACCTAGCTCCTCCGGAAGAGGCGGAATTTCAGCTCCCAAGAGGACTGGTGCGGGCTGTGGCCCGACGCGTCCGCCGGCCACCCACGCCAGATAGGCAGCATGATAGGCCACGGCATCGAACGCCTGCCGATTCACGACCTGGAACATGACCAGATGCATGTGCATTGGGTGCGCGTCCACCGTGGTGTTGCAGAACTCCCACTGCTCGACCGCGCCGGCAACGGGCATCTCATCAATCGGCAACTCGTCGAACCACCTTTCGTTAAGCCGCATGTCCGTTGGCATGAGCGTCGCGGGATCCATCGTCTCCCCGAGCAGGATCTGCCTCGTTACCGTCGGATTAGACAACACAAAGCGCGGAAGCAGCGTCAGGCTTGCGGGAGGCAGCGTCGTGTCCGGCGGCGTCCCAGCGGGAGCCGCGATCACGTTGAACTGCATAATATCCGGGATGATCGCGCCGGCCGGCTTGCCGCCACCCGGGAAAGGCGTATTGGCGTTGTTACTCAGGACAAAGGAACTCCCCGGTTTGATGCCCGTGAAGTCCACGATCACGTCAGCTCGCTCGCCGGGGGCGATCAGCAGCGTCTGGAGTGGCACCGCTGCGGGAAGCAAGCCGCCCTCCGCTCCGATCTGCCAGAGCGGCAGGTTGCCCTTGCCCCGTCCGGCGAGCCAGAGATTGTAGAAGCGCGCTTGAGAACCGTTCACGATCCGGAACCGATACCTGCGCGGATACACGTTCAGGAACGGATAGGCCTTGCCATTCACGACGGGCGTGTCTCCAAAGAACTCCGGCACCCAGACCGGATGAATGGTTGTAATGCCGACCGTCGGGTAGAAAAGCGTCCCGTTGGCATTGAACTGCTTGTCCTGAATCACCAGCGGGATTTCGAACGGAGGCACAGGTGAGGGGAAGTTGGCGGGAAGGCGGAGCGGGTTGCCGGGCAGACCCGTGTCGAGGATGTCCCGCACGAAATACAAGCCTGCCAATCCCGCGTACACGTTCAGCCGGGTGATGCCGAACGCGTGGTCGTGATACCAGAGCATCGACGCCGGCTGAGCGTTGGGATACTCAAAAATGCACTCATTCGCCGCCGCTCCTGGGAGCGTGGCGTAATGGGTGCCGTAGGGCCCATTCGATGTGAACCATGCATGCGGATGCCCGTCGAAATCGGGTGGCGTGAACCCGCCGTGCAGGTGTGGAACCGCGCGCGTCGGGGGTAGAATCCCGTACATTAGGGGATCCGGTACCGTCGTGTCGATGGACGTCTCCAGGGGATGTATAGCGGGGAGGTTGTTGATGTACCGCACAATCACCGGCCTGGCGAGCAAAGTCAGTGGGTCCACTTTGGCCTCGATGGTGGGCCCCAGATAGCCGGCACCGCCGTAGCCCCAGGCAGGCGTGAGGGGCAGCTGCCGATGGAATTGGTTCGTGCCCTGCGCCATCGGCAAGCTGTAGTAGTCCGATCCTGGATAGGTTGTCGTGTTGGGTACTGCCGTCGGCGGAATTGGCAGTGCGTCCACGAACTTCTTCAGTGCGGGGGTCCCCGCAGCCGCGAATACGGATCGCACATTTCCACTCCAGGGCGTCAACAGCCCTGCACCGGCCAAGGCACCTGCTTTCAAGAAATCTCGTCTGTGGGACATTACGTGTCCTCCAAAGAAGGGGAAGAGTTATTCGCACACCGGGGGGACATGCTGAACGGCACAAGGGAATCCCGATGAGCGATACCGAAGCCTGAGTCACGTCGTACGCTCTCCGTCGAGCAACAGAAACTGGGCCAGATTACCAGCAGAGGGCCGAACCGATTCTCGACACGATCGGCGAGCGACCTTTGAAGGAAGACTTCCGTGCAATTGCCGCTGAGAATCACGGCAATGCACTATCGGCAACGGATCCGGCAGCGGGAACTCAAGTGTGCTACATCGCTGACGAGAAGTCGGCCTTGCGGTTCTTCCTGCCCACAAGGCTCCTGGAAGGTCGTCCGTTCTAGCACTGTCTCGGCAGCCTCTTTCGAATCGACCCACGTATCCCGCGTGGGACAAAGATCACAAGACACGTTCCGGGTGCTTTCCCGGAAGTCTGCTGCAACTCGCCAGTCTCTCGAACGGACACCGCCCGCTCGGGACAGATCGAGTCCGGCTGAGTCAGCGCCCGGGGGCACCGTTGCGAACCGTCGTGGAAAACCTCAACGGCCTCTGGCATCCAAGAACTCCGATGGGGTTTGTAGGACTATTACGAATTGGCGAGGCCCCGTCAATCACCCGTCTCATAACCCGCCCCCTGATGGTCTATGTGTCGGTTTCCCCATGGCCCCCTCCCGACGAACCAAGCGGTGAAGGTCGAAGTGGTCAGCACGGATGTGCTCGACATGGACGTGGCACGTTTGCAGCGGGAAGTCATTCGGCTCCGGATGCGAGTGCAAGAGCTGATCGCCCTGCTCCGAGTCCTGTTGGCGGTTCTGCGGATTTCGCGAATCTCGCTGAACCACAGCCGACTTCCCGATGGCAACGACAAGCGGTCCCTGCTGCGTGCCATCGAGCGTGCACGCACGGTCTTTCCGCTGCGGTCCGTGTTGCGGGTCATCCGACTGTCGCCGTCCCGCTACCACCTTTGGAGCCGCAAAGAACAATGCAAGCTCGACGACGCGCCATCGTGTCCACGGATTTCGCCTCACCAGCTCACCAAATCCGAAACCGAAATGATCCGTGATTTGGTGACCTCCCACGAGTACCGACACATACCAACCGGGACTCTGGCCATCCGAGCTCAACGGCTCGACAAGGTCTACGCGTCCGTGACCACGTGGTATCGGCTGGTCCGCGACCATCAGTGGCGGCGCCCCCGGCAACGTGTGCATCCAGCGAAACCGAAGATCGGCATACGAGCTTCTCGACCCAATGAGATCTGGCACATCGACACAACGTTGATTCGGTTGCTCGATGGTAGCCGAGCCTATCTGCATGCGGTGATCGACAACTTTTCCCGTCGCATTCTGGCGTGGAAGGTCTCGCCAACGTTCGATCCGGAAGCCACCGCCGAGATCCTGGTCACCGCCGCCAAGGGTGTGCATCACGGCACGCCAACCGTGCTCACCGACGGGGGCACTGAAAACTTCAACGGAGCTGTCGACGAACTCGTCCATTCTGGGCTGCTCCATCGCGTTCTGGCGGGCACGGAGATCACGTATTCCCATCCGATGATCGAATCCTGGTGGCGGGTGTTGAAGCACCAATGGCTGTACCTGAACCCGCTCGACAGCGTCCGTGCTGTCAGAAATCTCGTGGCGTTCTATGTTCGGGAACACAATTCACAACTGCCGCACTCGGCATTCCGTGGGCAAACGCCGGATGAGATGTACTTCAAGACGGGAGACCACATACCGGCGGAACTCGAAGCCGCCAGGCAAAGAGCACGCGAATCCCGAGGGGAGGCCAACCGAAAACAAGATTGTGAAAACGGTACGTTGTGGCCTGCAAGCCTGAGCTGAGGCCGTCGGCTCGACAATTCAGCTTCTGTGCGATCGACTTGCGCGCGCCGCTGCCGGAATAGCACGCGAACCACGGCCGGAGTCCCGAAATCAACAACGGTCTGCCAACATCACTGTGTCGATCCACCAGAATGCGACGTGGCCAACTGCCGTGTGCCCACAGTGGCGAGAACTCGCGCCGAAAACTCCAGAATGTCGTGACAGTCAGCAGCGAAATGAGCCGCACGAGATTGATGAACAATTTCGCTTCGATAGTTCACTGCTGGAGTTCGGTCAACTGGCCCAAATCCGTGGGGTCATGCAATTGCTGCTTCGCGTGCGTTGCTGCCTTGTCCAGTATCGCCGCGAGGCGCGGCACGCCGTATCTTCCCGCCCTCCTACCCCTATTCAGCCTTTTTCTCGGCCGACAAGTCCGCACAGACCAACTCCTTGTCATTGCGGGCGAACACGTGCCGGTCGGCAAAAGCGGGATGGGACCACGTCACGCCGCCGCGGCGGCTGAGCTGATCCAGGGTGGGGTCCAGTAGCTTGGCGCGGCTGAGTTCCTGAAAGCCCTCAGGCGTCAGCCTGGCGATGATCAATTCGCCTCGCTCATTGAACAACCAGGTGCGGTCCGTTTGACGAATGAGATGGATTGTGGCGAAGGACTGCTCAGGCACGGCTGTCCGGTCCTCCCATACTTGTTGGCCATCTGCCAGGCGCAGGCAACGGAGTACGCCCCGGCCATCAGCGCCATAGATGTGGTCGCCGTTGATATAAGGCGTCGAGATCAGACAGTGCATTGCCGCTTCCCCCTTGGGCAGTTCCTCTTTGCGTCGATGCCAGCGTTTCTGGACTCCGAGACGCTCCTGGTCCAGCGCTAACAGCAGAGTGCCCTTGTGCGCGTCGGAGCACAGCAGCAGGTCATCGTGCCAGGCCGGCGTCGCGATGGCGATGGGCCATTTCTCCCAGGGGAAAGCGTAGTCCCAATACAATCGGCCCGATGTCGGATCCAGACCGGCGATACGGTTTCCCGTCCAGCACACCAGTACCCGCCTCCCGGCCTGGTCAATCACGATCGGCGCGGAATAGGATGCATCATCCGGCAGGGCTTTCCACCGTTCCTGGCCCGTCCGTTTGTCCAGGGCCAGGATGCATGCGTCGGTACCGCCGATCTGCACGATGATCAGATCTCCTTCAATCAACGGAGCGGCAGCGATTCCCCAATTAGGCATACGAATCTGATAGTCGCGGTGCAGGTTGCGGCTCCAATGGACTGATCCGTCCGCTGCCGAGAAGCTGAACAAGTGGCCCATCGCTCCCAGGCTGTACGCGCGTCCGTCCTCCACCAACACGGATGCTCGTGGTCCCGCCGTGTAGCCGAATCCGACATAGGAACAATCGTACGTGTGCGACCAGATGGCCGTACCGGTTTGCGCGTCGAAGCAGTGGACACGTTCGACCTGCCGTGGTTCGGAGACGAAATCCGTAACGTAGACCCGTCCGTCGGCCACGGTCGGTCCCGCGTAACCGCTCGAAATCGGCACGGCCCATTCGCGCGGGATTACAGAACCTGCTAACTCTACCACGATCCCATTCTCCGCCCATACTCCATCCCGGCCTGCACCTCGCCACCCCGGCCAATCCTCGGCGTGAATCGCCTCCAATGCAATTGTCAGGCAGAGCAGAGAGAGAATCCGGCAATCAGGTTTCATCACGAGTCTCCTAGCGACGGTTCCATTCGGTGAGTTGCCCGAGGTTACGACCCCGATTCGGTCGGCCGTGTGGTACCTCCTTGCTCGCTTCTGCCGTGCATGGCTTGCGTGACTTTGAATCCCACCAGTCCCGCCACGAGGACGGCAAGGTAGAACTGACCGACAATGGCCTCCAACCAGGCCAATGTTCGGGCCAAGGAGGTGCGCGGCGTGACATCACCGTAACCGACCGTGGCCAAAGTGATGAAGCTGTAATAGCTGAACACGCCATGGTCCAAGCGGGCCGTCGTCACATCGGCCTCAGCGGCAGCGGGTACGTTGAACGAACCTGGTACCGCCGTCTCCACGGCCGAGTACAGCAGACTCCAGATGATGCCCAGCAGAAGGTACCCACACGCGGCCCCGAATAGAGCGTTGCCGGAGGCGTGTTTGACGAAGATTGCCTGCAGAATCCCGTACAAGGCGATAGCGAAGAAGCCGGCAGCCAGCAGATAAGCGGCCACTAGCAACAGGCGGCCTGCGCCGCCGCACGCGTAGCCCACCCAGATCCCGACTAGGGCAGCCACGCCGAAGGCCAACGCGGTCCGGCGGAGCTGACGTTCCTCGAACACCAGCAGCGCTACCGCGCCAATCAGCAGGGAAAAGAAGAAATCAAACGAGCGCGCCTCACCGACCAGCCCCGCCGTGAACGGCTGCGCCACCGCCAGCAGCAGTGCGGCCGCGAGCACGAGGGCGAATCGCCAGCGGTGGCGGATCGTGCCTATGGTTGGCGGCGAAAGGCTGCGTTCACTCATTCTGCGTCTCCTCGCCGGAGTCCTCGGCCATCGGTTCCTTAGCCTCCGGGACGCCTGCCACCCGGCTTGGTCGCACATCCCGAAACGCGGTCATGGCCGCCGTCAGCGTGGGATACACGGCCTCGGTCTCGATGCCGCAGCCCGCCGCTCGGATACGCGGCCAAGGGCCCTGGCCCCGGCGCGCCACGAGAGAAAGGACCGGTGTGCGCTCCTGACCGTCCATGACGGGTTGGTCTCAATATCTCTCCGGCACCAACCGGCGGCCTTCCAGCGTGGCCTGGTCGTCGTACTTGCCCTCGTTAGATCGCTTGGGCAGCTTGATCTTTTCGCGTGGCACCTTCTTGTACGGGATCAGGCTCAACAGATGCGAAATGCAGTTCAGCCGCGCCCGCTTCTTGTCGTCCGAACGCACAATGTACCACGGCGCGAAATCGGTGTCGGTGGCCTCGAACATCGCGTCTCGAGCCCTGGAATAGTCGTACCAGCGGGTCCACGACTCGATGTCCATCGGGCTGAGTTTCCACTGCCGCAGCGGGTCGTCGATGCGGGCTTCGAACCGCCGCTCCTGTTCCTTCTTGCCGACCTCGAGCCAGAACTTGATCAGGATGGTCCCGCTGTCCACAACCTGCTTCTCGAACACCGGGCAGACTTCGAGAAACTGCTGGTATTGCTCCTTGGAGCAGAACCCCATCACTCGTTCGACGCCGGCGCGGTTGTACCAACTGCGGTCGAAGATCACGATCTCTCCCCCGGCGGGAAAATGCTGGATGTACCGCTGGGCGTACATCTGTGTCTTCTCCCGGTCGGAAGGAGCCGGCAAGGCGACCAACCGGAACACCCGCGGGCTGACACGCTCGGTGATGGCCTTGATGGTGCCGCCTTTGCCGGCCGCGTCGCGACCCTCGAAGACGACAATCGCCCGCAGGCCCTTGTGCTTGACCCACTCCTGCAGACGGCAGAGTTCGGTCTGCAGTTTTCGCAGTTCCTTCTCGTACTGTTTGCCTTTCATCTTCGGGCTGGTTTCAGCGGATTCACCCTTGCTCATCACTCGACCTCCGGCCCGCCTCGCAGGCCAAATGGCTATCTGCGTACACTTGGGAAAAACACCGGCTCGCTCCATCCGCAACGGCGGTGTTACAACTCCATCACGTCACCCATCTTGGGCAGATTCGACGAGAGATGGAAGTGTCTTAGGGAACGATTTCGCCAACTCAGAACTTCGCACTCCTCGACACCAGCGGTGAGGAACCCGATCTTCTGGCATTCTTTCCTCAAGTCAGGGTGCGGTTTTGAAAGGCCTCCACTGCGTCGGCCACGGAGAGGGCTCGATCCACTCCGCCGAGTCTGGCGTCCACACCCTGGCTGCGCAGGCGGTCGCGCACAGAGGAGCGCGCCTCGACGGCCTGTACACGGATGCCAGCCGCAGTGAGTTCGTCGGCCAGACCGGCCAGCGTGTGCGCGCTTTGCAGGTCCACGTAGGGCGCGGCGGAGAGGTCCAGCAGGACAAGTTGCGGCGGCGTGGTCTCGGCCCGCGTTCGGTCCAGAATCAGGTCGCGCACCTGGTCCACGTTGAAGTAGATGAGGCTTGACTCGGGCCGGAAGACCAGCACGCCGGGAATCCGCTCGTTGTCCGGATGTCGTTCGCGATCAGAGAAGCGTCGCGTGCCGGGGATGCGGCCGAGCAAGGCAACATGGGGGTGGGAGGCGTGACGGAGCAGTTGTACGAGTGCGATAACCGCGCCGATCAGCACGCCGCGCAGCAGACCCGACCCCAGCACGCCCAGGAGTGCCGCCAGGGCCACGACCAACTCCTGGCGATCGCCGCGCCCAAGTTGTTGGAGGGCCGACAGGCTGAACAGGCCGGCGACCGCCACCAACACCACTGCCGCCAGCACCGGCTGGGGTAGGGGCTGCAGCAACGGCGACAAGAACAGTACGACCAGGAGGATCACGCTGGCCGCGATGGCGCCGGACAGCGGCGTGTGTGCGCCGCTGCCTTCGTTGACGGCGGATTGCGACATGCCACCACTCACCGGAAAAGCCTGCCCCAGTCCGGCGGCCAGGTTCGCCGCCGCCAGCGCCACGAGTTCCTGGTTGGCATCGAGCCGGCCACCGTGCTTCGCGGCAAACGTGCGGCCGACGCCTGCCGTTTCCACGGCGCCGAGCAGAAAGCACGCCAAGGCCAGCGGCAACAGGTCATTCAAGTCGGACCACGGCATGACCGGCAGGCCCGCCGAAGGCAGCCCTTGCTGCACCGGGCCGAGCAACTTCACTCCGCGCGCGTCGAGGTCGAGCAGGGACGATGCCAGGATGCCGCCCACCACGACAAACAACGCGACCGGCTTGTGCTGGAGGAAGATCTTGCCCAGTACGAGCACGGCCAAGGCTGCGACGCCGACGATGAGCGACGCGGAATTCGTCTCGGGCAGGTGCCTGAGGACGTGGGCACTGTTCTCCCAGAAGTCGCCGTGCACTCCCTGGAACCCGCAGAGCTTGGGCAACTGCGTGCTGGCCAGAAAGAGCGCGAGGCCGCACTTGAAGCCAATCATGACGCCGTCGGAAATGAAGGACACCACAGCGCCCGCCTTTACCAACCGGCCCACGAACGCGATCCCGGCGACCAGTAGGGCCGTGCCGGACGCCAGCGCTCCATAACGAGCGGCGTCCCCGCCTGCCAGTCCGCCGAGCGTGGAGCCGACCAGCAGCGAGATCGCGGAGGTGACAGCCATCGCCGTGTGCTTGGAGCTACAGAAGAGCCAGAAAGCCAACCCCGAGAACAAACAGGCATACAGTCCGGCCTGGGGTGGTAAGCCGGCGAGCGAAGCGTCGCCGATGGACTTCGGCACGAGGTACGCCGCGAGCGTCACCCCGGCGACCACATCGCCGCGGAACCACCCTCGCTCGTAGTGCCTCAGCCAGCCCACGGCCGGAATCCAGCGGGCGATGACTGGCACGGACTGAAAAGGCTGAGCGCTGTCTGTCATGACTTTCTCCCCCTGAGAAGGTCTACCATACGACGAACATCCGTCCGCTCTTCATCTGGCACTCCGTTGGCGGGGTGAGTGTCGCTGACCTGGACAGCCCACTCCTTATGAGGTCGTGCGGTTTAGAAGTGGTCGCACTGTCGTGACTCTTGCTTCACTCTCCCTTTGGGAGAGTCGGGCCGAAGGCCCGGAGAGGGCTACCTCGCCGCTGCTCATCGAATTCACCGCTGGTTCGAAAGACCCTCCCCGACCGCTGCGCGGCTGACCCTCCCGCACGCGCGGGAGGGTGAATCTAATTCGTTAAGTCCAAATGGTTCCAAAACCGCACGACCTCTTATGGAACGTGTCCATCCGCAAGGCAGCCGCGAATGGCCGTTCGTTGCGGCACCGCAGTCGCCATCCTCAGCAGAAACGACGTGGGTTCCAAAAGCACGCACGCGAGCAGGGCAAGGAACTTCTTCAATTGCTGGCCTCCGTGCCTGGTAATTCGACAACAACCGCTCGTCGGAATTCACACCGGATGTAGTATTCTCGCAGACCGGCGACGGCAATGCGAACGCCACCTCCGGCCACTCCGATCCCTCACCCTGGCAGCCTGGGTAATATTTCGAGCAGGGTCTTGTCCGGGTAGCGAATCAGGACTGTTTGTTAACCCGGACCCCCGCGACTGGGTGAAGAGGCAGAGAGGTTGGGGTGCCAGTGGCGGGAAAGGGAGAAGAAGCAGGCTCGCGAGGCGCTCTCTGCTGCGAAACGGAGAGCGATACACCCTTCTCGCACTCGTCGCAAATCCCTCGGCACCATACGGTTATACGACAACAGCCAAGAACTCTCGTTCTCGGCTGTCTGTGGTAACTCGTGGGTCGCGGAAGCTCGCGACTTTTTGGAAAGCTCCCTGAACGCAACCCTCTTCATAGCGCGCTCTCTTGTTCCAGAACGTGGAAGTCGTGTCTTGTCCGTGCTTCCAGAGTTCGAGTCCCTTTCGGTCGTTAGAACGGTCGCAACCCGCCTCGAACTGACGGTCACCGCCACGCAGACCCCCTGTGCGACAACGGAACCCACCTTCGGTTGGTAGATCGGCAGCGGCTCGGCAGCGTGGAGCGCGGCCAGGGGCGCGAGCAGCAGGGCGGTAAGGAATGTGACGGTGTGTTTCATGGTGTGCTCTCAAATGGAAGTTCGAGGCGTCACAGCCCCTTCAGGTCGGCCTTCTTTCCCTTAGCCTGGGAACTCGCGGTAAAGAAAATCGCGCGCCGGCTGCGTCGGCACGGCGCCAAGCAGTGTCGGGGCAAAACTGATGCCATCCGTTTCCGTCAGTGTCTTGTCTCTCAGCCCGGCGAGTTCCAGCAGCGTCGGCAGCCAGTCTTCAAAGCCCGTGACGCGCTCCGACACGGCGCCCGGCTTGATCTTGCCCCGCCAGCGCACGATGTCCGGCACGCGGATGCCGCCTTCGTAGAGCGTGCCCTTGCCATTGCGCAGTCCGCCGTTGGAGCGGAAGAACGCGCAGTCCGTGCCAGCGAGCCCCTCGTGCTCGCCGTTGAGCGGCCCGTTGTCGGAGCTGAAGACGAAAATCGTCCGCTCGTCCAGACCGAGTTCGCGCACGAGATCCATCAAGCGGCCCACCTCGCGGTCCATGCGCGTGATCATCGCCGCATAAGCCGCGCGCGGCGTGAAATGCGGCAAGGTAGCCGGAACCGCCCTTGTAAGGCGGGTCATCCCATTGGCCGACGTATTCCTTCAGCGATTCCTCCGGCACCTGGAGCGCGAGATGCGGCACCGTCGTGGGGAAGTAGCAAAAAACGGGCGGTCCTTGTTTTCTCGAATGAAGTCCCGCGCGTGCTCCGCGATGACATCGGCCGAATAGCGGCTGC
>Ga0233425_10007683_pt1 | contig 14941 bp, 28 predicted proteins | sample Watercolumn_Towu_2_FD_181712 | JGI IMG/M metagenome (GOLD analysis project Ga0233425, IMG submission 181712) | Freshwater microbial communities from Lake Towuti, South Sulawesi, Indonesia - Watercolumn_Towuti2014_140_MG | ecosystem: Environmental > Aquatic > Freshwater > Lake | place...
CATGGCCAAAGGCAAATTCGAGCGTACGAAGCCGCACGTGAACGTGGGGACGATTGGTCACGTGGATCATGGCAAGACCACGTTGACGGCGGCGATCACCACGGTGTTGTCGTCGAAGTTTGGTGGGGAGGCGAAGGCCTACGACCAGATTGATGCGGCGCCGGAGGAGAAGGCGCGCGGCATCACCATCAACACGGCGCACGTCGAATACGAGACGAAGAACCGGCACTATGCCCACGTTGATTGCCCGGGCCATGCTGACTACGTGAAGAACATGATCACCGGTGCGGCGCAGATGGACGGCGCCATCCTGGTCGTGTCGGCGGCCGACGGCCCGATGCCGCAGACGCGCGAGCACATCCTGCTGGCGCGCCAGGTGGGCGTGCCCTACATCATCGTCTACATGAACAAGTGCGACATGGTGGATGATGCCGAGCTGCTGGAGCTCGTCGAGATGGAAGTGCGTGAGCTGCTCAGCAAGTACGAATTCCCCGGCGACGACATTCCCATCGTCAAGGGCTCGGCCCTGAAGGCTCTCGAAGGCGACAAGGGCGAGCTGGGCGAAGGCTCGATCATCAAGCTGGCCGAAGCGCTGGACTCCTACATCCCCGAGCCCAAGCGCGCCATTGACGGCCCCTTCCTGATGCCGATCGAGGACGTCTTCTCGATCTCGGGTCGCGGCACCGTGGTGACGGGCCGGGTCGAGCGCGGCATCGTCAAGGTGGGCGAGGAAATCGAGATCGTCGGCCTGCGTCCGACGGCCAAGACCACCTGCACGGGCGTTGAGATGTTCAGGAAGCTGCTGGACCAAGGCCAGGCGGGCGACAACGTCGGCGTGCTCTTGCGCGGCACCAAGCGCGAGGAAGTCGAGCGCGGCCAGGTGCTGGCCAAGCCCGGCTCGATCACGCCGCACACCCACTTTACGGCCGAGATCTACGTGCTGGGCAAGGACGAAGGCGGCCGCCATACGCCGTTCTTCAACGGTTACCGTCCGCAGTTCTACTTCCGCACGACGGACGTGACGGGGGCCATTGAGCTGCCGGCGGGCACCGAGATGGTGATGCCTGGGGACAACATTACGATTACCGTGAAGCTGATTGCCCCGATCGCCATGGAAGACGGACTGCGCTTTGCCATCCGCGAAGGCGGACGCACCGTCGGCGCCGGCGTCGTCGCAAAAGTGATCGAGTAATTTGGAGCTGGCGCGCGGTGCGCCAGCCATCGCTCTTTAGGAAATCGATATGCAAAACCAGAAAATCCGGATCCGCCTCAAGGCGTTTGACTATCGTCTGATTGATCAATCGGCGCTTGAGATCGTGGATACGGCGAAGCGTACCGGAGCGGTCGTGCGCGGGCCAGTGCCACTGCCCACTCGCATTGAGCGTTTCAACATCCTGCGCAGTCCGCATGTGAACAAGACGTCTCGCGACCAGTTCGAGATACGTACGCATCTGCGTCTGATGGATATTGTCGACCCGACCGACAAGACGGTCGATGCGTTGATGAAACTCGACCTGCCGGCGGGTGTCGACGTCGAGATTAAGCTGCAGTAGTGCTAATTGCCGTGGCCTGAATATCGGCCGCGTTTTCGTTTGATCGTTGTTGATAGGTCCCGGTCAATCGCAACCGGGGATAGGAGAATAAAATGAGTCTGGGCCTTGTCGGACGCAAGGTCGGCATGACGCGCATTTTTACCGATGATGGCGAAACCATCCCGGTGACGGTGCTCGACGTGTCGAACAACCGCGTTACACAAATCAAGACGCCTGACGCCGATGGTTATGCCGCGGTGCAGGTGACCTATGGCCAACGCCGTGCCAACCGCGTCAACAAGGCGGCTGCGGGGCACCTCGCCAAGGCTGGCGTTGAAGCCGGCCACGTCCTGAAGGAGTTTCACGTCGAAGCCGGTGAGTTGGCGAACTTCAAGCCGGGCGACATCGTTGCCGCGACCATCTTCAAGGCCGGGCAGAAGGTGGATGTCACTGGCACCTCGCAGGGCAAGGGCTTTGCCGGCGTCATCAAGCGCCACAACTTCTCCTCGAACCGCGCCAGCCACGGCAACTCGGTATCGCACAACAAGCCCGGCTCGATCGGCATGAATCAGGATCCGGGTCGGGTATTCCCGGGCAAGCGCATGGCTGGCCACATGGGCGACGTGCAGCGTACCGCCCAGAACCTGGTCGTGGTGCGCGTCGACGAAGCGCGCCAGCTGCTGCTCGTCAAGGGCGCTGTTCCCGGCAGCCGCGGAGCCGACGTTGTGGTTCGTCCGGCGATCAAGGGCTAAGGGGGCGCGATGGAGCTGAAACTGATCAATGAACAAGGCAAGCCGGCGTCGACGTTGCAGGCTTCCGATACTCTGTTCGGACGTGACTACAACGAGGCCCTGGTACATCAGATCGTCGTTGCCTATCAAGCCAACGCCCGTTCCGGCAATCGCGCGCAAAAGGATCGCGGTGAGGTCAGCCATACGACCAAAAAGCCATGGCGCCAGAAAGGCACCGGCCGCGCCCGCGCCGGCATGTCCTCCAGCCCGCTATGGCGAGGCGGCGGCCGCATTTTCCCGAACCGCCCGGACGAAAACTTCAGTCACAAGGTTAACCGCAAGATGTACCGCGCTGGCCTGGCGTCGATTTTGTCGCAACTCGCCCGCGAGGATCGTCTGGCCGTAGTCGAGAATTTTTCTGTCGAAGCGCCAAAGACCAAGCTGCTGGCACAAAAAATCAAGGGCATGGGCTTGGAATCGGTGCTGGTGATTACGGACAACTTGGACGAGAACCTCTACCTGTCGTCGCGCAATCTGCCGAACGTGTTGGTGCTCGAGGTTAACGAGACTGACCCGATTTCGTTGGTGCGTTTCAAGAACGTGCTGCTGACCAAGGGCGCGGTCGCCAAGATGGAGGAGATGCTGGGATGAAAGCCTTCAACCAGGAACGTCTGCTGCAAATCCTCGTCGCCCCACAGATCTCCGAAAAGGCGACCTATGTCGCCGATAAGAATGAGCAGGTGATCTTTATCGTGGCGCCGGATGCGACCAAGCCGGAAATCAAAGCTGCCGTCGAATTGCTTTTCAAGGTCCAGGTCGAGTCGGTGCAGGTTTCCAACATGAAAGGCAAGGAAAAGCGCCACGGCCGATACATGGGTCGACGCAAAGATGTCAGGAAAGCCTATGTCTGCCTGAAGCCCGGCCAGGAAATTAACTTCGCGGCGGGGGAATAAATCATGCCACTTGTGAAAGTCAAACCTACTTCCGCAGGCCGTCGCGCTGTCGTCAAGGTGGTAACCCCGGGCCTGCACAAAGGGGCACCGATCGCCGCGCTGGTCGAAAAGAAGAACAGCAAAGCTGGCCGAAACAACCACGGCCATATCACGACCCGCCACAAGGGTGGTGGCCACAAGCAGAATTACCGCGTCATCGACTTCCGTCGCGACAAGGATGGTGTTCCGGCCAAGGTCGAACGCCTCGAGTACGATCCGAACCGGAGCGCTCATCTTGCCCTGCTGTGCTATGCCGACGGTGAGCGTCGTTACATCATCGCGCCGAAAGGCGTTGTGGTCGGTATGGAGTTGATGAGCGGACCGAACGCCCCTATCAAGGTCGGCAACGCAAAGGTACTGCGCAATATTCCTGTTGGCACCACCATTCATTGCGTGGAGATGATTCCTGGTAAAGGGGCGCAGCTGGCTCGTGCCGCCGGTACTTCGGTGCAGTTGCTGGCTCGGGAAGGCAGCTATGCCCAGATCCGTATGCGCTCCGGTGAGATTCGCCGCGTCCACGTTGAATGCCGGGCGACAATTGGCGAAGTCGGTAACGAGGAGAACAACCTGCGTTCAATCGGCAAGGCCGGCGCACAGCGCTGGCGCGGCATTCGCCCGACGGTACGCGGCGTAGCGATGAACCCGATCGACCACCCGCACGGCGGCGGCGAAGGCAAGACCGCAGCTGGCCGGGACCCCGTCAGTCCATGGGGCACGCCGACCAAGGGCTACCGTACGCGCCGCAACAAGCGCACGGATAGCATGATTGTCCAGCGCCGGCACAAGAAATAAGAGGTGAATCATGGCACGCTCAGTTAAAAAAGGCCCGTTTGTTGACGCCCATCTTGAAAAAAAGGTGGAAGCATCGCGCGCCACCAATGATAAGCGCCCGATTAAGACATGGTCGCGACGCTCAACCGTCCTGCCGGATTTCGTCGGCCTGACCATCGCCGTACATAACGGCAAGCAACATATCCCGGTCTATATCTCGGAAAACATGGTCGGCCACAAGCTCGGCGAATTCGCCCTGACGCGCACGTTCAAGGGCCATACCGCGGGCACCAAAAAAGCCGTGGTGAAGAAGTAAGGAGCGATGATGGAAACCAATGCTATTCTGCGCGGCGTTCGCCTGTCGGCACAAAAGGGCCGGCTGGTGGCCGACCAGATCCGCGGCCTACCCGTCGATCAGGCGCTCAATATCCTGGCGTTCTCGCCGAAAAAAGGCGCCAAGATCATCAAAAAGGTGCTTGAGTCGGCCATCGCTAACGCAGAGCACAACGATGGCGCAGATATCGATGCGTTGCGGGTGACGACAATCCACGTCGAGCGAGGCATGCTGCTCAAGCGCTTCATGCCTCGCGCCAAGGGCCGTGGTTTTCGGATCCTCAAGCCGACCTGCCATATCTACGTAACCGTCGGCGAAGCGCCGGCGAAGAAATCCGGAAGGAAGTAAGGAGACGCCATGGGACAGAAGATACATCCGACCGGTTTCCGTCTTTCGGTCACCCGCAACTGGAGCTCGCGCTGGTACGCCAATAGCAAATCGTTCCCGCAGATGCTCAATGAAGACATTCAGGTGCGTGACTACCTGAAGAAGAAGCTGGCGCATGCTTCGGTAGGGCACGTCGTCATCGAACGTCCGGCCAAGAACGCCCGCATTACGGTCTACTCGGCACGCCCTGGCGTTGTCATCGGTAAGAAAGGTGAGGACATCGAGCACCTGAAAGCCGATCTGCAGAAGATCATGGGCGTCCAGGTCCACGTCAATATCGAAGAGATTCGCAAGCCGGAGACCGATGCGCAGCTCATCGCCGATTCAATTGCCCAGCAGCTTGAAAAGCGCATCATGTTCCGACGCGCCATGAAACGCGCCATGCAGAACGCCATGCGCCTCGGCGCTCAAGGTATCAAGATCATGAGTTCAGGGCGCCTGAATGGCGCCGAAATCGCGCGCCGTGAATGGTATCGCGAGGGCCGTGTGCCATTGCATACCCTGCGTGCCGATATCGATTATGGCACTTCGGAAGCCAAGACCACCTACGGTGTGATCGGTATCAAGGTGTGGGTTTTCAAGGGTGAGACGATGACGCGTAGTGAGCAGCCCTCGTCGATCCCGGAGGCGGCACCGGGTGAAGAGCCGGCCAAGAAGGTGCGCAAAGCGCCGGCTCGGCCGGCCGCAAAACCCGAGAGCGAAGGGGACACGAAGTCGGCCAAGCCGCGTTCGCCGCGCAAGACCGCAGCCAAGCCTGCTGCATCCAAGCCGGACGCCTCTCCCGCAGGGGAAACTGTTGCGCCGGCCAAAGCGCCTGCCAAGCGCGTACGCAAGCCCGCCGCACCGAAGGCAGGCGAAGGTAAGGAGTAAGACATGTTGCAACCTGCACGTAGGAAATATCGCAAGGAACACAAGGGCCGCAACAAGGGCATTGCGACGCGTGGCACCAAAGTGAGTTTCGGCGAGTACGGACTAAAGGCAATTGGCCGGGGCCGCATTACTGCCCGCCAGATCGAGGCCGCCCGCCGCGCCATGACGCGCCATATCAAGCGCGGTGGCCGTATCTGGATTCGGATCTTTCCTGACAAGCCGATTTCCCAGAAACCGGCCGAGGTGCGCATGGGCAATGGCAAGGGTAATCCGGAGTATTACGTTGCCGAGATACAGCCCGGCAAGGTGATCTACGAAATGGACGGTGTGGATGAGGCGTTGGCCCGTGAGGCGTTCGCTCTCGCTGCGGCCAAGCTGCCGATCGAGACGACCTTCGTCGTGCGCCAGGTGGGGTGATCATGAAAGCGAAAGAACTTAGGGCCAAGGACACGGCCGATCTGAACAAGGAGTTGCTGGAGTTGCGCAAGGCACAGTTTTCCCTGCGCATGCAGGTGGCGACGCAGCAACTGCAGAATACCAGCCAGCTCGGCAAGGTGCGCAAGGATATTGCGCGCGTCAAAACTCTCTTGCGTGAAAAGGCGGCAGCCAAATGACAGAGACGATCCAGAAAGTGAAGCGCACCCTGACCGGGCGCGTCGTAAGCGACAAGATGCAGAAAACCGTCACGGTCCTGGTAGAGCGCCGGGTCAAGCATCCGATCGGCAAGATCGTCACCCGTTCACGCAAGTACGCCGCCCATATCGATGGACTGGAAGCGGGCGCCGGCGATGTCGTGCAGATCGAGGAATGCGCCCCGATTTCGAAGACCAAGGCTTGGCGCGTAACGCGCGTCGTAGAAAAGGCCCGCACGATATAAGTTGCCACTGCTGTTTACACGGGCCGCGCTTGCGGATATAATATTCGGCTCATTTCTTCGTTCTGCACCGCTGGTGCGGGACGGATTTTTTGCCTGACCGGTTCGCTGGTCGGGTCCAACCCGGACGGGTTCCAAGACTGACCGCGGCGAAGCTGCGATTAAGTTGGAGATTGAAAAATGATTCAAATGCAGACGGTACTGAATGTCGCCGATAATACGGGTGCGCGTTCGGTCATGTGCATCAAGGTGCTTGGCGGGTCGAAGCGGCGCTATGCCGGCATCGGTGATGTCATCAAGGTGAGTGTCAAAGACGCCGCGCCGCGCGGCCGCGTCAAGAAAGGCGAAGTCTACAGCGCAGTGGTGGTGCGTACCGCCAAAGGCGTCCGTCGCCCCGATGGATCGGTCGTCAAGTTCGATGGTAACGCGGCGGTTCTGCTCAACAACAAGCTGGAGCCGATCGGCACGCGCATCTTCGGGCCGGTGACGCGCGAATTGCGCACCGAGCGATTCATGAAGATCGTCTCGCTGGCGCCCGAGGTTCTCTGAGGATTCTGGTCATGAAGAAGATTCGCAAGGGCGATGACGTGATCGTCATCTCGGGCAAGGACAAGGGAAAGCGCGGCGCCGTATTGCGTTGCCTCGAGGACGACCTCGTTCTCGTTGAGGGCGTCAACAAAGTGAAGCGGCACATGCGGCCGAATCCGGTCAAAGGGCAGCCTGGCGGCATCCTAGATAAAGAGATGCCAATTCACGTGTCGAACCTGGCGCTGATCAATCCAGCGACGCAAAAAGCGGACCGCGTTGGCTTCAAGACGCTGGACGATGGCCGCAAGGTGCGCGTGTTCAAGTCGAACGGCGAAACGGTGGAAGCGTAAGGAAAAACTATGGCGCGACTGCAGGAATACTACAAGCAGACCGTGATGTCCGAACTGACCAAGAGGTTCGGCTACAAATCGGTTATGGAAGTGCCCCGCATTACCAAGATCACGCTCAATATGGGCGTTGGCGAAGCGGTCGGTGACAAGAAGATTCTGGAACACGCGGTTGGCGATATGACCAAGATCGCCGGTCAGAAACCGGTGACCACCAAGTCGAGGAAGTCCATTGCCGGTTTCAAGATCCGCGAGGGCTATCCGATCGGCTGTATGGTCACCCTGCGCGGCAACCGTATGTATGAGTTCCTTGATCGTCTGGTCAGCATCGCGCTGCCGCGTATTCGTGACTTCCGCGGCATTTCCGGCAAGGCTTTCGACGGCCGCGGCAACTATAACCTGGGCGTCAAAGAGCAGATCATTTTTCCTGAAATCGAATACGACAAGATTGATGCCCTGCGTGGGATGAACATCAGCATCACGACAACCGCGAAAACCGACGAGGAAGCCAAGGCGCTTCTCGTCGCTTTCAAATTCCCCTTCAAGAACTGAGGGAACCATGGCGAAACTTGCACTGAAGAATCGCGAAGCCAAGCGTGCCAAGACGGTGGCGAAATTTGCCGTCAAACGCGCCGAGCTGATCGCCATTATCAACAACGCTAAGCTTTCCGACGAGGAGCGTATGGCGGCGCGGCTGAAGTTTCAGCAGCTGCCGCGCAACGCCAGCCCGGTGCGCCAGCGCAACCGCTGCGAACTGACGGGACGTCCGCGCGGCTATTTCCGCAAGTTCGGCCTGTGCCGCCTGAAGCTGCGCGAAGCGGCCATGCGCGGCGAGGTGCCGGGCATCATCAAGGCCAGCTGGTAAGAGGAGATCGAGAATGAGCATGACTGATCCGATCGCCGACATGCTGACGCGCATCCGAAACGCCCAACTGGCCCAGAAGAACTCCGTGGCGATGCCCGCTTCCAAGCTCAAAGTGGCCATCGCCGGAGTGCTGAAGGATGAAGGCTACATTGACGATTTCGCCGTGCGCGACGCCGAGGGCAAGTCTCAGTTGGATATTGCGCTGAAGTACTACGCGGGCCGCCCTGTAATCGAGCGCATCGAGCGCGTATCGCGGCCTGGGCTGCGCGTATACAAAGGTTCCGGAGATCTGCCCCGCGTCATGAATGGACTGGGCATCGCCATTGTGTCCACGCCGAAGGGTGTGATGACCGACCGCCGCGCCCGCGCCTCGAACGTCGGTGGCGAAGTGTTGTGCATCGTGGCGTAAGGAGATAGCTATGTCACGTATCGCAAAATATCCGGTCGAGCTGCCTAAAGGCGTAGAAGTCACGCTGTCGGCGGCTGAAATCAGTGTCAAGGGACCGTTGGGGACGCTCAAGCAGGCAGTGCATCCGGCCGTGGCGATCGAGCGCAGCGGCGACAAATTGCAGTGCAAGGCGGTGGTCGGTGCGGAAAACGGCAGCGCTCAGTCCGGCACAATGCGGGCTCTGCTGGCCAATATGGTAACCGGCGTGACCAAGGGCTTCGAGAAGAAGCTGACCCTGGTTGGCGTCGGCTATCGCGCCCAGGCGCAGGGCACCAAGCTCAATCTTGCGCTTGGCTTCTCGCATCCGGTCGTTCATGAAATGCCCGCCGGCATCAAGGTAGAGACGCCGTCGCAGACGGAAATCATTATCAAGGGCATAGACAGACAGGTGGTAGGTCAGGTTGCGGCCGAAGTGCGCGGCTACCGTCCGCCGGAACCGTACAAGGGCAAGGGCGTGCGTTACTCGGACGAGGTTATCGTTCTCAAGGAAACGAAGAAGAAGTAAGGGTATATCGACCATGGACAAGAAGCAGGCGCGTTTGCGCAGGGCTCGCAAAACCCGAGCCAAGATTGCGGAACTCAAGGTGGTGCGCCTTAGCGTGCACCGCTCCAATAGCCACATCTACGCCCAAATCATCGACGGCAGCGGAGCTAAGGTGCTCGCCGCCGCTTCGACAGTCGAGGCCGATGTGCGCAAGCAGGCGCCGAGCGGCGGTAACGCCAAGGCGGCAACCCTGGTGGGCAAGCTGATTGCAGAGCGCGCCAAGGCGGCCGGGATCGAGTCGGTCGCATTTGACCGTTCCGGCTTCATGTACCACGGCCGCGTCAAGGCGCTGGCCGATGCCGCGCGCGAAGGCGGGCTCAAGTTCTAACGAGGTGAGCAATGGCAAAACCGCAGACAAAAAAACCGCAGACGACCGAAGAGCGCGATGATGGCTTGCGCGAGAAAATGGTCTCCATCAACCGCGTCACCAAGGTGGTGAAGGGCGGTCGCATCCTCGGCTTTGCCGCGTTGACCGTGGTTGGCGATGGTGACGGCGGCATCGGCATGGGCAAGGGCAAGTCCCGCGAGGTGCCGGTGGCCGTGCAGAAGGCGATGGAAGAGGCGCGCCGCAAGATGGTCAAGGTTTCCCTCAAGAACGGCACGCTGCAGCATGCCGTGATTGGCGAGCACGGCGCTTCTCGTGTGCTCATGCAGCCCGCCTCGGCCGGTACGGGCATCATCGCCGGCGGCCCGATGCGCGCCGTTTTCGAGGTGATGGGCGTGACCGACGTGCTGGCCAAGTGCCTCGGTTCGACCAATCCCTACAACGTTGTGCGTGCCACGCTGGACGGCCTGACGAAAATGAGCACGCCCGCCGAGGTGGCGGCCAAGCGCGGCAAATCCGTCGAAGAGATCCTGGGGTAAGCCATGGCCGACAAGAAGATCAAAGTCACCCTGGTGAAGGGTCTGATGGGCACCAAGCAGGATCACCGCGCTACCGTGCGCGGCCTGGGCCTTAAGCGCCGCAACCATACGGTCGAGCTGGTGGATACGCCGGCTGTGCGCGGCATGATCAACAAGGTTGCCTACCTCGTGAAGTGTGAGGGCTGAATGGAACTGAACAAACTTAAACCTGCTGCCGGCGCCAAGCACGCCAAGCGCCGTGTCGGCCGCGGCATTGGCAGCGGCTTGGGCAAGACGGCCGGTCGCGGCCACAAAGGGCAGACTTCGCGTGCCGGCGGTTATCACAAGGTCGGCTTCGAGGGCGGCCAGATGCCCCTGCAGCGCCGCCTCCCGAAACGCGGCTTTACTTCATTGACGTGCGCCCGCAACGTAGAGGTTCGCCTCTCTGATCTGGAGAAGCTGCCGGTCGGCGAGGTCGATTTGCTTGTGCTCAAGCAGGCTGGCGTGGTGCCGGGCGATGCGCTGTCGGCCAAGGTTATCTTGTCGGGCAAACTGACAAAGAAGGTTGCCCTGAAGGGCGTCGGCGCCACGAAGGGCGCCAAGGCGGCGATCGAAGCCGCCGGCGGAAGTGTCGCGGGCGAGTAATCCGGCGAGTACCGATTTGGCCAACGAAACCGCAACCCTGGGCAAGACCGGAAAGTTCGGCGATCTGAAGCGCCGGCTGCTGTTCCTGCTCGGCGCACTGATCGTCTATCGCATCGGTGCGCATATTCCCGTGCCGGGTATTGATCCGGTGCAGCTGGCCACGCTCTTCGAGGGTCAGCAGGGTGGGATCCTTGGCATCTTCAACCTGTTCTCCGGCGGCGCCTTGTCGCGCTTTACCATCTTCGCCTTGGGCATCATGCCCTATATTTCCTCATCGATCATCATGCAACTGATGACGGTGGCGGTGCCATCACTCGAGGCGTTGAAGAAGGAAGGGGAAGCCGGCCGCCGCAAGATCACGCAATATACGCGCTATGGCACTGTCGCTCTGGCTTTGGTACAAGGTCTCGGAATTGCCATTGCCCTTGAGTCGCAGCCCGGCTTGGTGCTCGATCCGGGCATCTTGTTCCGCATCACCTGCGTTACGACTCTGCTGACCGGCACCATGTTCCTGATGTGGCTGGGGGAGCAGATCACCGAGCGCGGCCTGGGCAACGGGATCTCGATTATTATCTTCGCCGGCATCGCGGCTGGTCTGCCCAATGCCATCGGCGGCCTGCTCGAACTCGTGCGCACGGGCGCCATGCACGCACTGACGGCGATTTTCATTATCGCGCTGGTGTTCCTGGTGACCGGCTTTGTCGTCTTCGTGGAGCGCGGCCAGCGCAAGATCCTGGTGAACTACGCCAAGCGCCAGGTCGGCAACAAGGTATACGGCGGACAGAGTTCGCATCTGCCGCTCAAACTCAACATGTCCGGCGTCATTCCGCCGATCTTCGCCTCGTCGATCATCCTGTTCCCTGCCACCGTGGCCGGTTGGTTCGGTTCGAGCGAAGGCATGTTCTGGCTAAAGGACATCGCGGCGACGCTATCGCCCGGCCAGCCGATCTACGTCATGCTCTATGCCGCAGCGATCGTGTTTTTCTGCTTTTTCTACACGGCACTGGTCTTCAACTCGAAGGAGACGGCCGACAACCTGAAGAAGAGCGGCGCTTTCGTTCCCGGCATTCGCCCGGGCGACCAGACGGCTCGATACATCGACAAAATCCTGATGCGCCTGACCCTGGTCGGCGCGATCTACGTGACGCTGGTCTGCTTGCTGCCGGAGTTCCTTATCTTGAAATGGAACGTGCCGTTTTATTTCGGCGGCACCAGCCTGCTGATCATCGTGGTGGTGACGATGGATTTCATGTCGCAGGTGCAGGCCTACATCATGTCGCACCAGTATGAAAGCCTGCTGAAGAAAGCGAACTTCAAAGGGGCGGGATTCCCCGGCAGATAGGGCGCATGGCCAAGGAAGACGTCATTGAAATGCAGGGGGAGGTGCTGGAAAACCTGCCCAACGCGACGTTCAAGGTCAAGCTGGAAAATGGCCACGTGATACATGGATTCATTTCCGGGAAGATGCGCATGCACTATATCCGCATCCTGCCCGGCGACAAGGTGACGGTGCAGATGACGCCCTATGACCTGACCAAGGGCCGCATCACCTTCCGCGCCAAGTAAGGAAGCATTACGGGAGAAAGAAATGAAGGTTCTCGCATCGGTTAAGAAGCTGTGTCGCAACTGCAAGGTCATCCGCCGCAAGGGCGTGGTCCGCATCATTTGCAAGGACCCGCGCCACAAGCAGCGCCAAGGTTGATCGAGACGAGCAGCTCGAATATAATTAACGGTTTCGCTTTTTTGGGGTGAAGAAAGGCTAACGCTTATGGCCCGCATTGCTGGGGTAAACATTCCCAACCATCAACACGCTGCCATCGCGCTGACGTCGATCTACGGCATCGGCCGTACGCGCGCGCAAAAGATTTGCGATGCGGCCGGCATCGCCCATACGACCAAGATCAAGGATCTGACCGATACGCAGATGGACAAGCTGCGCGAGGAGGTCGGCCGGTTCACCATCGAGGGCGATCTGCGCCGTGAAGTGTCGATGAGCATCAAACGCCTGATGGATCTCGGCTGCTACCGTGGCGTGCGTCATCGCAAGGGCTTGCCCGTGCGCGGCCAGCGCACCCGTACCAACGCCCGCACGCGCAAGGGACCGCGCAAGGCAATTCGTGTGACGAAGTAAGGAACGACAGATGGTAACCAAAACCGCCGCCACCAAGGCGCGCAAGAAGGTCAAGAAGAACGTTGCCGAGGGCATCGCGCATGTTCACGCCTCCTTCAACAACACGATCATCACGATTACCGATCGGCAGGGAAATGCCCTGTCCTGGGCTACCTCAGGCGGCGCTGGCTTCAAGGGCTCGCGTAAGAGCACGCCGTTTGCCGCCCAGGTTGCCGCTGAGCAGGCCGGCAAGGCTGCCCAGGAATGCGGCGTGAAGAATCTGGAAGTGCGCATCAAGGGGCCCGGCCCCGGTCGCGAATCCGCGGTGCGCGCACTCAACGCCATCGGCATGAAAATCACCAGCATTACAGACATTACGCCGATCCCCCACAACGGCTGCCGCCCGCCGAAAAAGCGCCGCGTCTGAGAGCCGGAGAACTTCAGGAGTAGAACCGTGGCCCGCAATCTAGATGCCAAATGCCGCCAGTGCCGCCGGGAAGGCGAGAAGCTTTTCCTGAAAGGCGAGAAGTGCTTTACCGACAAGTGCGCCGTCGAGCGGCGCTCCTACGCGCCCGGCCAGCACGGCCAGAAATCCGGCCAGCGTCTGTCTGGTTACGGCGTGCAGCTGCGTGAGAAGCAGAAGATCCGCCGTACCTATGGCGTGCTCGAGCGTCAGTTCCGCAAAGCTTACGCCGAGGCTGACCGCCGAAAGGGCCAGACCGGCGAGAACCTGCTGCAGCTGCTGGAAAGCCGTCTCGACACCGTCGCCTACCGCATGGGCTTCGGCGCCTCGCGCGCGGAAGCGCGCCAGCTGGTGCGCCACAACGGTGTGATGGTGAATGGCAAGCGCGTGAACATCCCCTCCTACGACCTGCGGCCGGGCGACACTGTCGAGCTGGCCGAGAAGGCGCGCGGCCACTTGCGTGTCAAAGCTGCGCTGGAGGCCGCCGAATCGCGCGGTTTCCCGGAGTGGATCGAGGTCGATGCCAAGGCCGGCAAGGGCGTGTTCAAGGCCTATCCGGCGCGTACCGACCTGCCGGCGACGATCAATGAAAGCCTAGTCGTCGAATTGTATTCGCGCTAACCCGACGTCTCGCTGACGCAACGAACCTAAAGGGATCCAGATGCAAGCGACTTCGCTCCTGAAACCCCGCATCATCGATGTGCAGAACCTGTCCCCGGTGCACGCCCGCGTCGTCATGGAGCCGTTCGAGCGCGGCTATGGCCACACGCTCGGCAATGCCCTGCGCCGCATCCTGCTCTCCTCGATGCCCGGCGCCGCGCCGACCGAGGTGAACATCGAAGGCGTGCTGCACGAGTACTCCACGCTGGACGGTGTGCGCGAGGACGTCGTCGACCTCATGCTCAACCTGAAGGGCGTGGTGCTCAAGCTGCACAACCGCGGCGAAGCCCTGCTCTCGCTGGCCAAGACGGGCGAGGGCGTCGTTACCGCTGGCGATATCGATGCCGGCCACGACGTGGAGATCATCAATCCGGACCATGTCATCGCCCATGTCGCCCCCGGCGGCAAGCTGGAAATGCAGATCAAGGTGGAAACCGGCCGCGGCTACGAGCCCGCCAACACCCGTCCCGTCAGCAGCGAAACCAAGGGCATCGGGCGCATCATGATCGACGCGTCTTTCAGCCCGGTACGCCGCGTCGCCTACACCGTCGAATCGGCCCGCGTCGAGCAGCGTACCGACCTCGACAAGTTGATCATGGATATCGAGACCAACGGCGCCATTGAGCCGGAGGAAGCCATCCGCTACGCCGCGCGCGTACTCATGGAACAGCTCTCGGTCTTCGCCGACCTCGAGGGCACGCCGCTTGCCGTTGAGGCGCCGCGCCCGACCCAGGTCGACCCGATCCTGCTGCGCCCGGTGGACGATCTCGAGCTGACCGTGCGTTCGGCGAACTGCCTGAAGGCCGAGAACATCTACTACATCGGCGACCTGATTCAGCGCACCGAGACCGAGTTGCTGAAGACGCCGAATCTCGGGCGCAAGTCGCTCAACGAGATCAAGGAAGTGCTCGCCTCGCGCGGCCTCACCCTCGGCATGAAACTGGAAAACTGGCCCCCCATGGGCCTGGAGAAGCTGTCGTAACCGGCAGCAGATAGA
>Ga0233425_10007684_pt1 | contig 14939 bp, 1 predicted proteins | sample Watercolumn_Towu_2_FD_181712 | JGI IMG/M metagenome (GOLD analysis project Ga0233425, IMG submission 181712) | Freshwater microbial communities from Lake Towuti, South Sulawesi, Indonesia - Watercolumn_Towuti2014_140_MG | ecosystem: Environmental > Aquatic > Freshwater > Lake | place: Indonesia...
TGCTGACCAACGGCACGACGATCCGCCTCACCACCGCGGCGGCGATGGTCAATGGCACCTCCTACACGGTGACCATGAACAACCTCTCGACGCAAGCCGGGGTGCCGATCTCCAACGGCACGCAAGTAGCATTTGCCTATTCGCCGACGGGCGCAGGCTCGATTTTCCGCGAATACTGGCTAAACATCGGTGGCGGTTCGGTCAGCGACTTGACGGGCAACGCGAACTATCCGAACAACCCCAGCGGTTCGAGCACTCCCACCACGTTCGAGGCCCCCGCGGACTGGGCCGACAACTACGGGACGCGCATGCGCGGCTTCGTGCATCCGCCCACCACCGGCAACTACACCTTCTGGATCGCCAGCGACGACGCCAGCGAGTTGTGGCTTTCGACCGATGCCGATCCGGCACACAAGGTGTTGATCGCTTCGGTCCCGGGCTGGACTGGCTCGCGTCAGTGGTTCGTCTACGGTTCGCAGCAGTCGCAGCCGATCTTCCTGGCGGCGGGGCGCAAGTACTACATCGAGGCGTTGCAGAAGGAAGGCGGCGGCGGCGACAACCTGGCCGTGCGCTGGCAGTTGCCCGGCGGCGCAATCGAGGAGCCGATCCCCGGCAGCCGGCTGTCGCCCGTATCGGTCGATACGACGCCGCCGACCGTGCCCGGCAACCTCAACGCGCAGGTGATCGGCAGCACGCAAGTCAACTTGACGTGGTCGGCGTCGTCCGACCCCGAGAGCGGCGTGCAAAACTACATCATCTACCGCGACGGGACGCAGTACGGCACTGCGAGCGGCGCGAGTTTCTCCGACACGGCCGCGGCCGCCGGCGCGCGGCATCGGTATCAGGTTTCCGCCGTCAACTTGTTGAACCTTCAGAGCGGGCTTTCGGTGGCGATCAACGTGGCGCCGCCGGGCCTGGTTTCCGCGCAGGCCCTGGACGCCACGACCGTGCAACTGAAGTTCAGCGAACCGCTCGACACCGCTACGGCGCAGACGGTCGCCAATTACGCCCTGTCCGGCGGCGCGACCGTCAGCGCGGCGGTGCTGCAGGCCGATCGCCTCGCCGTGAATCTGACGACTTCCACGCTGACCGCCGGCGCCGTCTACACGGCGACGGCAAACAACCTGCGGACGGCCGTCGGCGAGCTGCTGCCCTCGGGGCTGCAGCGGTTGTTCTTCCTCGGCAACGGCATCCTGCGCGAGTACTGGACCGAGATCGGCGGCAGCGCGGTGACCGACCTGACCAATTGGCCGGCTTATCCGAACAGCCCCACGGGGCGCAGCGTCCAAACCAGCTTCGAAGCCCCGGTCGATTGGGCCGAGAGCTACGGCACGCGGATGCTGGGCTACCTGACCCCGCCGACGACCGGCAATTACACCTTCTGGATCGCCAGCGACGACAACAGCGAATTGTGGCTGTCGACCGACGCCAGTCCGGCCAACAAGGTCAAGATTGCCTACGTCGCCGACTGGACCAACTCCCGCGCGTGGACGGCCTACGCGTCGCAGAAATCGGCCTCCATCGCCCTGGTGGCCGGGCAGAAGTACTACATCGAAGCCCTGCAAAAGGAAGGCAACGGCGGCGACAATCTGGCCGTTGCCTGGCAGATGCCGGGCGGCGCTACCGTCAGTTCGATCACCAGTCAGGGGGCGTTGTTGACGGTTCAGAGCATCAACCGGGCATCGACGTCGACGACCAGCAACGCCATGCGCGTGACGACGGCGACCGCCCACGGCTACGCCAACGGCCAGACGATTGCGCTCAGCGGCGCGAATCAACCGGAATACAACGGCACCTTCGCCATTTCCAACGTCACGTCGAACACCTTCGATTTCACGCCCACCGCCTTCACCAGCCGTCGATCGGTGAACAGCCCCATCACGCGCAGCGGCAGCACTGCGACGGCCACGACGTCGACGCCGCACGGCTTCGTCACCGGGCAATGGGTCACGATCACGGGGACGAACCGTAATTCGTTCAACAAGCTGGCGCAGGTCACCGTCACTTCGCCGACGCAGTTCACCTACAGCGTTACATCATCGTATTCCAGCGCCACGGGCACCGCGATCTTGGCCACGCCTTCGGCCACCGGCGCCACGCTCACGGCCCAGGGCGGCGGCGGACCGACCGCGTACGTCACCATGCCCAGTCACGGCTTTGCCAACGGCGACTGGGTCGCCATCGCCGGAGCCAACCAAGCCGAATACAACGGGTTGGTCACCATCGGCAACGTCACGACTGACACGTTCACATACGCCATTTCGGGCACGCCGGCGTCGCCGGCCACGGGCACGATCACCGCCCAGAAGATTCTTCCGATCGCCGGTGCGTACCTTTCCCAGTATTACGATTCGCCCAGCCCCCTGGGGGCCACGCCGACGATCAACGCGCTCACCACCGGGGATGCGACCCCGCGATTGACCGGCAGCATCAACGACGCCAACGCCGCGATTACCGTGGGCATCAACGGCCGCTACTATGCGGCCACGCGCGACACCGGCACCACCTGGGTTCTCCCCGACAACGCCATCCAATCGCCGCTGGCCAACGGCACGTACGACGTCACAGTTTGCGCGACCGACACCGCGGGCAAGGCCTCCTTCGACACGAGTGTCGGCGAACTGACGATCAATGTCATGCCGTTGTACGCCACCATCATTTCCGTTATCCCCAACCCGCGGAATTTCTCCGTCGCCAGCGTGCTCATCACCTTCGGCGTGGCGATCAGCGGATTCGATCTGGCCGATCTGAGTCTCACGCGCGACGGCGGCGGTAATCTGCTTACCGGTTCGCAGACGCTGACGTCCAGCAATTCGATCACCTGGACGTTGGGCGGCCTGACCGCGCTGACCGGCGTTGCAGGATCCTACACGCTCAAACTCACGGCGGCCGGCTCGGGCATTGCCGACGGGGCCGGCCGGCCGCTCAGCAGCGACGCCACGCAGACGTTCGTCATCGACAAGACCGCGCCGACCGTGCTGATCGCTCCCGTGGCGCCCGATCCACGGAATGCGGCCGTCGACGGCGTTGCGATCACCTTCAGCGAACCGGTCAAGAACTTCGACCTCGCCGATTTGACCCTTACGCGCGACGGCGGCGGCAACCTGCTGCCCGGCACGGCCACCCTCACCAGCAGCGACCGGATCCACTGGACCCTGGGCAACCTCGCGGGGCTGACCGACTTGTCGGGCGCGTATGTGCTCACGCTGGTCGTCGCCAACTCGTACATTACCGACGACGCCAACAACGCCCTCGCCACCGACGCGTCCGACACGTGGCTGCTCGACCTCGCAGCTCCGACGGCCGCGATTACGCCCGTCGCCCCCGACCCGCGGAACGCGGCCGTCGACAGCGTCGCCATCACCTTCAGCGAGGCCGTCAGCAATTTCGACCTCGGCGACCTGGCCCTCGCGCGCGACGGCGGCGGCAACCTGCTGCCCGGCGCGGCCACCCTCACCAGCAGCGACCGGATCCATTGGACCTTGGGCAACCTCACGAGTCTGACCGGCCTGTCGGGCACGTATGTGCTCACGCTCGCGGCCGCCGGCTCGGGCATCGTCGACGACGTTGGCAACCCTCTCGGCGTCAACGCCGGCGATTCGTGGGTGCTCGACCTCGCGTCCCCGACGGCCACTATTACGCCCGTCGCCCCCGACCCGCGGGACTCGGCCGTAGACAGCGTCGCCATTACCTTCAGCGAGGCCGTGAACGATTTCGACCTCACCGATTTGACCCTCACGCGCAGCGGCGGCGGCAACCTGCTGCCCGGCGCGGCCACCCTCACCAGCAGCGACCGGATCCATTGGACCCTGGGCAACCTCACGAGTCTGACCGGCCTGTCGGGCACGTATGTGCTCACGCTCGCGGCCGCTGGCTCGGACATCGCCGACGACGTCGGCAACCCGCTGGGCGTCAACGCCGGCGATTCGTGGGTGACAAATGCCGTGGCCGTAGTCGGCCGCTACGTCTTCTACAACCGTTCGGCCTTCGACGGCAGCAATGCGGCGGCGAATGCGGCCGACGACGGGGCGATTGCCACCGACAAGCAGGCGCTCCTGCCGGGCGGTACGGCCGCGCTGGCCAACTACACCAGCTACACCCGCGGCCTCAATGGGATCATGGTCGATATTGCCGGGCTGGCCAATCCGGCAGAACTTGCGGCGGGCGATTTTACGTTCAAGGTGGGCAACGACAACGTGCCCGGCGGCTGGTCGACCGCGCCCACCCCGGCAAGCGTGACCGTGCGGATCGGCGCGGGCACAGGCGGCTCCGACCGCGTGACGATCATCTGGGCCGACAACGCCATCCAAAACCAGTGGCTTCAGGTCACGGTCCTGGCGGCCGGCCTCGGCCTTGCGGCCGACGACGTGTTTTACTTCGGCAACGCGGTCGGCGACAGCGGCGCGGGCAACGCGGGCGGCTACGCCTTGGTCGATCAGGCCGACGAGACGGCCGTGCGCGCGAACAAGACCGGCTTTGCACCGGCGTTGGTCACCAACCTCTACGATTTCAACCGCGACCGCCGCGTGAGCGCCAGCGACGAACTGACTGCCCGCTACCTGCCGGCCGGCGAATCGACCGCACTGCGGTTGATCGCGCTGTCTTCCGGCGGCGCAGCCCTCATGGCCATGGCCGCGCCGGACGACACGGCCTCAGATAGCACTGGCATCTTGCCCAGTAGCACAGGCATCTCGCCTGTGCGAGAGGCATCGCCTGTCACGGCCGTACCGCCAAACAGTGCAGCGACGAAGTCGCCGACCTCGGCCCACGACGCGGCCCTCTCCGCCGCCACTTGGCTCTGGGCCTACGAGTGGGAGCAGATCGCTACGCGGAAGACATCAACGCGGAAGGATCCGACCGCCGTCTCGGCCGTGGACCGGGTATTGGCTGCGAACTGGGTATAGGCCCGTTCAGCCCGCGTTTCTCAACTTCAACTCTCCAACGGCAAACTGCGCGCTACGCCGTGCGGCGACGCCACAGCCAGCCGCCCAGGCACAGCCCGCCGACGAGCGTCAGCAGGATCGTGCCCGGCTCGGGCACGGCGTTGGCATCGGCTGCGCCGAACGGCACGCTCGCGGCGATCGTCACCGAACCGCCGGCCCCGATCACCAGGGTGTCCTGAACGATCGAACCGGCGACCAGGCTGGCGGTCACCGTCGTGGTGCCGGTGCCGTTGATCGACGCCACCTTCTTGGTGCCGGCAAGCACGTTGAAGTTGCCGCTGTTCTCGACGATCGTGTGCGTCGTTCCGTTGGTGAACGGGTCGAGCGTGCCCTTGGCATCGACCGACGCCCCGGGGACAATATAGACCGTCGAGAGAGCGCTGACGTTCGGCGTGCCCGAGCCCGTGGCCGCATCGTAGACCAACTTGCCGACGTTGACGAACGTGTTGCCGCTGTGGCTCGGCGCACCGGTAAGGATCAACGTGCCGGAGCCATCCTTGGTCAGGACATTACCGCCCGTAGTAGCGCCCAATGCGAGGGTGCCGCTGCCGGTGCCGTTATTATTGACGTTGAACGTTGCGTTTCCGCCCAGCACAGTGGCGCCCATCGTCAACTTGTACGCCGCATTCGCCATCGAGCCGGTAAAAGCGCCGACGTTGAGCGATGCGTCCGCGCCCAAGTTCAGCGGCCCCAAGGTTGCATCGGTGGTCAATCCGGGAACACTGGTGGTTGCCAGTACCTGCACCGAACCCTGCGTCGCGGCATCCACGATAACCGGATTGCTGTAGATCCGGCTTCCCAGCGGCAAGGCCGTTGATGTGAAAGTGAAGGCACTGACGTCTTGCTGGGCGTTCAGGCCGCCCGTGCCGCCGGTAAAGCCGACGTAGGCCATATCGCCGGTAATCCGCGAACTCAGCGGTCCAAAGGGAACCGTGATTGGCGAAGTCGTGGTCGCTCCCTGCTTCAGGACGATGGTGCCATTCGTGCCGTCGTAGGTCATGTCGACCTCGATGGGAGTGGTGCTGTTGAAATCGATGCCGGGCACGGCGTTGAACGGGAAGTTGATGTTCCCGCCGGTCACGCTGGTCATGCCACGGCCGCCGGCGGCGCCGCTGTAGATGTTCAGCGCCAAGCCAAGGCTGTTGCCGATGCCGAGGTAGCCCAAGCCGCCGCCGCCGCCGCCGAGGGCCGCGGCGCCGGCCGGAGCGTTCTGCAGTACGAAGGTCATGCCGTCGGCCTGATTATCGGGAATTCCGGCCCCAGTAGGCGTATACGTGAACTTCGCGTGGAAGCCGGTCCCCAGGTTGGCCGTGGGTATCGGTCCGCTGAGGAACGCGCTGCCGGCCTGGCCGTTAACCGCCGTGGTCAGTGTGGCCACGTCGCTGGCAATGGTGGCACTCCCGTTGATGGTCCAGCCGGCGCCGCCGAACCCGCTGACCGACGGGGCGCCCAGAAGGTTGCCCGTCACCGCCAGGGTGCCGTAACTGACGTTCACGGTGCTCGCGCCGAGCGTACCGGGCTGCGTGGCCAGCACGGCGCCGCCGCCAACGACGGTGCTCGTGCCGTAGCTGTTGCTGGCGTTGGTCAACGTCAGCGTCCCAGCGCCGCTCTTCGTCAGCGTGGTGCCGACGCTCGTTACTTGGCTGCCGATCGTCAGCATGTCGGCGGCATTGGGCACATCGACGATCCGATTGCCGCCGAGGGCCAACTGGCCGCCGTTGATCTGGCCGCTCGCGCCGATGCCGGTCAGCGTGTTGCCAAGCGTCAGCGTGCCGGCCCCGGAAACGCCCGCCGGACCGCTGGTCGAATCGACGGTCAGGGTGCCGACCGTATTGCTGAAACCGCCCCTTGCCAGGTTGCCGCCGTTGAGGAGTACCGTGTGGCCGTTGACCACGCCGTTGGCGCCGAAGGCCACGGTGCCGCCGTTGTTGGCGGTGATGGTGCCGGTGAAATTGGTCAAATTGGTGCCGGTCAGCCGCACCGCGCCCGCGCCGCGGGCCGTCAGGCCGTTGCCGCCGTCGTTGACGTTCGGCAACTCCAGCGTGATGCCGGCGGCCACGTCGAACGTCGGGGCGCCGCTGAACGTGGCCGTTCCTCCGAACCTGGCGGTCGAACCGGAAGCGCCCGTGACCTGTAGGGTCTGCCAGCCGATCGTCAGGTTCCCCAGCACGGCCGTGGTCGGCACGTTGGGAAACGCGAGACCGGAGTTGGCCAGGCTCACGTCGACGTTCCAGCCGTAGTTCACCGGCGCCGTGGCACTGGGTGAACTAAACACCGAGTTTGGCATGTCAGCCCACGCGCCGGTGCCTTGGTCCCAGCGGAGGATCAGGCCGTGCCCGCCGCCGCCCTGGTCGAAGTGGACGTCGATCGGATACCAGCCCGCCGCGGCGAACGTAGTCGTCCCGGATCGTTCGGTCATGCCTTGATCGAAGTTGTTGTTGACCACCCTGCTCCAACCGCTCCCGTTGTCGACCCACAGCACGCTGCCGTCGTCGCTGACCGTGCTGAAGCTGTAGGTGCCCGGGGCCGGAATATTCACGTAGCCGCTAAAACGCGCGGCATAGTTGTTGCCGCGCGTGTAGCCCAACACGGTGAACGGACACGCCGGATCGTTGACCGTGGGGAAGTTGAGGACCGTCGTGCCGCCCGCACTCGACGAAACCGTAAAGTCGGCCGTCAGCCCATCAAACGTACTGGCGTATGCGGCGTGACTGATGTTCGCTTGGGCGCGCGCCAAGCCGTTCTGACCGTTGTAAGCGCGGAACACGAGTGCCCCGGGCGCGTTGGTGGAACTGGCCTCACCCAGGCCCAGAACGCCGCCCTGCAGATAGACGGTGTTTCCCGGCAGTGAATTCAGCGAAGTCGTTCGCATGGCGCGGAGTTCGCCGCTTTGGACGAGCACACCACCGGCCACGGTGTTCGTGTTGTGCAACACCACCGGGCCGGATCCGACCTTGGTCATCAGGGCGCCGCCTGCCGTGGTAATCGCCCCGGCAAACTGCATTGCGCCGCCGGCGTCGGCCGTGACCGTAAACGGGACATTCCCCGCTACCGCCCCGTTGGCGACGACGTTGGCCGTTCCGGAGGCTCCCAACGTCCGCAGGCCGCTGCCGTTGACCACGAAGCCGCCGCAAGTGCCGGAGTAGGCCGACACGACGCTGATTTCGCCCGCGCCGTTGAGAGTCAGCGTGCCCGTGCCGCGCACGCCGCCGCTGAGGGCCAGCGCCCCCGCCGGCACCGTGGCAACGGTATCGTCGTTCAATTGCATGGGGGCCGAAACGACGTGGCTGCCGGCCGCGACGTCGATGACGCCGCTGCCGACGTTGGTGTCCATAATCAAGATGCCGCCGTTGGTTACGGCATTCGTGATGGTGTACCCGCCGACGCCGGCATAGTTGAGGTACAACGCCTTGATCGTCCGATTGGTGCCGTCGAGGCTGACCGTCGTGCCGAAGGGGAACGCACCGTTGAAGTTGGCGTTGGCCTTGCCGTCGGGAACGACGGGGTTCTTCGACCAATTGGCGCCGTTGCCCCACATGCCGTCGCCACCCGCGCCGCTCCAAACATTGGGATTGGAAACCAAGTTCACGCCCCAGCCGACCCCGAACGTCTCAACTAACGTGGCGTCGAAATCGCCCACGGGATAGCCGGCCATAATGCCGCCGGGCAAGGTGAACAAACCCAACGCCCCAGTCGCTCCGGCGTAGTTGACCAACGCGTACGGCGCGGCAGGGAAGGGATTGGCGACCAGCGTGCCGAAGTCCTGCACGTCGATGACCACCGGCGCGCCGCCAGTCACGGACAGCAACCCTGCCGCCGGAGTGATCTGATCGCTCTGATTAACGCCGCCGGGCGTGTGGAGCTTGAAGGTAAGCTTCGTAGCGTTGGGCGTTACCGACGTGATGAACAACCCGCCGTTATAGCCGACCTGCCGCGTCGCGGTGGGCGTGCCGACGAGGATCGATCCGCCGTCCAGCAGGGTGATCGGGCCGGCGACGTTGCCGCCGGTGCCCAACGTGGTGCCGGTGTTGATCGTCACGTTGTTGGTGCCCGCGGTCAGCGGACCGTCGAACAGCAGTCCGCCGGAGTTGATCACGGTCGGGCCGGCATAGGAGTTGGCGCCCGCGCCGCCGACGATCAGCGTACCCGCGCCGTTCTTGTTCAGACCGCCCGCGCCCGTGATGTTCCCGGTCAGCGTGGCCGTCTTGCCGGCGCCGGCCACCTGCACGTTCGACGTCGTGGTCAGCACTAGGCTGTTCGCGTAGGTCTGTGGCGCGAGCGGAAGCTCGGCGCCCTCGCCGTAGAGTGCCGTGAAGGGGAGGTAGGCCTTCGTGCCGCCGAGGTTCGAACTGACGCCGAACTGGGCGTCTCCAACACCCTGGTGGAACGCAACCTCGACATCGTGCAACCCCGACCAGTCCGTGGTAAACGTGCCACTCCGCTCGGTGTTGCCCTGATCGTAATTGTTGTTGACGACCTGTTGGCCATCGATCCACAGCATCGAGCCGTCGTCGCTGTTGGTCCAGAAGGTAGTGGTCCCGGCCGGAATGTCCAGCCTGCCCTTGAAGAGCGCGGAATAAGCAAACTGGGTGTTGTAACCGTAATCGGGGTGGTTGCCGGTGGTCGTCGTTCCGAACAGTCTTCCTTGCGGATCCTGCGTGAAGTCGCCAAGTGTCGTTCTGCCGTGGGCATCCAGGGGCGTATTGGTATTGGCCGTCACGGTGGGAGTCAACGGATCGAAATGGTTGTGCAGGTTCGTAAGGCTGGTGAACCAGTTCTTATCCGGATTAGTGCCGCCGTTATCGTAGAACTTGATGGTCCATCCCATCGGCGTCGGCGGCGGCGTAAGCGTGCCGCCGGTCAGGATCAGGGTGGAGTTGTCCAGGGTCACGGGGCCGGTGCCCAGCGCGCCGCCCATGGTGGCCGTAAGCGTGGCGGTCGAACCGACGCTGGTTCCGCCGCTGTAATTGCTGCCCGGAGACCGCAACGTCAACGCCGTACCCGCGTTCGGCAGCGCGATGCTGCCTTGCACGCCCGTGGCGTCGAGGATCTTGCCCGTGAACGAGTTGCCCGTGCCGGCGGTGATCGTCAAGGTGGCGTTGCTGGTGCTCGGGTTGCCCAGCACCAGCGTGCCGTTGCCGGACAGGCTGGCCACTTGTTGGTTCGTCATCTGGTCCAACCTGGCGTCGGCGGCCACGCTCAACGAACCGTTGTAGGTGTTGGCGCCGGCGAGTTGGACGTGCCCGCTGCTGACGGTCACGTTCGAACCGGCGCCGCTGATGGCGCCGGCGACGCGGAGCACGTAGTTGTCGCGGCTGCCGAGCGTCAGGGTGCTGCCAGGGTTGATAGCCATGCCGTTTGTGCCGCCCAAGGTGATGGTCAGCGGCAAGCCGGGAACCACGCCCGTGGCGTACTTGCCGGCTTGAATCGTGCCGTTGCCCTCCAAGGTGACTGGAACGTCGGAGGCGTACGCGCCCCCCTTGCTGCTCAATTGCACCGTCCTATTCGGGCCCAGGCGGAGCGCGGCGGCGCCGAACGGGTTGAGGCCCGCGTCACCGACGGCAATCAACTTACCGGTGCCGTTCTGTCTGAGCGACGAGCCGGCGCCGAGTATGGGGGCGGCGGCCGTGTGGTCGAGAATCGCGTTGCCCGTCCCGTTGAAGACGAACGCGACGTTCGCACCGCTGTCGCTGAGACGCCCCAACGACGTGGCGCCGGCGTTCGTGAGCGTGAACGTACCGTTGCCGAGCACCGTGGTGCTGGGGAAGGTGGCGGTTTCCATTGCCGCATCGGCGACGACCGTGGTCAAGGCGATGCTGGAATTGACGGTGTTGTCGATGGTCAGCGCGCCGAACTGCGCGATAACGCCAGCATGGTCGATGGTTGAACTGGCCGTCAGCGTAACAGTCGAACCGTACGATACGCTGGACATCGGATTGAACATGCCGGCAGTGGCGGAGTACATCGGCGTGTACTGCGAGGAATCCGTCCCCGGGTTGGAACCGCGGGCCACGGCCAGACCGGAAAGGACGCCGCCCCGAGCAGCGTCCCACCACCACCAGCCGCCGTTGTTGACCGGTCCCGCGCCGCCGCCGCCGTTGAACATGCGGATGTCGATGTCGTAGGCGCCGGCAGTGGGCACGGAAACCGCACCGTACGTGGGCACGTCCCAGGCAGCGTTGTTCAAGACGACCTGCCAGACGCCGCCTACCTTGACCGCCAGGTAGACGTTGTCGTCGATGTTCTCGGCAAAGGCGGAGATGCCGGCCGGGAGGTTGATCTTGCCGGTGTAGCGCCATTCCTTGTTATTGCCCGGCCCCCAAAGGGTGCCGTTGTACATCTCGGTTCCCCCGACATTCTGGTCTGCCCACACGGTAGCCGCAACCGGATTGGTCACCGTGCCGACCGACGTTTGCACGGCGAAATTGGGATCGATGTTCCAGCCGGTGTGCCAGTAGTCGGCCGCCAGCCCGCCGACGGTCGGCGCGGTGGTGACTTTCAGCGTGCCGCCGGCGATGCTGACGGGCGTGTAGCCGCCGGGGCGCGCCAGCGCATTGTCCCTCACCGTCAGTCCACTGCCCACGCCGCCAATGTAGTAGGTGCCGGCGATGTTGTTCGTCCCAGAAGTGTTCGTCAAGGCCACGATGCCGGAAAGCACGTTGTGCGAGGCGCCGCTCAAGGTGACCGCGCCGGCGAGGGTCAAGGTGCCCGTGCCGCCCCCGACGCGCCCCATCGTCAGCGTCGTTCCGCTAACCGCCCCGTTCAAGGTAAGGTTCGTGCCGGCGTTGGTAACCGACACCCTGCCGCCGCTCGGCATACTCAGGCCGTAGCTGCGGGGAGTCGAGGGCGTGGCGCCGGTGTACTCCAATTCCGCCGACGTCGCGGCGCCGAAGTTGATGAACTTGCTCGAACCCAACCCGAGGCTGGCCGCGCTGAGCGTGCCCGCGTTGATCGTTATCGTGCCGCCGAAGCTGTTGCCGCTGTTGCTCAAGACCAATCGCCCGTCGCCGTTTTTCGTCAGCGTCCTGGGGGCGGCGCCGCCCACTGCGCCGGCCACTTCCAATACGCCCGTCCCGGTGCAATTGAAGGCCGCGTTGCTGACGAGGGTCAGCCCCAGGTTGCTGTCGATCTTGAAACCGCCCGCGCCCGACGAGGAAACTGCGGCCCCCGTCCCGGACAACTGAATCACGTCGCCCGATGCGTTGTTGCCCTTCAACAGGGGCGTCGCCGTGGTGTCCGCATTGTTGAACGTCAACTTGTTCACTGTAAGTGAGTTGTAGTTGCTCGCGGCAAAGTAGTTCCCGTACCCCGCGATCGCATCGTTCTGAAAAACAAGCTCCGAGTTATCGGTGCCGAGGTTCGGTGGCGCCACTCCGCCCGACCAGTTTGCCGGGACGTTCAGCAGACCGCCGGTGGCCGGATGGCCCACCGTTCCACCCGGGCCAATGTAGACGTACACGACGGCCTGCACCGGCACAGCCGTCAGCAGGACCGTCGCCATGGCAGCCACAAAAGAAGAGCGCAACGAGGTTCTCATGACCGTTTCCCCTAGATCTTGAGGATGTGCCCGAAATCCGAACCCGAGAAAAGGCCCGAGAAGCCCCGGGCCTCAATGGTCTTCTAGAACCGCACACTCGCCATTATCGCGAAAAGTGGTTTTCCCGCAAGCTTTTTGTGCGCGGCCGGCCCCCGCCGGACTTCCGGCCGCATACGACGCAGGGGCGGCAGTTCTTGCTGCCACCCCTGCGTCTATTGAACTGCAACAATACTACGCAGTTTACGCCGCCCGGCGCCGCCACAGCCAGCCGCCCAGGCACAGCCCGCCGAGCAACGTCAGCAGGATGGTGCCCGGCTCGGGCACGGCGTTGGCGCCGGCCGCTCCACTGAACGGCACGCTGGCGGCAATCGTCACCGAGCCGCCGGCCCCGATCACCAGGGTGTCCTGGACGATCGACCCGGCGACCAGGCTGGAATTCACGGTCGTGGTGCCGGTGCCGCTAATCGACGCCACCTTCTTGGTGCCGGCAAGCACGCTGAAGCTACCGTCGTTGTTCACCGCCGTATGCGTGGTGCCCAAGGTGAACGGATCGGCCGTGTTCTGGGCCTCGACCGTCGCGCCGGCCGTGATGGCCAACGTCGAGCCTACGCCGGTCACCGTCCCGGACAGGTCGTAGACCAGCTTGCCGGCAGTGACGGCCGTATTGCCCGTAACACTCAGAGCGTTGCCGCCGCTTAGGAGCAGCGTGCCGTTGCCGCTCTTCGACAACCCCATGCCGCCGTCGTTGTAGCCGCCGGAGAGCTCCAGGGTGGTGTTCGCGGCCACGTTATAGACCGGCTGGCCGGTCGACGTGGTCGTCGCCGGGCCGCTGATCGTCACCTTGCGATTACCGCCGCCGGTGACGTTCAGTTGCGGGTTGATGGCCGTGCCGCCGCCCATGTTCAGCGAGCCGGTGACGGTCGCGCTGTGATACGGAACCTCGACGGTCGACCCACCAAGACTGCTCTCGGCGGTCACGGTGAGGTTGTTGGCCAACGTCAGCCCGCTCGTCGCGCCGCTGGTCCGGAACCACGCATTGCCGTTCGGGAAGACGTAGTCGCCCGAGTTCGTGGTTCCGCGGCCCTGGCTATCGACGCCGAAGCCGAAGGGCCACCCGTCGTACGGTCCGACGCCGCCGCCCCCCTGGCCGAGCCGCAACTCGAAATCGTGCCAGCCTTTGCTAACGCCGGTCACGTTGTAGGCCTGGTTATTCCATTGATTGCCGTCGAAGACGATGTTGCCGTCAATGACCAAGCGCGAGTCGTCGTCGAACTTCCTAAAGAAGCTGACCTGACCTGGAGTAATGCCCGTCGGATCCAGCCAGATCTGGCCGCTGTAGACCCAGGTCGAGTTGTCGGGCCACATGGCCGACTGGCCGGCCGTGCTATTGGCCGCCACGGGGCCGCTGTAGGTGGCCACGGTCCCGGCCGCATACGGCGGCGAAGGGGCGGCCGTGTGCAACAGAGCGGCCGACGTGGTGGTATCCCAATTGGCGCCGTTGATCCGGCCGCCCTTCAACCCGAACCCGACGCCGAGCGACAGCGTGCCACCGGCGAGTTCTACCGCGCCAGTACCAAGACTGCTGTTGTCGCCGACGAACACACTGCCTTGGGAAACCTTGGTGCCCGCGCTGTACGCATTCGCGACTCCCGCGGGAAGCACCAGGGTGCCGGCGCCATCCTTGGTCAGCTTGTTGGCGCCCGCGCCGACCGGGATCACGCTCTGGATCGACAGGTCGCTGCCGGCCGCCACTGTGACGGTCCGCGAGCCGGCCAGATTCAGCGGGCCGCCGGAAATGGTGCCGGCCAAACCCGCGTTCGACGTGATGTTGTTGGCCAGGTTCAGGCCGCCGGCGGCCAGACGCAGATTCCCGCCGGATACGTCGATCACGCCGCCGATGCTGGTCGCCGCGTTGGACAGGTAGACCGTGCCGGCGCCTTGGGCCGAGAAGCCGAAACCGGCATCAGCCACATCTGCCAACTCCAGCGTGACGCCCGAGGCCACGTTGAAAATCGGCGCGCCGCTGAAGGTGGCCGTACCGGCGAAGCGGGCGGTCGAACCGGAAAGCCCGTTGACCTGCAGGGTCTGCGCGCCGATGGCCAGGTTCCCCAGCACGCCCGTCTCCTTCCAGACCTCGAGCGTGGAGGTGCCGACGCTCACGTCGACGTTCGCGCCGTAGTTCACGCTCCCGGCGACATCCACGGTGGTCAAGATCGAGTTGGGGACGACGGCCCACGAGCCGCTCCCCTGGTCCCATTCGACGATCATGCCGGCGCCGCCGCCGCCTTCGTAATGGCCGGTATCGATGGGATACCAGCCGGCCGCGGCGAACGTGGCCGCCGTGCCGCCGCGCGTGGTCATGCCTTGCCAGCCCATGTTGTCGACGACCTGCGTCCAACCGGTCCCGTTGCCGGCGACATCGACCCACACCTTGCTGCCGTCGTCGCTGGTCGACCGGA
>Ga0233425_10007685_pt1 | contig 14937 bp, 13 predicted proteins | sample Watercolumn_Towu_2_FD_181712 | JGI IMG/M metagenome (GOLD analysis project Ga0233425, IMG submission 181712) | Freshwater microbial communities from Lake Towuti, South Sulawesi, Indonesia - Watercolumn_Towuti2014_140_MG | ecosystem: Environmental > Aquatic > Freshwater > Lake | place...
TCCTTCCTGCTTTTTCCTGATTGGCTTTTGAATTCATCGTTCACTTCAAGCAAAAGAGCGTCGACCGGTTGATTTTGTGAGTTATAAATAATTCGGAATTTTGCGACGGCGAGGGGTATATTTAATGCCAGGTGATCTTTGTCCTTTGTTGCCGGTTTGTCAACTTCCATAGTAATTTTTCTTAGTTAAACTATTGTTTATGAGTCAGGCTGAATCGCGTCGACATGAATCATCAATTAACTCGTAAAGGGTTCATTAATTTCAAGTGTAAAAATAATCTTTATAACTCAACCTATGCAAATAATAATTTTTCCAGGAATACACCTGAAGAGATCAAATCAGGAACTGGATATTTGATCCAGGTTTAATTTCCTTAGGAGTGGTTCCAAATTTAAAAACTCTCATCGGTCTGCTGCCTTTAAGTTCTATCTTCTGATCCATTACCGATAAAAGCGTGCCTTCGCGAAGACCAACAACATGCATGTTGTTGTTCACAACTAAAAATTCTTCAAGGCGTTGCTCCCGTGTCTCTCCGCCATGTCCTTCGATGGTCACATCGAGGTAATGCGGATTTATCTGGAAAGGCACAAGGTTCAGGGTATTCATGCTTTCCGGCTCGACGATGGGCATATCGTTCGTGGTTCGCATGGAGGGGCAGGCAATGTTGGCTCCCGCACTCCAACCGAGATAAGCAACTCCCTTTTCAACCGACTCGCGGATGATTTTCATAAGTTTTAATTCATGAAGCATATAAACCAGGTGAAATGTGTTTCCCCCGCCAACCGCGATTGCCAGGGCATCCTTAACCGATTGAACCGGATCGGTTTCCCTGTGAATGGAATAGATTTCGAAGCCCATGGTATGAAATACCGAACTTACTCTTTCTTCGTAAGCATCATAGGATGCAGAAATACTATCGTCCGAAAGCGCTACACCGGCATAAGGGATGAATAATATTCTTTTGGCACCAATGCAGTCGAGAAATTCTTTGATGTATTTTTTAGTCCAATCCAGATACTCCTCTCCGTAGTTAGTTGAATTGCTGATTAGTAACAATTTCTTTTTCATAAGATTATGTTTATTTTGCGTTTGCTTTTTCCATTCGCGACGCTAATATACATAATCTATCCTGAACCCAGGCAAACTTTAAAGGAATTTTATTCAGGGCTATTTCCCACCATTCCGGAGAACTTGCTTTTATTAGGTACTTATAATAATCTTTGTTCGAAATATATTCATCGATCAGAGCTGCATATTCAACACCATAACCTCCGGCTAAACCGGATTTTAAAAGGATGTTTCCGAGCTTTTTCTGCAAATGTCTTGATTCTGTTGGCACAAGCCGGCTTTGCTCAAGTGTAGCGAGCACCTGAAGAGCTGTAATTAACTCTGGACCGGAAGTGATGTTGTTCATATAGCTTTCGAGAAGATCGAGATTCTTCTTAACTGATAAAAATCCTGCCATGGGTACAGTTTCAATCAGGTTTCGGATCATTACATTATTCCTGCTGTAAAATTGCATCCGATTAAACAATCCATTGAATTGATCAGATTCATGTAAAATCAGCGATTCCCTGGCTTTCTGCTCTAAAGCCTGGTATTCAGCCAGTGGTTGGTATTTGGCTTGAAGGTCTTTAATATAATCTTCATCGAAGGAACAATAATAATGATCGTTCGAAAGGGTCTCTGCCTGGCAAAGAATTTCCAGGGCATTTCTGAAATCGCCAACCTTGACATTTACCCAAAAGGAATCAACAACCCTGTTGAACTTTAGTATCTCGTATTCACATTGTTTCTCAAAAATATGGTTATCCAGCAGGGTAAGTTTTTTTTGGAGTGTCGGTTCATAATCCAAACCGTATTTATTCTGCAATCCAAGACACTGGTTATAAAGAGACCTTGCTTCAACCAGGTTGTTCTTCCTGATTTTAACCTCAGCAGAATTACACATCTCCAGCAAAACAGGAATGGCTGAAAGCTCAAAGCAGCAATCCAGTTCAAGATCGAAATTAAATTCGGACTTCTCCCGGATTTTAACCGCTTCCAGAAATTGCTTGTATGCATAATGATAATTTCCTGAGTCGAGCAATTTCCTGCCCTTTTCGATTAACTGGCGATAAGTGAATTCGTTAAGAAGTGTAACCAGGGATTGATATTTCGGTTCAGAATAAATCTGCCAGTTATTTTCCCGTTCCAGACTTTTCGCTCTGTCGATCAATTGTTGGGCTGCAACATAATTTCCGCGTTCCAATTCCGGAAGTACTCTTTCGAGGATTTGTTTATACAGTCCATTCCTTGAATCGTTGAGTCCGTGATCGATTTCATATTTGTTATTGAATCTTTCGATCTTTGAACAGATGAAATATGCGTGCTCAAAGCACCCCATTGCATTTTTAAACTCACCCGTCTGATTAAGCAAATTCCCTTTCTCGACATAAAGATCGATAAGCTTTTGGGCGATACCCGTTAAATAATGATCGGAAATAATCGAACCCTGGTTTTCTTTCTGAAACGCTAATGCTTTTAATGTATAATTTTCCGCCATCTCATAATTGCCGAGTTCAAATGCCTTATCAATCAACCTCAAGTAAGAATCATAAATACCATAATTGGCTCTTGAGGTCAGAATAACGTGTGTAAGGGGAATGCTAAGTGATGTCGAAGCAATGTAAAAAGATCCGGCATTGTACAAATATCCGAGGGCAACATTATAATTCTGCTCATTCACAAAATCAGAAGCCTTTGAAATAAATACATTAAATGCTTTGTTAAGAAAGTTATTTATAATCTGATCGGATTTACCGGAGTATCTGGATTTGCATAGTATCTGTTTGATGATATCGCGGATACTATGGATATCAGCATGTGTATATTTGATCAGTCCCAGTTTAAAGTAATAAGATGAATGACTATGGGATACAGTTTGCGAGAGAAGAAAATTATCAGTCGTTCTCATGACAAAGTCATCGGCATAAAAATCAAGAGATTTTAAAATCTTCACCGAATCGACAGTGCTTATCACAAAATAAAAATATTCATTGTATCTTGTTATTAGTCTTTTTAATGCAGAGAGCTTTTCATAATACCCCACAGGATCATTTTGTGCTATTTTCAATTCCTTAATGAAAGGTTCTGTCGAAATTATTCCGAACATTCGCTCCAGTTCCTTCAGCCTGAAACAGGTTTCAATAAGCGTATTTGTCCTGATGTCGAGACAGGCGGATTCATTCAATATCCTTTCCATCATAGCTACCGATGCGAAATAGCAATCAATTTGATTAATCCTCGAATTGAAAAGGTTTTCGGACTGAGGGGTTGAATAGAATTTTAAATCCTCGATTTGAATTGAATAATTTCCTGATTCGTCGTAAACATCAATATCAAAATCAATGGTGCATTTCTTGCCAGGATTCAGTGAAACACCCTCAAAATTTCTTATGTCTATATAATTCTTATCGCGGATCAGGATAATTTTAAGGTCAACTTTTTCCGGCATCAGAATATCGGAGATATCAAATCCCTTATAATACACATCGCCGGTACATTCCAGGGGAGTTATATGTGCTGAGATCGTGAATTGGTCTGGGGCTGAAGAAATGATCGAGTTATCGAGCGAATAATAAAAAGTATAACTTGTGCTGTAAAGACCACTTAAGTTGAATTTGGCTATTTCCCGAATTAAGTAATTGGTGGTTTGATCCGCACCCGGAAGGTTTTCGGAATATGAAAAGATATACTTATTGGATTGACGGCTTTCAAAAACCACACCAGCAGCCAAAGTTCTACCCGGTAAATGAAAACAAATTACAGTAAAACCAAAGATCAATGCAGTCAACCCACTAAAATCCCAACTTCTTTTTTTCAAACGACGAAATGCAGCCTCTTTCAAATAACTCAAAACCAAATTAATTCTCAAATCATCATCAATACATGTCTTATACGAAGCATAGGAATTTAGTTTCGGGGGCGATATGATTTTGCCGGAGCTTATTCTGATATGCACGACGGCAGTCACCTTGTGCCCGGAACAGGACTCGAACCTGCACAGCCTTGCAGCTACTGGTCCCTGAAACCAGCGCGTCTACCAATTCCGCCATCCGGGCGAGGCTTATTCAGCTAAATTCAACCTATTTCAGGTTAAATTCCAAAATGAATCAAAACCTTGAAACAAGAAATGCTGAACCTGTCAGTGCCCAGGACAAGACTCGAACTTGCACGTCCGAACGGACACCAGCCCCTCAAGCTGGCGTGTCTACCAATTCCACCACCTGGGCAAATGGTTCGCAAAAGTAAAAATTTTACGTTATTAAATATCGGGTTGAAATATTTTATTATCAAGTGTGAATAAATGGTTAAAAACAAAATATCTTTACGAACTGTTAATATTTTATTTTTAGCGTCAAATTGCACGATAAAATGAAGTTTATAAAAGTATACGGGGAACAAAATTCAGGGACTATATACCTCGAATGGCTTTTAAAAAAGAATTTAGATATTGTGCTGATCGATTCCTTCGATTTCGGATGGAAACATCGCGTCGCCCCGACTAAAGAAGAATTAAACGAAAAAATGATCAAAGAGGTGGTTTATATGTGTCTCGTTAAGAATCCCTATTCGTGGTTGCTTTCAATGCACAAAAGACCTTATAACCATGAATCACTTGCAAAACTCAGCTTTGCCGATTTCATTAGGTATTCATTTGGAGATTATCGCAATCCCGTCGTGATGTGGAATATTAAAAACTCTTCCTATTTGAAGCTTGCTGATTATGTCAATTGCCACGAGATGGTCAGGTACGAAGACCTGCTTGCTAAGCCAGATGAATTTGTCACTGACATGTCGAACAAATATGGTTTCGCAAAGGATGTTTTTTTCAAAAACATCACAAACCTTCTTACCAATAAGCATGGTATAAAACAGCAGAAATTTCACAAGGAATATTACCTGAATGATGAGTGGAGAAAAAACCTCCGTACAGAACACATTAAATTAATCAATCAGTACCTCGATGTTGAGCTCATGGATAAACTGAATTATAAGATAATCCCTTATGTTTAATGATTCCGACCTTAAGCAGATTAACCAAAAAGGAATTGAAATAAATAATATTGAACGTCAGATTGAGAATTTCAGGAAAGGATTTCCATTTGCCAACCTCAACAGAGCAGCAAGACCCGGAGATGGAATTCTTCAGCTAAGTAATGATGAAGCCGATCATCTTGCCAGGTACTATGATCAAAATGCCGGCAAGTCCTCGATCCTGAAATTTGTTCCGGCTTCGGGTGCCGCAAGCAGGATGTTTCAGGCGCTTTTCAATTTTATTGAGAAATCATCAGCGGCAACCGATGAAACCAAAGAACTAGAAAAAGATAAGGGCTTTAATTCCGTCCACAATTTCATCCACAGCCTGAGAAGGTTTGCATTTTATCCTGACCTGCAGGAGGCATTCACTGAAAAATCAAATGATCTGGAAATAGCTATGTCGCAAAAAAGTTATTCCAGGATTATCAGCTATTTGCTGACCGACAGGGGCTTGAATTACGGAAAACTGCCTAAAGGGCTTATTAAGTTTCATCAATACACCGACCGCAACAGGTTTGCATTTGAGGAACACCTTGTTGAAGCTGCACTATACGGAAACCTGAACAACGAAAAGGCATTCATCCATTTCACGGTATCGCCTGAACACCTTGAGTTGTTTAAAAGAGCGGTAGAAAAAGTAAGAGAATATCATGAAAAGAAGTTCCGGATCAGATTTCATTGTTCATTTTCTGTTCAAAAACCTTCAACAGATACTATTGCAGTTGACCCGCAAAATAATCCGTTCCGGGAGCAAGATGGTAGTCTGTTGTTCAGACCGGGAGGACATGGCGCCTTGATCGAGAATCTCAATGAACTCGACGCCGACATTATCTTCATTAAAAATATTGATAATATTGTACCTGACAGACTAAAGGATTTAACCGTAAAATATAAGAAAGCCATCGGCGGGCTTTTACTCGACCTTCAATCCTCTGTTTTTGCCTGTTTATCCGAATTGGAAAATGACACCAGTTCAACCCGTAATGATCAGATTGCTGATTTTGCCAAATCAAAGCTGAATATTACCATTCCTGATGAATTCCATAACTACAACCCAAAAATGAAAAAGGACTTTCTGGTTCACTACCTAAACCGACCCATGCGAATCTGCGGTATGGTGAAAAATGAAGGCGAGCCTGGAGGCGGACCCTTTTGGGTTAAAAATACCAAGGGTGAAATATCACTTCAAATCGTTGAATCATCACAAATCGACATGAAGGACCCGGGACAGATTAATATCCTGAGAACCGCTACCCATTTCAATCCAGTCGATCTGGTTTGCGGACTGTTGAATTATAAAGGGGAACGTTTTAATTTACTACAATATATCGATCCGGAGACCGGCTTTATCTCGGAAAAATCCAAAAACGGCAAAGTCTTGAAAGCCCAGGAGCTTCCGGGACTCTGGAACGGAGCAATGGCTGACTGGATCACTATTTTCGTCGAGGTCCCGATTCTTACATTCAATCCTGTCAAAACCGTGAATGATTTGCTGAGACCGCAACATCAGCCCGAATAATTGAAAAATAGTTTTAAAACATTTTGCAATTCAAAAAATTAACTGATCTTTGCACCCCTTTAAAAGTGGAAGACTTTAGTCCATCAATATAAGTATTTAATAAAGCAAAATTGTATGCCAACGAAAATTAGACTGCAGAGGAAAGGTAAGAAGGGTCAGCCTTTTTACCATATTGTAATTGCGGATGGTCGTGCACCACGGGATGGGAAATTCATCGAAAGAATTGGCACATACAATCCGTTAACCAAACCGGCTGACATCAATATGGATTTCAACCGGGCTCTTTACTGGCTCCAGGCTGGTGCTCAGCCTTCTGATACGGTAAGGGCAATTTTTTCTTACCAGGGAGTTCTTTTTAAGAACCACCTTGACAAAGGAGTCAGAAAGGGAGCTTTATCTCAAGAAGCTGCTGACGTAAAATTCAATGACTGGCTTAAAGAAAAGCGCGCTAAAATCGAAAGCAAAACGAAACAGGTTGAGCTTGACATGAAAAGCGACAGTAAAAAGCGTTTTGAAGCTGAAAAGAAAATCAATGAAGCCCGAGCTGAAGAAATTGCTAAAAAGCGCGCTACCGAACTGAAAGCTGAGGAAGCTAACAAACAGGCTGAAGAAGAAACAACCGTTGAGGTTACAGCAACAACTGAGGTAGTTTCGGAAGAGCCACCAGCGGAAGAACCGAAAGAAGAAAACCAGGAATAGATGGCGCTATTCTTGCTCTGACTGGATATTCCATAAAATTCAGTCGTCATGGATAAAAAGGATTTCTTTTTTCTTGGAACAATAACGAAAACATCAGGTTTTAAGGGAGATCTGATGTTTTTTTTTGATGTCGATGACATTACAATTTATAAAGACCTTGAGGCTGTATTTGTAGACATCACAAGTGATCTCGTGCCATTTGCCATTCAATGTATTCGGATTAAAAGCGATCGGTTTGCTTTAGTACACTTGTCGGATGTTGATACCAATGAACAAGCGTCAGCCCTGGTTGGAAGCGAATTATACCTCCCCTTGAATTTTCTCCAGCCTTTGAAAGGAAATCGATTCTATTTCCACGAAGTGACCGGATTTAAGGTCAAGGACCGAAAATCCGGCGAAGTAGGAAAAATAGAATACATTATGGACCAATCCAGCCAGCCGATCTTTGTGATCAAGCGAGGCGGGAAGGAAATTCTGATACCCGCGACGGATTCCATCATTAAAAAAGTTGACCGGAAAAAGAAAGTCATCGAGATTGAAGCTCCTGAGGGATTGATTGATATTTACCTTTAACCTGCCGGATGAGACAACCTTTCAGGTTTAAGGAATTCATCATTACCGATGAGCACAGCATAATGAAAGTCGGAACCGATGCTGTATTGCTGGGTGCAGTGATTGATACAAATGGTATCAAATCCATTCTCGATATCGGAACAGGCTCGGGAATTATTGCCCTGATGCTTGCCCAAAAATCAGATTCATCCATCGATGCAATGGACATTCACGAAGGCTCATGTGCTGATGCTGAGATTAATTTTAGAACCTCTCCCTGGAGTTCGCGGCTGAAAGTGATTCATGTTTCATTCAACGACTTCGCTGAAAAAGCAGAAAAAAAATATGATTTGGTTGTCACAAATCCACCTTTTTTTGTGAACAGTCTTAGGTCGCCGGAGCCTGATAAGAATCTTGCCAAACACAATGACAGCTTAACGTTTGACATGCTGTTGGATGGCGTTGAAAAAACACTTGCTGTCAACGGGCATTTCTGGATAATCTTACCGATAAGTCAAAGGAAAAGCATTATTCACCTGTCTTCGATAAAAGGATTGCGGGTCCGTCAGGAAATCCTGTTTCATCCGAAAACCGGCAAACCTCCCAACCGGATAATAATTGAATTTACCAAGGAAATGCCAGACCATGTAAAATCTCGTGATGTATACCTGCGCAATCCTGATGGATCCTGGCACACTGAATACATTTTACTCACCAAAAATTATTACCCTGATTTACATTTATTAAGGAATACCTGATTTCATTTGTTTTCACAGCTTTCCGAAGTCCATTTCATTTTAATTCGCAGCCTTCAAGCTTCGAGAGGCTAATCCTGAAATGAAAAAGTACTATCTTCGCTGCCACTATTATAAAATTAATGATCATGAGAAAAATTACATTGTTGATCCTTCTGTTCTCACTTGGAACTGTAAGCCTTTTGGCAGGCGGATACCAGGTCAGGCTACAGGGTCAGAAACAAACAAGCATCGGTCTTATTGGGACTCCATTTGCTTTCGATGCAAGCGGTATTTTTTACAATCCCGGCTCACTATCTTTTATAAAAGAGAAATACAGTTTATCGGGAGGTGTAAGTGGAATATTTTCAAAAATAGTATTCAGGCCAAAGGATACTGATTACACAGCCCGGACTGACAACAAGATGTCAACGCCATTTTATTTTTACGGATCAGCAAAGATAACTGATGACCTGACAGTCGGAGCCGGAGTTTTTACACCCTATGGCAGCTCTACAACCTGGGATGACGACTGGCATGGAAGGTACATTATCCAGAATATAGCCCTGTCAGCTGTTTTTATTCAGCCAACGATCAGCTATAAGTTTATGGACAAGATCGGTATAGGAGCCGGTCTCGATATTGTTACAGGCAGTGTCGACCTCAACCAGCAAATCCCTGCACCCGTTCAAGGAAAGGTTAATCTGAACGGCAAGAGTACTGCTTTCGGTTTTAATGTCGGCGGATACTTCAGACCCATTGAGGCTTTGAATATCGGAATTGATTACCGTTCCAAAGTCAACATGAAAGTGGATGAAGGAGATGTTGAGTTTACCGATATTCCGACAGCCGTTGCAGCTGATTTCCCGGCAGATGAAAAGTTCAGTGCTGAATTGCCTTTACCCGCGAACCTCGATGTCGGACTTTCCTATCAACTGACAAAAAAGTTTTTACTGGCAGCTGAAATGAATTATATTTTCTGGTCGGTTTACGATTCGTTGATCATCGACTTCAAAGAAAATAATGAAACTCTGTCTGATGCAAGAAATCCAAGGGAATATGAAAACAGCATTATTTTCAGATTGGGCGGCGAATTTAAATTCAGTGAAAAATTCATTGCACGAGCCGGTGTTTATTATGATCCAACCCCGACCAATAAAGATTATTTCACACCCGAAACAGTGAGCCTTGACCAGATTGCATTTACGTTGGGAATTAGCTATATGCCTGTAAAAGGATTAAATATAGACCTGTCGTACCTTCAACTCGAAGGCGGTGAAGCCGAGAAGAGTTATTCGCCTGAGAATTTCACCGGAACCTACAGGTCGAGAGCTTTTGTGCCGGGAATTGGTTTAAGTTATAATTTCTAATCCTTAAAAATTGAAGCAAATGAAATACAGATATTTAATATTTATCGGAATAGCGATTGTTCTTTTTGGGTGCCAGCCCGAACTGGATGATTTTGTGATATCCAAAGGAAATGCTGATTTTACTACCTATGTTTCGTTGGGTAATTCGCTGACAGCCGGCTACGCCGATGGTTCGCTATACAGGACTTCTCAAATGAATTCTTATCCGTCTATTATTGCAGGACAATTTCAAAAAGCAGGCGGCGGTGAATTTGTTCAGCCCCTGATGGACGGAGAATATGGCATTTTGCCCGGAAAGCTTCGCCTTGGTTATAATACCGATTGCCTTGGGAATACAGGGTTATCTCCATTACCTGACAACGGTGCATTGGATAACATAAGTCCTCTTGGGTATACCGTAAACAATCTTGGTGTCCCGGGAGCTAAATCTTTTCACCTGCTCGCCCAGGGATATGGAGATATTGCGGGTGTCGGCGTTTATGCAAACCCATACTACGTCAGGTTTGCAAGCAGTGCCCTTTCTACTGTGGTAGGAGATGCCATCGCTTTGAATCCGACATTCTTCACTCTGTGGATCGGAAATAATGATGTTTTGTACTACGCCATTGACGGCGGCGAAGGTGATACTATCACTGGTCAGTCAACATTTATGTTTGCTATGAACACCATAGTAATGGCGATGGCTTCTACTGGAGCTAAGGGTGCAATTGCCAACATTCCGGACATATCGGGAATTCCCTTTTTCACGGCAGTGCCGGCAAATGGCTATGAGGTCACCCAGGGTCAGGCTGATACGCTGAACTTGTTTCTAGGGGGCTTCGGATTCCATTATAATGCCGGTCCCAATTACTTCATCATCGAGGATGCGTCCACCCAGCTTGGCTTCCGGCAGATGACAGCAGGAGAATTATTGCTGCTTACGGTGCCTCAGGATTCGCTTAAATGTGGTTATTGGGGCGGCTTCAATCCTGTACTGCAGGCACCCGTTCCGATTCCCGGCAAATATGTGCTGACTGCAGATGAGATCAGCCAGATTGAAAGTGCCATCGATGGATATAATGCTACAATCGAGGGATTAGCAATTCAGTATGACCTTGCGCTTATCGATATGCACGGCAGGATGCAGGATCTTCACAATGGAATTCTGATCGATGGAATTACACTTACCGATGTGTTCGTCTCTGGCAATTCTTTTTCTCTCGATGGGATTCATTTGACTCCAATGGGTTATGCTTATGTTGCAAACCAGTTTATTCTCGGGATCAATGCAAAATACGGATCGACTTTACCATTGGTAAGCATCGCCGATTATCAATCGGTAATTCTCCCGTAACTCGATCTGTTTCAAGATTGATGAATTACAATTCCGGGATAATTATTTCTGGGAAGATTTTTTATTGCACATGATTGAACTGATTTTTGCAACGAACAATCTCCATAAGCTCACCGAGATCAGAAAAGCTGCAGGTAAAAACATCCTTGTCCGCTCGCTTAAAGAGGTGGGTTTTGATGGAGATATTCCAGAAACTGCCGATACTCTTGAAGGGAATGCCTCATTGAAATCATGGTTCATTTATCATCGTTTCGGTAAAAACTGTTTTGCTGACGACACGGGTCTCGAAGTGGAATGCCTGAGCGGACTTCCGGGTGTACATTCGGCACGCTTTGCTGGTTTGGAGCACGACCATCAAAAAAACATGGATAAACTTCTGGCAGAAATGAAGGGTGCATCAAACCGCAAAGCCCGGTTCAGGACAATTATCTCCCTGATCATGGACGGAAAGGAACATTTTTTCGAGGGTATAGTAAACGGCAGGATCGCACATTATAAACAGGGATCAATGGGCTTCGGTTATGATCCGGTATTTATTCCGAATGGCTACCGGAAATCGTTTGCAGAAATGGAGCTGGCTGAGAAAAATGCTCTTAGCCACCGTGGGATTGCCGCCAGGAATCTTTGCGAGTTTCTTTTGCGGGTTTGAATCGATCTCTTTATATAAAATTCCGGATGTATTCAACTATTTTACCAACTTCATCCGGATGGAACCATTGAATGGCGGCATCTTTTCTAAACCAGGTCAATTGCCGTTTTGCATACCGGTGCGTGTTGACTTTAATCTTTTCAACAGCTGTTTGAAGATCCCAAACGCCATCAAGGTGTTTCAGGATTTCCTTATATCCAACGGTATTCAGGGCATTGGTCTTCCTGAATTGAATCAGGTTTCTGGTTTCGGTAACCAGACCCTGCTCGATCATTCTGTCGACCCTTCTATCAATTCTCTGGTTTAAATCGGAACGCGGCATGTTGAGCCCGATCTTGAGAATTCTGAATTCACGGGATTTTGGTTTATTTTTTCTCAGGATTGAATACGGTTTTTCCGTAAGCAGGCATACCTCAAGAGCACGCAGGATCCTGTTCGGGTTATTTTGATCGACACTGAGGAAATAATCAGGGTCCAGCAAGCTCAATTGCTGCCTGAGTGAGTCGATTCCTTCATTCTTCAGCTTTTCTTTCAGGGCTTCCCTCAATTCATGATCGGGATCAGGGAGTTCATCAATACCGGAACAAACTGCACTGATATAAAGTCCCGATCCACCAGTCATTATAGCTAATGAATGGTTTCTGAACCAGTGTTTCAGCCAATGCAAGACATCCTGCTCGAACCTGGAAATATTATAATAATCTATGACTGATAAATGTCCGATAAAATGATGCTTAACGGTCGCCAATTCCTCCGGTGAAGGGGTAGCAGCACCAATTTTCAGTTCCCGGTAAAACTGTCTTGAATCGGCGGAGATTATTTCTGAGTTGAAAACTTTGGCAATTTGGATTGACAGAGCTGTTTTTCCGACGGCAGTCGGTCCACAAATAACGAGGAGAGTATTTCTGAGGAATTGTCCCAAGTAATATTAAAAGCGGATCAACGGAATCGGAAAGACTGGATTAATTCATTTTAAAATCGCTGCTATCACTGTCATCTTTAACGTCGAACGAATCGTCAAGCAATTCATTGTAGTCCTTTAGCAACTCTGAAGTCAACTGATCATCCTCTTCTTCGTCCGAAACAGGAATTTCAGGAACGGGTTGCTCCAGTTCACCTTTTTTCATTGTACACCGAGGGTAAGTCCCTTCATCTTTTTGTTTATGCACGCTAAGCAACTCAATAAAGATGGTCCGTATGTTCAAAAAATCATATTCATAAAGCAGTCGCTGGTGCGGATGATCGATAAAATTTCTGATCAAAGCATCCTTCATGACAAAGGTTTCTTCAAAAGGCTTTTTGTCCTCCTCGGGATTTTCATCCACAAGCATATCGATAAGGGTTATCTCTTTTTCTTTATTCCATTTCTGATCACAAATGTGGAAAGATGCCAGTTCCTGCCCGTTCAAATTACTGCATTGAGAAATAATATTGTGAAAGTCGAGAAAAGATTGTCCTGACTGAATTTCAATATCCCTGACAAATTCCTCGTTCATGTCCGATAACAATCTGAATTTATAAACATGCATCATTCAACCCGTTTGATAAACCGCAATAAAATTAAAAAATAAATCCAAAATAATTCATTTTCCCGGATGGATATTTGATTCTTTTTTCGAATCTTTTTTTCTCTCCCGCGCAGGCTCAAGACCGTATCTGCCAGCGTATTCAAGCATGTACTGGTACGCCTGACTGTAATCATTGCTGATTTGTCCTTCAAGGATAGCTTCCCGGATGGCTGTTTTAATCTCACCGACAATCCTGCCCGGCTTAATATCAAATGTTTCCATGATCAGTTCACCGGTAACAGGAGGTTGCCAGTTTCGGAGTTTATCCTTTGCCTCTATATCAATAAGCTTATCGCGAACAAGTCTGAAATTGCGAAGGTATTTGTTCACCTTTGTCTCATTTTTCGAGGTAATATCAGCTTCGCACAGCATCATCAGGTCATCAATATCATCTCCCGCATCGAATAGCAGGCGCCTGATGGCAGAATCCGTAACATGGCTTTCAGCCAGCACAATAGGTCGAAGGTGCAGGCTTACCATCTTCTGAACATACTTCATGCGCTCGTCCACGGGTAGCTTAAGTCTTCTGAAAATTGAGGGAACCATTTTCGCTCCCAGGTACTCATGCCCATGAAACGACCAGCCAGCCTTATGGTCGAATTTTTTAGTTGCGGGCTTGGCAATATCGTGTAACAACGCAGACCATCTGAGCCAAAGGTTATCAGAACTTTTCACCAGGTTATCCAAAACCCGCACGGTATGAAAAAAATTATCCTTATGACCTCGCCCATCCAGCGTTTCAACCCCTTTTAATTCCTGTAACTGGGGAAAAATGAGTTTCAATAGCCCGGACTTCTCAAGCAAAATAAAGCCGACAGAAGGTTTATCCGAAAGAATAATCTTATTCAGCTCGTCCGTTATCCTTTCCCCTGACACAATATTGATCCTTTCAGCATTCCGGCTTATCGCCTCGAAGGTCTTGTTTTCGATCCGGAAATCAAGCTGGCAGGCGAACCTTATCGCCCTCATCATCCGAAGCGGATCGTCTGAAAAAGTTATGTCGGGATCGAGTGGTGTTCGGATCATTTTTACCTGAATGTCGTCCAATCCATTGAACGGATCGATCAGGTTCCCAAAATCATTTTTATTTACGCTTATTGCCAGTGCGTTAATCGTGAAATCCCTTCGCTTCTGGTCATCTTCGAGTGTACCATCTTCAACAAACGGTTTCCTTGAATCTTTCCGGTACGATTCTTTTCTTGCTCCAACAAATTCGATCTGCCAGTCGTCTTCTCCAAGAAATTTGACCATTGCAGTTCCGAAATTTTTAAAAACCGAAACTTTGGTTTCCTTACCAGTTCTGCTGGCGAATTCCCTGGCAAAATCAATCCCGCTGCCGGTCACAACGATGTCGACGTCGGTACATTTACGGCTCAGGATTGCATCCCTTACAAACCCGCCGACTACATAAGCCGGACACCTGAGGTCATG
>Ga0233425_10007686_pt1 | contig 14936 bp, 12 predicted proteins | sample Watercolumn_Towu_2_FD_181712 | JGI IMG/M metagenome (GOLD analysis project Ga0233425, IMG submission 181712) | Freshwater microbial communities from Lake Towuti, South Sulawesi, Indonesia - Watercolumn_Towuti2014_140_MG | ecosystem: Environmental > Aquatic > Freshwater > Lake | place...
AACCATTGCCAACAAAAAGTAATTTCCAGTCAGGGTAATCTTTATGAAGAATATTAAAAGCTTCTATAAGTAATAAGACCCCCTTTTCTTCTGTTATACGCCCGACAAAGCCTATGATTTTGTTAGTAAACTCAAGAGGGTTTAAGCTTTTTAATAAAGGGGCTTGGACTTTTTTACAAGCACCGGCCGATAGGCCGGTGCTTGTTTTGTTTTGCACAAGTGTAACTGGCTCTTGTAATCCCTCTATATCGCCGGCCGGTAGGCCTGTGCTTGTTTTGTTCTGTTCAAGTGCAAAATTAGTTTTATCACAATAAGAGATATTTATCCCTAACTGTGGGAGAACTAATATGGGTTTGCAAAAACCTTTTTGCTCTAGAATTTTTTGTGCGTCATGATTTCCTACAAGTGCGCCTGAAGAAAAATATCTGTTAATTTTTTCTATTAACCCCCAAGTTAATTTATATTTTAAAGATTTTTTTTGTTCCCAGTTAACCCAAGTAAAAAAAATAAATTTTGTTTTTAACGCTAATATTTTAGTAAATATTATAGTTTCTAAATAACTTAAAGCACTCTCACCCTGTTCTACATGAATGATATCTGGCCTGTATTTTTTTATAAAATTAAATAACTTTATTGGGGAATAAAAATATTTAGTTTCATTACCAGCTAAATAAACTTTAAGTGTATGAAAAGAACAGTTTTTAGTATTTTCACAAGAAAGATCTTGTACTGAGTGTTTAAACAGGTGTGTTGGCCAGTATTTTGGGATAATAACAGCAATGGAAATATCTGGATATAATAGTGCCAAGGTTTTCCATTTGTCTCTATTAATTTTAGAAATATAGGTGTGACTTATTACAAGAACTTTCATTGTGTTTTAAATACTCTTTAAATATAAAAGATAATTCTGGATAAATAACAGACAGGCCCTGTTGAAATTGTGCATAAATTTTCTCTTTAGAAAAATTATTTTTCACAAAATTTTGTCCATTTTGTGAAAAATTAAAACGCTTGTCTGGATCTTTTAAAAGCTCTATAGAATATTTAGACATTAAAGTATCATCATTAATATTCACATTAAAGCCGGTTAAATTATCTATAACATAATCTTGCGGCCCACCAGAGAGCGTAGAAATTACAGGAACACCATAAAAGAGTGCCTCAAGCCCAGATATACAAAATCCCTCTTGATACGAAGTTATAAGCATAAGCGAAGCTTTTTTGTAAAACTCTATAAGCTCTTGTGACCCTAACTGTCCTGTAAAAATAATATTTTTATGTGATATAAAATTATTAAATTTATTAATTATTATATCTTCTGGTTTTTTACCAATAATAAAAAGTTTAGTTTCTGGTAATTCTTTATATATTTTCTCAAATACGTTTAATAACATTAAAATATTTTTTCTTGGGTCACTAAATCGTCCTACAGCTATTATAATTTGCTCTTTTGTATAAGAGATTTCTGGCATGTGTGTACAGTCAAGTGGGTGTCCAGATAGTATTAAATTTTCAGGGGTATATTTAAGTATCTTTATAATACTATCACGTGTGTATTTACTTAATGCCCAAATAAAGCTAGTTTGTGCCAAAATTTTTTTTTCTATAGATTTCATGAAAGGGGTAGCTAGACGTGTAAGATATAAATTTATTCCAGATAGATGTTTTACCCGTTCTTCCCGATCTTGCCAATATGGTGTTGACATAACAAGCCCGAATTTTTTATTAAGAAGGGCGAGTGGGTGTGCAGATATACAAGTCCCGCTAACACACAAAAAATATTTATAATCTTTAAGAAGCTCTTCCCATAATTTTAAATTATATTTATAATTTCCAGGCTCCCAAAAGCCCCATCGTGCCCCTATTTCAATACAGTTCATGTCAAAGTAATTAATATTTCTATAACTAGAAGAAAATTTTAGATTTTTTACACTAGTAGATATCTCGTGATCAAAGCCCAAGAAGAACACAATTGGGTCAAAGTGTATTTTACAAAAGTTATAGACTGATTTGAGAGAAGTTAATACACCCCCATATTTATAACTGTTTTTGAGCGATAATATAGCTATTTTTGGGTTACTTTTTTCTGTCATCTTATCACAAAAGTTTATTCTCTTCTAAAAACTTTTTAATTATTATATTAAAATTAAATTTTTGTGCTTGTGTAAAACTTTTATTTGCGATTATATCTCTTTTATTATCATGAGCAAGATAAAAAACTATTTTTTCTTTGAGCTCTTGAGGTGTGCTAAAACATTCTATGCTTTCTCCCTCTTTAAATAATTTTTCTGCCTGATCTTTTGTTCTTTGCGTAAGCAAAAATATCCCGCAGGCTGGAACTTCAAGTGTGCGCATATTATGTGCATCTATATTTTGCTTGCGTATAAAATTTAATATTATTTTACTGTTTCTAAATGCTTTAATTATTTTGTCGTGATATATAGCATCACCCCTAAGACAACCAATTAAGTTAGAATTATTACTTATATTTTTTTTCCAGTGATTGCCCCAGATAGCTAGTGTTATACTTGGTAATTGTTCGTGAATATAAGATAAAAAGTATTCTCGTTCAGGATCCCAGGTACCTATAAAACATACATCAGAGAGATAAGTTTTATCTTTTTGTGCTTTAAGTAAAAGCTCTTTTGAAAATATAATATTATCATAGGCAAATGGGAAGTAATAAACTTTTTGTGCGCCAGCAGCGTTAAGAACTGGGATTAAAGACTCAGCCCAGATCAAAAAGAAATTATAAATAGGGAGAGATAATAAAATATTTTTATTAGAGTTATTATTCCAGAAGACAAATGGGTTATCGGGATAAAAGTTAATTAAAATAGGCCCCTGAAGGGTAATATTTTCTGTTGGTTGGTCCTGGCTACTACAAATATCTCCAGTAAACTTCCCTGCCTTCAGGCAGGTATGCTCACTATATTTTTTTATAAATTTAAGAGTTTTTGAGTATATATTCTCAGCTTTAATGAAAAAGATAATATTGGGCTTAAATTTTATAACTTTTAAAATTAAAAAAAAATTTATTAAAAGATTATTTAATTTATTTACTGGGACAATAGAGAGACAATAGTTAAATTTTTTGGTGATAAATTTAAGTTCTGTAAGCTTGTTATAAAAAGTTCGTGCATAAGTATAGACATTTGGATTATCACTAAAGTACCCGACAACTAATATTTTTTTCATGTGTGCACTTTTGCTTTAGTATTTCTTGATAGAGTGTGTAAACTCTGTCGCCGTAGTTGTCCCAACCAAAATTTTTAATATGCTCTTTTCCTATTTTACCCATTTCTTGCGCTTTGTCTTGGTTTAGATAACACCATTCTATCTTTTCTGCAAGAACTTCTGGATTATAGGGTGGGATTATAAAACCGTGTGTGTTATTTTTTATAATATCAGATATCCCTGTATGTGTTGTGCAAATCACAGGCAAACCACATGCCATGGCTTCACCGGCCACCATGCCAAATCCCTCTTCAATAGAGGGTAAAACAAACACAGAAGAAGAGTAATAAAGTTTTTTTAATGTGTCTCTATCAGTAGAACCATAAACGATAATATTTTTTTTAGTGATATTACTTATTAAATTTACACAATCTTTATTTACTGTTCCAACCAAAAGTAACTCTGTTTTGTCTTCTGGTATTTTTAAAAGATCCCATGCTTGAAGTAAATAAGGGATTCCCTTTCTTATGTTTATTAACCCAACAAATATTACTCTAAAGGGTTTTACTGGGGGCATAAGTTCTGTGTTTACACTGGCCAATAGGCCAGTGTTGGTGTCCCCTTGCCCCAAAAGCCCTCTTTTGTAAAAATTATCTGGAGGTGAAATAAAAAACTCTGTCTCTATTCCGCATGGGACTTTAAGTAACTTTTTTTCTGAGATTCCCCATTTTATAAAACTTTTATAAGAAAAGCTCGAAAGAGTCATAATATAATCAGCTAAAAGATACTCTTGTGTCATTTTATTTATAGTCTTTTGATATATAGGAGAGCTTTTTATTCCCCATTTTTTATATTCATCTGATAAAAGCTCTTGTTGCTCTTTAATATGAGCAGATCCAGATTCTGCTATAACTAAAGTGCACTTAGGTCTTATAGCGTTAAAAGTATTAATAAAGTAATTTGTCCAGCCTATAAAAATATCTATATTATTAAGATTATTTATCTCACTTTTAACAGAAAGATCAAAAAGATTATCTTTATAATAATTAAAATAAGAGGGTGAAATTATCTTATTTAATCTTAATTTTAAAAATAATTTATCTATATTTCCTAAATATTTAATATTTTTTATATATTTTTGTGGGATTATATTAAAATCTTTTTGTTCACAGCTAAAAGTAAATAATTTTTTTAGTGCCTTACGTTTATACATCTGGTGTGCAAGATGAAATGCATGAAATCTTCCTCCTGCTGAAATTACAATGTTCATAATTGTAACTTTTGTTGAGAATTATATTTCTGTTTATGTAGTAAATTTTTAAAATAAGCTATTGTCTTAACAAGCCCATCATCAAGAGAGATTTTAGGTTCCCAATTTAAAATTTTTTGTGCTAATGATATATCAGGTTTTCGTTTTGTTGGGTCATCTTTTGGTAATTTACCAAAAGTTATTTTAGAAGAGCTTTTTGTTAATTTTATAATTTTTTCTGCTAGTGTTAAAAGATTAAATTCATTTGTGTTTCCCAAATTAATTGGGCCCTGAATATTTCTATCTGTTTCCATCATACGTGTGATCCCCTCTATAAGATCATCAATATAACAGAAAGATCTAGTTTGGGTTCCGTCACCATAGATAGTGATATCTTTGTTTGTAAGAGCTTGTAAAATAAAATTACTCACAACTCGACCATCTTGAGGGTCCATATTTGGGCCGTAGGTATTAAAAATTCTAATAACTTTAATATCTAAATTATACACTCTGTAATAGTCAAAAATTAAAGATTCTGCACATCTTTTGCCTTCATCATAACAAGATCTTATTCCTATAGGATTAACATACCCATAATAACTCTCTTTTTGAGGGTGCTCCTTTGGATCACCATAGACTTCACTTGTAGAAGCCTGTAATAGTCGTGCATTATATTTTTTGGTAATCTCGAGCATATTAAGTGTTCCCAAAACACTTGTTTTTGTTGTATGTATAGGATCTTTTTGATAATGTGGCGGAGATGCAGGACAGGCAAAATTAAATATCCAGTCTGCTTTAATATCAATTGGTAAAGTTATATCATGCATTATAAATTCAAAATTAACAGATGTAAGAAAATCTTTTATATTTTCTATTCGTCCTGTGCATAAGTTATCTATAGCAATAACATAATGACCTTTAGAAAGGTAATATTCACACAAATGACTTCCTAAAAAACCTGCGCCACCTGTGATAAGGATTTTTTTTGAAGAGTCGGGATTTGCCATATCCCTCCTTTATTTTTTAATATTTTTTTCTGGGATCTTTTATTATAGTATTTTTATATAATGGTGCAATAAAATTTAGATAAAATCTTGTATGAAATTAAATAATTGAGATTCTTTACTTTTTGTTTAGATAAGTTAGCATGAGTACAAAATAAAATTAATTAATTAATTAAAGCTTTGGCTTTGAAATCATGAATTTTCTACATAAATTATGGTTGATTTTGACAAAAAGGGACAAGATCAATCTAGTGTTTCTTTTATTTTTTTCAATCATTGTTTCATTAATTGAAACCATTGCTTTAAGCGCGGTTATGATCTTTGTTTCTATGGCGACTAATTTTGATGCTATTTCTAAAAGCAAAGTTGGTAGTTACTTGTATGTATTGAGTGGATGTTCATCTAGTATTAATTTTATTATGCTTTTAGGTTTTTTTTTGATAGTTTTTTATTTTGTTCGTTGCTTGATTAGTATTTGTCATGTTTATCTTATGATCAGGTTTTCTCAAGGTCGCTATCAGGCCTGGGCAAAGCAAATTTTTAAGAATTTTTTGTTTTTCCCTTTTTCACAATTTACTACCAAAACTTCATCAAAAGTTGGCCAAATTTTGTTTAATTCAACTGGACAATCTTGTCAGGTTATTAATGGAATCCTTACTATTTCGGCAGAATTTTTTACAGTAAGTTGTGTGTACATTATGCTTATGTTTGTTAATTGGAAGATGACCTGTGTGTTGACTTTGTTACTAGCAACAAAAAGCTTTTTTCTTATTAAGATGTTTTCGAAAAGTCTGGCTTATGCTGGTGTTTTAAGTAGAAAATATTCAATTGAAACTGCAAAAATATTTGCGGATTCATATGGGAATTATAAAATGCTTAAGTTACTTGAAACAAATGCTCCATTGATTAATCGTTTTATTAATGCAACAAAAGGGGTTGCTAGTTCAAATATTTTGAATGTAACATTGCAAGGTGCTCCTCGTTTTATTTTAGAAACAATGGGCTTTTTTATTTTGATAGGTGTTATTATTTATGTTATTTACGTATACCACAGTGCTACAAACGTTCTTTCAATGGTTTCATTGTATACGTTAGCATTTTATAGACTTTTGCCTTCAATGAATAAAATTTTAGCATCCTATAATCAAATAATATTTTCTAAACATGCTGTGTATGATATTTATGAATTTTTATGTATGCCACGTGAAACATTGGGGTGTATTAAAATATCTTTTTGTAAAGAGATAGTTTTAAAAGATATTTACTTTGGTTATGCTTCAAATAAGCCTATACTTGAGCATATTGACTTAGTTATTAAAAGGGGAGAGCGAATTGCATTTGTTGGGGAAAGCGGTGCTGGTAAAAGCACAATAGTAGATATTCTTATGGGATTTTATAAGCCCCAAAAGGGTTTGATGCTTATTGATGGTGTCACATTAAGTGATGATAATCGTAGTAGTTGGCGTGCTAAAATTGGTTATGTTCCACAAAATATTTATTTGTTTGATGGAACTGTTGCTGAAAATGTTGTTTTTGGCCGTGATTATGATGAAGATAAATTAATTAACTCATTAAAATGTGTACATATATATGATGATTTACTAAAAAAAGATGGTATTAATACACGCGTTGGGGATCTTGCAGTTATGATTAGTGGAGGACAAAAACAACGACTTGCTCTTGCAAGGGCTTTATATGGGGATCCAGAGGTTTTAGTATTTGATGAAGCAACATCGGCACTTGATTATGCAACTGAAGAGAAAATTGTTAATGAAATTTATAATATTGATACAGGAAAAACATTAATTATTGTTGCGCATAGGCTGACAACGGTTGAACGTTGTGATACTATCTACAAGATAGAAAAAGGGCGTGTAATATTAATTGATGATATTGAAATTTTGTATAAACAACAAAAACATAAAACGACAGTAACTATGTAAAAATAATGAGTGTATTATGATAAAAGCTTTAATTACTGGAATTACAGGTCAAGATGGTTCATATCTTTCTGAGTTTCTTCTTGCAAAAGGATATGAAGTACATGGAATCATTCGACGAGCTTCTTCTTTTAATACGCAACGAATTGATCATCTGTACCTTGATCCGCATGATAAAAATACACGTTTGTTTTTGCACTATGGTGATTTATCTGATGGGGGGTGTTTGCAAGATATTGTAACCTCTATAAAACCTGATGAAGTATATCATCTTGGGGCTCAATCTCATGTCAAAGTTTCTTTTGCGATGCCTGAATTTACTGCAAATATAACAGGACTTGGAACATTGCGGCTGCTTGAAATACTTAGGCGTTGTGCGTGTAAGGCTCGATTTTATCAGGCGTCATCATCAGAAATGTTTGGTGCCCAATCAATTATTCAAAATGAAAAGACTAGTTTTTATCCACGTAGCCCATATGCTGTTGCAAAAGTGTTTGCGTATTGGACTACTGTTAATTATCGTGAGGCTTATGGTCTTTACGCATGCAATGGTATTTTATTTAATCATGAAAGCCCTCGCCGTGGTGAAACTTTTGTTACTAGAAAAATAACACGTGCGTTAGCAAATATTATTGCAGGCAAACAAAAAATTCTTTATTTGGGAAATCTTAATTCAAAACGTGATTGGGGCTTTGCTCCGGAATATGTTGAAGCAATGTGGTTGATTTTACAACAGGATAAACCTAATGATTATGTTATTGGGACAGGCGAAAGTCATTCTATTAGAGAGTTTGTTGAACTTGCTTTTGCATATGCTGGTATTAAAATTGTATGGGAAGGGAATGGGGTTGAAGAACGGGGAGTTGTTGTTGATGTTTCTTCTCGTATAAATAGTATTTACGTTGGTGATATAGTAATTAAAATTGATCCTCGTTACTTCAGGCCAACAGAGGTTGATTATTTGCATGCTGATATTTCTAAAGCAAAAAAACTTTTATCTTGGCAGCCACGTGTGACTTTTAATGAACTTATAAAGATTATGGTTGACTATGATCTTATGTTCGCTGGACTTGATTCTGTTGGTGAAGGAATCGCTATTGAACAGAAAAAAGGGTTTAGCTATACAAACCACACTATAACATTAATGTTATAGAATGTAAGAGTTGTAAATGATAGATAAAAATACAAAAATTTATGTTGCAGGACATCAGGGGCTTGTTGGTTCTGCACTTATACGAATGTTAACGTCTCAGGGTTACAATAATATTATTACGCGTGTATTTTCTGACCTTGATTTACGTAATCAAGTGGCTGTCGATAATTTTTTTAAGTATGAACAGCCTGAATATGTTTTTTTAGCCGCAGCAAAAGTTGGTGGAATTTTGGCAAACAACACATATAAAGCTGAATTTATTTATGATAACATTATGATTGCTGCTAATGTTATTCATGCATCTTATAAATATAGAGTTAAAAAACTACTCAATCTTGGTTCGTCATGTATTTATCCTAAAAATGCGCCGCAGCCACTTAAAGAAGAATATCTATTAACAGGTGAGCTTGAGCCTACTAATGAGCCGTATGCGATTGCAAAAATTGCTGCTATTAAGTTGTGTCGTTACTACAATGAGCAATACGGGACTAATTTTATATCGGTTATGCCGACAAATCTTTATGGGCCTAATGATAATTTTAATTTGGAAACAGCACATGTTTTACCGGCACTTTTAAGAAAATTTTATTTGGCGAAAATGCTTAATGAGACTAATTGGACTGCTATTACAAAGGATATTAAGACATATAAATTAGGTTATGGTTTAGATGAAAAAATTGATTTTAATAATAAAGAGTCTATAGCTTTGGCGTTAAAATATGTTGGCGTGACAAAAGAGGTAGTTAGACTATGGGGCTCTGGTAAGCCGTATCGCGAATTTTTGTATGTTGATGATTTAGCTAAAGCTGTATTGTTTTTAATGGTGGAACATTCAGCAAAAGATATTGGTGAGATTGTCAATATTGGGACTGGTTGTGATTTAACCATTAATGAATTGACAAGATTAATCAAAGATATTGTTTCTTTTAAGGGTGCTATCGCTTGGGATAATAGCGCGATTGATGGTACTTTGCGTAAATTATTAGATGTATCGCGCATTAATTATTTGGGTTGGAGACATTTTTATTCGATAGGGTCTGGATTAAAATTAACTTACAATTGGTTTATTTCTAGTAAAAGTAAAGGAGTTATTAATGAAGAATGTATATAGTCCAAAAGTTATTGCTGAGATTGGATGTAATCATAAAGGTGATATGAATATTGCACGTGAAATGATTATAACGGCTGCAACATTTTGTAAAGTTGATGTTGTAAAATTTCAAAAAAGGACACCTAAGGAACTGTTAACACCTGCTCAATATTATGCACCGCATCCAAACCCAATAAATTCGTACGGGAAGACTTATGGAGAGCATAGAGAATATTTGGAATTTTCACTAGAACAACACAGACAATTAAAAATGTGGTGTGAGGAGTTTGGTACGATTTATAGTACATCTGTTTGGGATGTGACATCGGCAAAGGAAATAACATCATTGAGCCCAAAAATGATTAAAATACCTTCTGCTTCAAATTTACATTGGGATATGTTGGATTATTTATTGGTCAATTTTGATGGAGAGGTACATGTTTCATTGGGTATGACGAATAGAGCCGAAGAAGAACAGATTGTGAATTTTTTTGAAAAAAGAAATCGTAATAAAGATTTAATTCTTTATGCTTGTACCTCTGGTTATCCAGTTGCCTTTGAAGATGTATGTATTAAAGAAGTTGAACGATTAAAAAATACGTTTGGGAATAACGTTAAAGCTATAGGTTTTTCTGGACATCATTTGGGAATTGCTGTTGATATTGCTGCTGTTACTTTGGGAGCGTTATTTGTAGAGCGACATTTTACTCTTGATCGTACATGGAAGGGAACTGATCATGCTGCTTCATTGGAGCCTGATGGAATGCGTAAAGTAACAAGAGATATTCGAAATGTTTTTTTGGCCCTAGACTATAAGCGAGAGGAAATTTTACCAGTTGAGCATGTACAGCGTGAAAAACTTAAATGGAAAGAAAATTTTGCCGGTACGATTATGGAAGACAAACCTAAAGATACGTCGAAATCAAATATATCGATGCCTTAGTTTATGGATAAAGTTGCTGTATTTATTCCTGTTCGTGGTGGTAGTAAAACAATTCCACTAAAAAATATAAAAGAGATTGCTGGCAAGCCACTTGTTTATTGGGTTATTGAAGCTGCGCTGGGGGCTTGTTGTGTTGATAAGGTTTATGTTGCAACAGATTCGTTTATTATTGCTCAAAAAGTTAGAGAGATAAAAGATCACAGATTAATTATTATTAATAGGGATCCTGTTGGTGCTACTGACCAGGCTCCTTCTGAAAAAGTGTTATTTGAGTTTTGTGAACGTTTTTTGTTTGAACATATATTTTTTATTCAAGCGACTTCACCACTTCTGACAAGTGAAGATTTAGATTGTGCTTGGCAACGATATAAATGTGAAAAATTCGATTCTATTATTTCTGTCGTGCGACAAAAGAGATTTTTGTGGCAAGTAGATAATGGAATTGTAAAGCCGATTAATTATGATCCGTTAATGCGACCAAGGCGCCAAGAGTTTGATGGGTATTTAGTTGAAAATGGTGCATTTTATCTTTCACATAGGGATAAAATTTTACAGTCGAGGTGTAGAGTTTCTGGAAAGATTGGGTATTGGGAGATGGCGGAGGAATCATATTTTGAACTTGATGAACAACGTGACTGGATAATTGTTGAGCAATTATTAATTAGCAAAATTCATAAAGTGGGGTCTTTATGATTAGTAAAATTTTATCTAGATTTGTTAAATTTCCTTTATTTAAAAATGATAAAAAACCCATTGAAGTTTTAAATCAACAACAGATAGATACTATAAAAAAATTTAATAATAAAATTGCGTTGGGTTCATATAAATTAATTGATAATTATTGCTTGTGTGGAAATCGTGATAAGTGCTTTGATCTTGTTGTTGCAGAAAAGGACCGTTATGGAATCGCTGTAACAAATATTTTGTGCAAAAAATGTGGAATAATTCGTTCAAAGAAAATTTTAGATGAAACGTCAAATCAAGCTTTTTATAATGAAGAATATCGAGTAATTTATAGCGGTAGAGTAATAGCTTCAAAGGAATTTTTTGATGGTCAAGCTGGGCGTGGAGTTGCTTTTTTAAAATTAATAGAATCTCTTAGTCTTTTAGATCAGATAAATAATGTATTTGATTATGGATGCGGGGCCGGAGGAGTACTTTTCCCTTTTTTGCAAAAAGGAAAGTGCGTTGAAGGATGTGATTATGGAGATGAATACCTAAAATATGGTACAGAAGTGGGAATGTTTCTGTGGCAGGGAGATCTAGGCGATAATCGATTGCAAGATGAATCTAAGGACTTGATTATTCTTTCACATGTTATGGAACATTTTGATAAACCTATTCAAGTCATGATAAATTTGATTAAAAAAATTAAGCCAGGGAAGTTTTTATTGGTTGAGGTTCCAGGGATATTTTGTATTAAAAATGTTTATATAAATCCAATTTTGTATTTTCAAAATGCACACGTGTTTAATTATTATTATTATTATTTAAAAATATTTTTTGAACAATTAGGGCTTGATGTTTTATATGGTAATGAGCGTTGTACTTTTGTGTTACAAAAACCTTTAGATTGGAAGCCTGTTTTAATTGATGTAATTAATGATAAACATTTTGAAGCTTGGGCAGTAAAAATTGAAAATTATTTAAAGAAATGTTTAGTTGATTTTTTTATTTTTTTAATATTTTTTAAACCTATTAAAATAATTTTAAAACCTATAGATAAAATTCGTGGCTTTTTAAAAATAAGAACTAGATTCAGGCAGTTGTGTAAAAATTTTAAAAATTAAATTATGTTGTATAGAGATGAATGAATATACAAAATGGTTTTTTTGTAAAGCTTGGAGTATTACAGGAAGGATTATTTGTTTTTTTGTATCTATTCAAAAAAAAATAAAAAGAGCTCAGAGTTATTCATTGTTTTGTAGTTTTTCTAGGCGTAATTTGTTGGAAAATAATAAAGAGCTTAAGAGTATTGGGCGTGGGAAACGAGCCTTTTTATTTGCAACTGGCCCCAGTTTGAGACAAGAAAATTTGAAGTTGCTACATGGGGAAGATTGTTTTAGTGTGAGCAATTTCTTCTTGCATAGTGACCTTGGGTTAGTTAACCCCAAAATTCATTTTTTTGCGCCGTATCATCCACCTCTTGTCTTAGACAATTATATTTTGTGGTTGCATGCGGCCCATGAACAACTACCCAAAAGCACAGCTATCTGCTTGGGGCACAAGATGTATGATTTGGTGCAACAACACAATCTTTTTCCTGGTAGAAAAATTTATTATATATATTTGGATTCTTGTCCAGAATACGAAAATTTTGTTGATCTTACTAAGCGCATTCTTTCACCACAAACGAGCCCATTAATGGTACTTCCTGCGCTTTTATATATGGGATATAGTCAAATTTATCTATTGGGCTGTGATCATACGGTACTAAGAGATTATGGAAGAGAGGTCCAAAATTTTTACGAATGCTCGCTTGACTTGAGAGTAAATGCAAGCAGTGGCAAGACCTGGAATCCAGATATTATTGCTGATCTTGAGAGTACGAAAAATATTTTTGTTCAATATAAATTCTATAAAAAGATTGCAGCTAACATGAAAATTGAAATCTGTAATTTATCTCAAGATAGTTGGCTTAAAGAATTTAATGTAGATCACCTAAACAAGGTTATTAGGAATGATTAAAAAATATATGAACTCAAGGGTAAAAAATTTTATAAAATTTTTCATTCCACCAGTTTTTCTTATCTTGAAAAAAGAATTTTGCCAATTATTAGCACGAAAAAAATATAAACAACAGGAATTTTTTGGATGGACTGGAAACTATGCATCGTGGAACGAGGCAAAAAAAAATTCTTCAGGGTATGAAGCAAATAATATTGTTCTAAAAGTACAACAAGCTATTAATAAAGTAAAATCGGGAGAAATGGCCTACGAGCGAGATTCTGTTGTATTCGATAAGATAGTCTATTCTTGGCCTATTTTGAGTGGCCTATTATGGGTAGCGAATTTAAATGGTGGTAAATTACATGTTTGTGATTTTGGTGGATCTCTTGGGTCTACCTATTTTCAAAATAAGAATTTCTTAAACTCAATACAATTTATGCGTTGGAACATTGTTGAGCAGAAAAATTTTGTAGATACTGGTAAAAAATATTTCGAGGATAAAACGCTACAATATTACTTCCAATCCTTATTTTTTTTATAAAACCACGGGAGGCTCATGCTTTTGTCGTTTGTATAAAACATTAATATCATCAACCGGTTTTACACATCCTTTTTCTATCTTGTAGATAGTATCACAACGTTCAACTGTTGTCAGTCTGTGTGCAACAATATGTCATAGCAATGTGATAATGTCCTCTTTAGTGCAAAGTGAAAATGTCCCCTTTTAATTGAAACAACCCTTTCTGTCGTGTAAAGTAGCATAATACAAAAAACAGGCTACTAAATGACGAAAGGGCCTAATGAGGACAATACCAATGAGCAAAAAAGAGATCAAGCAGATTTCAATATTTTAGAGATTAAAAAGGAAAGAAATAAAGCAGAAAATGGCCGCTCAAGTATGCAAAAACTTGATTGCATCAAACAGAGACAAATTTTGATACTTATACAAGAGCGTTACTATGATTTTGGGCCAACTTTTACGGCTGAAAAGCTTCAAGAGGTTGATGGAATTGTTATTAATCGAGAAACACTGCGTCAGCTATTAATAAAAAATGGGCTATGGCACAAGAACCGTCGACATAAAATTAGGCGGCACATGCGTCCGCCACGGGAACATTGCGGGGAACTTGTGCAGATAGATGGTTCTGAACATGATTGGTTTCAGGGACGAGCCCCTCGTTGTACATTGATTAAATTTATTGATGATGCAACAAGTAAAATTCTATGGGCAGAATTTGCAGCAAATGAATCATATAATTCGATAATGGGTGCGACAACATGCTATTTTCGCCAACATGGTATACCTTGCGCAATTTATTCAGACTGTGGCAGGACCTTTCGTGTTAACAACAATAACAAAGATGGTAAATCGATAACTCAGTATCATTATGCATTGAAACAACTGGAAGTTGAACTCATTCATGCATATAGTCCACAGGCAAAGGGACGCATAGAACGCAGCTTTAACACAGATCAAGATAGGCTTGTAAAGGAAATGCGATTGGCAGAGATAAGCTCCATCGAAGAGGCAAATAAATTTTTGATTGAATTTTATATTCCAAAACACAATCAAAAGTATGCCTGCCCAGCATTGCAAGCCGAAGATCTTCATCGCCCAGTTGGCAAAATGAAACTTGAAGATATTTTTTGTATACGCAGAGAATGCATCGTTCGAAATGATTGGACGGTCCAATGTTCTAGCCGTATTTT
>Ga0233425_10007687_pt1 | contig 14934 bp, 9 predicted proteins | sample Watercolumn_Towu_2_FD_181712 | JGI IMG/M metagenome (GOLD analysis project Ga0233425, IMG submission 181712) | Freshwater microbial communities from Lake Towuti, South Sulawesi, Indonesia - Watercolumn_Towuti2014_140_MG | ecosystem: Environmental > Aquatic > Freshwater > Lake | place: Indonesia...
AGTCGAGGCTCGAATCGCAGTTGGCCCCGCAGAACTGGCCTTCCGGCCCGAAGTCGAGGCACGCGTCCTCCACGCCGGTAGCGGACATGCAGTCGCCCGCGGCCAGGCACGGGCGGCACAGGTGTGTGAACGGAGACACGCACATGAAGACCATGTCCGGACCGGGCATGGGCCGGCACTCGAACCCCTGCGGGCATTCCTCCACGCACTCCATGGAGCAGACGCCGTCGCCCATGTGCTCGATGCAGACGTTGGACAGGCAGTCCGAGGGCTCGTCGCAGGGGTCCAGGAAGCAGCCGGTGCCGGGCTGGCAGTAGGGAAGCGTCTCCCCGGTGGTTTCCGCGGGAACCCAGGTCTCGGTGGCGTCCACGGTAGCAGGCGTCTCGGTCCCGATGTCCGCGGCCAACTCGGACTCGACTTCCCCGCGGGTCGCGTCACTGCCCGCGTCCGCGTCGGTCGTGGAAGAAACGGAAGCGGTTCCTGCGGCACACCCGGCAACCAGGACTGCGGGCACGAGCCGCATCAACGGACGAGAGACTCTCATTGCGCAACCTCCCCGGCGAATCGAATCCGCCTCCAGTCAAGACCGACCAACGACACGGCCCCGACAGCTGTGACGAGAACAACCTGCGTCGCGTGCGACAGCAGGGCAAACGACAGCGCAACGTCCTGGCCCGCCGCTCCGGACAGCGTCAGGGCGCTGACAGCAAAGAAGTGGAAGTTGCCCGCGTTGGTCGGCGCGGACGGAAGCATGAAGCCGATGCCGGTCATCCCGATGACGAAGAAGCTGGACACCGCGGTGGGTTGGATATCCAGCATCAGCATGGTCATGGCGACGGCCATGGCGAGGAAGCAGAACGAGACCGCGGACAGCACTAGGGCTGCTGCGGCCCGTCCGGGCGAGGAGATGGTGGACATGCCCCGAGCAAAACCGAGCACGCCGTCGTAGACCCTGTCGCCCCTGCTCCCGAACCGACGGGCCAGCCGCCTGAAACCGCTTGCAGACTCGTCCTTGCCTCGCTCGCGCCTCTCCCAGAAGGAAGCCAGGAACCCGACCGCAACGATGGCAGCGCTCGCTCCGGCCAGCACCAGGACGCCGGTCGTAACGTACGCTGGCAGGTTGAGCTCCAGGGACGTCGCAACGAGGAAGCCCATGACCATGACCAGGTCGAACAGCTTGTCTCCGACGACCGTCGCGAGAGCAAACGAGAACGGCACCTCCGGGCGGTTGGCGGACAGGAGGTAGGGCCTCCCCAACTCGCCGATCCGGGCCGGGAAGACGTTGTTCATCAGGAACCCGACCATGGTGAGCCGGAAGGCCATCCAGGGCGAAAGCCTCGTCGTCCCGGACAGCAGGACCCTCCATCGCAGCGCCTTGCAGAAGTAGTGGCACACCAGCACCGCGGCGATGGGGGCCAGGTACGCGAGCCTTGCGGAAGCCAGGGACTTCCACACGCCCTCCCAGTCGGTTCCGAACGCCACCAGGGCCAGGAACACCCCGCCCACCAGCACTCCCATCAATGCCTTGCCCCTGCCCTGCGCCACGTTCTCTCCGGCTGCGGACGCACTGTCCGTCATTGCAGAAGAGAATATCTGTTGTCGGGTGCGCTGGCAAGCACGGGTGCACAGACACACAATGAATCTACCGGGCGGGCTTCCAGGTCAACGGACAGGGCACCGCGGGCTCAGTCCGAATCCCCGAGGCCGCAGATCCTGCGGACGTGAGAGGCGACGGCCTTGCGCCTTGCGGCGAGCGCGTCGCCGGTCATAAGGTCTGCACCGAGGAAACGGCTCACAACGCCGCCTGCCGCAAACGGAAGCAGGAGGAACGAAATGATGTCCACTGCAACCTGGCGGGGATCGTCGCGCACCAGGACCCGGTCCTTCATGCCCGCTTCCAACAGCCTTGCGACGCGCTCCAGTGCGTCCCCCAGGAGCGCCCGTCCTTCCGCTTCCACGAACAGGTGCTCGTCCAGGGCTTCCCGGACCACGAGCAGCGCGGCAAAGGGCTGCGACGCGAGGAAGTCGGTGACCGACGTGCTCAGCTTGTCCAGCCGTTCGCCGTAGCTTCCTTCGAACGCCGCGGCATCCCGCACGCACTCGCTCAGCTGGCGGACGATGCCGAGCACCACCTCCTGGTACAGCTTGTTCTTGCTGTCGAAGTGGTGGAACAGGGAGGACTTCCGCACCCCGACGTTCTGAGCGATGTCGTTCATGCTGGTGCCTGCGAACCCACCCGCGGCAAACTGCTGCCTTGCCACGTCGATGAGCTTCTCCCGCGGCACCGGGTTCTTGGGTCTTCCGGGCAGCCGCCTGTCTTCCGAACCGTCGTTGGCCATTGACCGCACCTCCACGAGGATGGGGACGGTACTCCAGCGGAAGGAATAAATCAACCGGTCGAATGAATATCCGCCCGGAGGTGCCTGCGGCAGAAAGCGGGCCGGTTGGCCGCTGGGTTTCAGGTCAACGGATCATCCGGATTCCAGGCCACCCGCGATATGACGAAATTCAGGTCCCCCTTCCGCGGGGTCCTGAGAAGGCCGCCGGCCCCCGCGGTCTTCCCCAGCAAAGCCCTGGCCACGGGCGAGTCCACGCTGACCCAGTGCCGGGATGCGTCGACCTCGTCGGGTCCGACGATGCGGTAGGTGGTCTCGGTCCCCTCCTCGTCCTCCACCGTGATCCACGCGCCGAAGACCACGCGCGCCTCGCCTTGCCTCGGGGGCACGATGGTGAGCTTCCTCAGCAGCAAACCGACGAACCGGAACCGCTGCTCCATCGCGGGAGTCCGGTGGGATGCCGCAAGCTCAGCCGCTTCACGCTCGAGGCGGGCGTAGCCTTCGGGCGTGACGTAGCGCGGGGCGTCCCCCAGCTGCTCCTGGAATCGGACATCCTCGTTCAGGTCGTCTTCCTTGACGAACGCCTTGTTCACGCCCCACCCCCTCGGTCGACCATGATAGCAGCCGCGACAATGCGCTTGCAATCCCCGTCCCGCGGTGCTACGGGACCGGAGGTCGTACGACTTAGGGGATCCATGGACGCGTCAGTCACAACCATCGGGGCAGCAACCGTAGCGGTCATGCACACGGTTCTGGGTCCGGACCACTACGTTCCGCTGCTGGCCATCGGCGTCGCGGGGGGCTGGAAGTGGCGCAAGCTGCTGCTGTTCACGCTGGCCTGCGGCCTCGGCCACGTCCTGTCGTCGGTGCTGCTGGGGGGCGTGGGCGCGGCGCTGGGCCGGGCGTTCAGTGCGGTGGCGGCCATCCAGGATGTCGCGGGCGACGTCGCGGGCTGGGGGCTGGTCGCGGTCGGAGGCGCGTATGCGGCGTGGGGCCTCGTGTTCGGCCGCAAGTCCCACGGCCACGCACACCTCCACGTGCACACCGACGGCACGGTGCACGCTCACGGACACGATCACCAGAGCGCCTCGCCGGCAGCAAAGCCCGGCTCTTCTCCGGCGCGAGCGCACGCACGCAACGAGGGGCACCACGCGCTCGCCGCGGCGGCGCCGTGGGCGCTGTTCCTGCTTTTTGCTTTCGGGCCGTGCGAGCCGCTCGTCGCGTTCACGTTTGCGGCGGGGCTCAGGCAGGACTGGGTGGGACTTGCGGGAATCTCGGCGGCGTTCAGTGTGGTGACCCTGGCCACCATGGCCGCGATCGTGATGTCCGCGCACGCGGGCCTCGTGCGGCTCGACACCGCGGGCCTCCAGCGGTACGTGCACTTCCTCGCCGGCCTCGTCATCGCGCTCAGCGGCCTGTCGATTACCGTGCTCGGGCTGTGACCCGCAGCCGCGAACCTTGCAAAACGCACTCTCCTGATTCATATTCGGGTCCTGAAGCTTGCATTGCAGAGTCTTTCGCTCGCGGAGAAGAAATAGCCGGGAAGGAGGCGTCATGAGACTGAGGAATGCAATGGCAGGAGCGCTCCTGCCAGTCCTGCTCACGGCCGGGTTGGCAGGGTGCATGCCGGACATCGGCACAGACCCGCTGCCCGAAGCCATGGAGTTCGACCCGTCAGCGGCGCCCCCGCGCGTGCCCGAGCCGATCTTCATCGCGCAGACGCCCGGGACCGGGGTCATCGACCTGGCGCTGGCCGGCGTGGAGGTGCCCGAGGATTGCTCCGCCCTGGACCCCATGGCCATCGCACAGTGCGAGTTCAACCGCTACCTGGAAACCCTGCCCGGGTTCCCCACGCTGACGCCGGCCAAGGCGCCAAGCACCGCGGCCGTGGACCTGGGCACGGCCACACTGGGTGACACCGTGCTGGTCATCGATGCTGCCGCGGGCACGGCAGTGCCGGACGTGACGGTGGGCTACGACGAGACGGCCCTGGCTCTGACCATCGACCCGGCCAAGGGATGGGACGTGGGCAAGGCGTACGTGCTCGCGGTGCGCGGCTATGCCGACGGCGTGCGCTCCGAGGACGGAACCGAGATGGTGGCCGGACCGATCTTCGCGCTGCTCCGCTCCACCGAGTCGCTCACGTGCGGCGCGGCCACGGCCGAGGAGGTCGCTCCGGACTGCAAGTTCTACGTCGTGCTGGAAGCAGACCTCGGGGACGACACCGCGGGCACCCTGCTGCAACTGGATGCCATCCGGCAGGCAATGGCGGCCATGAAGGTCTTCGAGCTTGCCGAGGCAGCGGGGCTTCCGCGGGCACAGACCGCGGTGCTGTGGGCCTTCTCCACCCACCCGTCCCCCGTCATCGAGCTGGACCCCACACGCGGGCTGGCGCCGGTCGTGGCCGGGTCCAGGGAGATCCGCATGGGATTCAAGGGCACCATCGACCCGGCCACCGCCACCCCCTGGGGCATGTGGGGCAACGCGACGAACACGGGCACGGTCTTCCTGCTGGACCTCACCGCACTGGCTGTCGGCGACATGCTGGCTGGCCTGCCGCCGTTCGCCGTGACCCTCGACGGGCAGGAGATGGTGCTGACCGCAGACGCGGATCTCGCGGCTGGGCACACCTTCGGCATCCTGGTCACGACCGCGGTCACGGACGACAAGGAGCTCGCCCTGGCCCCGTCGCCCCTGACCGTGCTGCTCCGCTCCTCGGGCGCCCTTCTGACCGAAGACGGGAAGAGCACCGTCTCGGGCGTGAACGACGACCAGGCCGCACAGCTCGAGCCGGCACGGCAGGAGCTGGCCCTGCTGCTGTCAGACCCGCAGTTCTCCGGCCTCACGGGGCTTACCCGGGAGAACCTGGCGTTCGTCTTCTCGTTCGACCTGCCGGGCGCGGCCCCGGCCCCGGGAGGTGACCGATGAACGCTCTGCGCACTCTTTCGGCCGCGCTGGCAGCGCTGCTCGCGCTTGCCCCGGCCGCCGCATCCGCCAGCGGCTTCGTCGTGTACGAGATGTCCGGGGAGGGGATGGCCAAGGGGTCCGCGGTGGCCGCGGACTCCGACGAGCCCGCCGCTCTCTGGTACAACCCCGGCTCCATGGCGTTCCTGCCCGACGCGTCGGTAACGGTCGGCGTGCTGGCAGCGCTGGGCCTGGCCACCTTCGAGCCCGCTTCCGGAGGCCCCGATCAGGAAGCCAACAAGGACATCTACTGGCTGCCCCGGCTGTTTGCGGACGTCGCGGTCACGGACTGGATGCACGCGGGCCTCGGCGTGTACTCCATCTACGGACTCGGGCTTTCGTGGAAGAACGACTGGGTGGGACGGGAGGACGGCATCGCGGCTGAGATGGCCACCGTCTCCTTCAACCCCGCGGTCTCCTTCCGCATCCTGAAGAACGTGGGGCTGGGCATCGGGTTCGTGGCCATGAAGGCGTCCGCAGACCTTACCAACGGGCTTCCCGAGGTCGCGGGCGGTGACGTGCGGTTCGGCGGCGAGGCATGGGCCTTCGGCGGCCATGCGGGGCTCACCATCAAGGGAATCGCGGACATGCTCGACATCGGCCTTGCCTACCGCTCCCGCATGAACGCTACGTTCGACGGCAGGGTGGACTTCGACCCGTACCCGGAGTTCGCGCGCAAGCTGGTGGACCAGGAAGCGTCCGCGGGCATCACCATGCCCGACATCTTCACGCTGGGCTTCGGGCTCGACGCGACGCAGCGACTGCGCCTCAACGCGGACGTGAACCTCGTGCTGTGGCAGGTGTACGACGAGACCGTGCTCGCCCTCGACGACGGCTCGAAGCTGGCCACCGTGCACGACTACGAGCCGTCCATCATCGCTCGGCTGGGCATGGAGCTCAGGCCCGAGGCTGTCGACGGGCTGGCCATCCGCGCGGGTCTGAACTACGACCAGAGCCCGGCCCCGGACGGCAAGGTGTCGCCCACCATGCCGGACGCGGAGAAGGTGAACCTCACCGCGGGCCTCGGCTACCGGGTCTCCTGGTTCCGCGGGGACCTCGGGTACATGTTCATGTACTACCTGCCCAACGAAGTGAGGGGCGCGGACGTGAGCCCGGACGGCACCTACAAGACCACCGGCCACCTGCTCGCGCTCACCCTGTCCGCGGTGGTGGAGTAGCCAGCCAGGGCGTCTTCACGTGCGCAACACCGCGGCCATAGGATGCCGCCACCAAGGGAGCAAGGACCATGACCGACAGACGCAGCGTCCTTCCGAAGCAGAAGAAATGGGCCGTGACCGCGTACATCGCGGGCGACAACAACCTGTCCGACGCGGGCCTGGAGGACATCGAGGAGATGTGCCAGGTCGGCGCGTCCGGGAACGCGTGGGTGGGCGTCGAGATCGACACCTGCGGCGAGCACACGGGTTCCATCCGCTACGAGATCACGGATCCCGACGCCTGGGGAAAGGCCCATCGCACCGTCATCGAGCGACTCCCGGAGAAGGACAGCGGAGACCCGGAGACGTTGCGATCGTTCGTTGCCTGGGGGCTCCAGCGGTTCCCCGCGAAGAACCGGCTGCTCGTCGTTTGGAACCACGGCTCCGGGTTCCGCACCGTGCGCAGGGACATCGGCTACGACGACTTCGGCTCCAGCCTCGACATGCCCGAGGTGGAAAACGCGCTGCGAAGAGGGGGCATCGGCACGAAGAACAGGATCGCTATCCTGGGCTTCGACGCGTGCCTGATGAACATGCTCGAGGTGGTGCACCACTTCCGCGGCGTTGCCCGCTACGTGGTAGGCTCGCAGCAGACCGAGCCCGGGGACGGGTGGCCCTACGACAAGGTGCTGGCAGCCGCGAACGGGGGACCGTCCGCTCGGGCGCTGGCCGAGAGCATCGTGAAAGCCTACCTCGCGGACTACGAGTCCAAGGGCGTCTTCGACGTGACCCAGTCCGCAATCGACCTGTCACGAACGGATACCGTGGTCCGCCGCCTGCACGATCTCGGGAACGCGCTGGCCGACCACTTCGAAGCGTGCAAGGACGCGGTCAAGACGGTGCGCACCTCCCTGCAGGTGTTCGAGATGGCGGATTACGTGGACATGGTGCACATGGCCGAGAGCCTTGCGGCCAGCGTGCCGGAACCCTCGGTGGGCAAAGCGGCAGCGAAGCTGGCAACCGCCACGCGCAAGGCCGTGGTCGCCAACGGCACCCTGGGCGCGTCGGTCGCGGATGCGCACGGGCTCTCGGTGTGGTTCCCCCCGGACGACGACACCTACCTGCGATACCGGGCCAAGTACCTGCGACTGCGCTGCAACGCGGGCTCCGCCCCCGGGTGGGTGAGATTCCTCGATAGGTACTACGGATAGGGCTACACGCGGCCCGTCCCGCCTCCGCCAAGGCTACGGCGCGGCAGGCTGCTCGCGCTCCGGGCAATGTGGCGGGCAGGCAACTCAGCCGAGCCGGCGTCCCACCCTGTGCCCCCTCTCGCTCGCGCTCCGGGTAATGTGGCGGGCAGGCAACTCAGCCGAGCCGGCATCCCACCCGGCGTCCCCGCCGGGCACCCACTGCCAGGAGCAGCACGAGACCGAGCAGCAGGCCGAGCTGCCCGTGCAGCGGGCCGGCTCCGGTCGAGCACCCGCCGCCACCGCTGCCGCCACCGCTGCCAGTGTCGTCCGACGCGTCGGACCCGGTCGAGTCATCCGCCACGGCCTCACCTGCTACGTCGACGCCCGAGTCAGGAGCGGTCTGAGTGTCATCCACGCCGCCCTGATCCGGAGTCACGGACTGGTCCTTTGAGCTTCCCGTGTCCTCGCCTGCATCCTGCGGGAGGACCTCCTCGGGTCCGACCTGGTCCTGCTCGATCACGTCCTCGGCGAGCTCCGCGGACTCCACCTGAGACGCGCACTTCCCGTCGACCTCAACGGAGCCCGGAGGGCAGCAGGCGCCGTCCGCACACCCGTTGCCGTCGCAGCTCTCTGCCAGGTCGCCCGGCACGCCGCAGGAATCCGCGTGGTACAGGTCTCCGTCCTTGCAGACGAGCTTCGAGTCGGGCACGCACTGGCAGTCTCCGCCTTCCGGGATGCACAGGAGCTGCAGGTCCGGCTGCTTGGTGCACTTGGAGCCCGCGGGGCAGACGCCGGGGTTGGAGGAGCAGTAGAGCACGCACCGTTTGCCCGAGCCGAGTGCGAGGCACACGTTGCCCTCCTCTCCGCAATCCGAGTCCTGCACGCACGCGGAGCACTGCACCGGCACGCACGCGTGCTCCGGAAGCAGGCACTTCTCCTTTGGCATCGCGCAGTCGAAGGTGGTGTTGCAGCAGCCCGCGACATCGGTGCCGAAGCACGTGCCCGCGTTGCACGCATCGTCCGTCGTGCACACGTTTCCGTCGTCGCATGCGCCCGCCCCGGGAGTGAACACGCATCCCGACGCCGGTTCGCACGAGTCCTGAGTGCAGACGTTGTAGTCATCGCATTTCTTGGCGGTCCCCGCGCACTGGCCGTTCGCGCACGCATCGTCCTCGGTGCACTTGTCGCCGTCGCTGCACGGTCCATCGACGGGAGTGCTGACGCACGCTCCCGCGTCGCAGGAATCCGCGGTGCACGCGTTGAGGTCGTTGCAGGCCATCGGCTGGCCCTTGCACGCGCTGCCGCCGCAGGTGTCATCCGTGGTGCACGGGTCCCCGTCGTCGCACGCCAGGCTGTTGGCCGTGAACGTGCATCCCTTTCCCGTGTCGCACGCGTCGTCGGTGCAGGCATTGGAGTCGTCGCACGTCACGTCCTCGGTTCCCTTGCATTCGCTGTTGGAGCAGAGGTCCTGAGCGGTGCACGCGTTGCCGTCGTCGCAGGAAGCGGCGTTTGCCACGTTGGAGCAGCCCGTCGCGGGGTCGCAGGAATCGTCGGTGCAGACGTTGTCGTCGTCGCAGGAGACAGGGGCGCCCGCGCAGGCGCCTTCGGTGCACGTGTCCCCGCCGGTGCACGCGTCCTTGTCGTCACAGGAGACGGTGTTGAACGCGACGATGCAGCCGGTGGCCGGGTCGCAGTCGTCGTCGGTGCAGACATCCTGGTCATTGCACACGATGGGCACTCCGCTGCAGGTCCCGTCCGCGCACACGTCGTTGGAGGTGCACGCGCTCGCGTCGTCGCATGCCGCAGTATTGAAGGCCGCCTGGCAGCCCGCCACCGGGTCGCACGTGTCGTCGGTGCACTCGTTGTTGTCGTCGCACAGCACCGGAGTGCCGACGCACTCCCCTGCCGCGCACGCGTCGCCCGTGGTGCACACCGTGCCGTCGTCGCACACGCCGGACCGATTCACCACTGCGCATCCGGTGACCGCATCGCACGAATCGTCCGTGCACTGATTGCCGTCGTTGCACACCGGCGGCATCCCGGGAACACACCCCTTCACCGGGTCGCACGTCTCGATGCCGTCGCACACGTCGTTGTTGCTGCACGCAAGCGGCGTCCCCGCGACACACCCGTTCACCGGGTCGCACGTCTCGATGCCGTCGCACACGTCGTTGTTGCCGCATGCAAGCGGTACGCCGCCGACGCATCCCGCCGCCTTGTCGCACGTCTCCACTCCGTTGCACACGTTCCCGTCGCTGCAGACCGGCGCGACGCCGGCCACGCACCCGGACGCGGGGGCGCACGTCTCCTTCCCGTCGCACGCGTCGTTGTTGTCGCACACGAGATCCGCGCCGTCCTTGCAGCCCGTGTACGGGTCGCACGTCTCTGCACCGGTGCATGCGTCCTTGTCGTCGCACGACGTCCCGGTGCACAGGCCCGCCAGGCAATCCTGGCGACAGCCGTCGAAGTCGTCCGCGTTCTGGTCGTCGCAGTCCTCCACACCGGCACGCACGATGCCGTCCCCGCACGTCGCGGTCTTGCACGCGTCGGTGCAGCCATCGGTGGCCACCGTGTTCCCGTCGTCGCACTGCTCCTGCGGGTCCTGGACCACGCCGTCGCCGCACCGCGGTCCCAGCTTCATGCAGTCCGGAGCGCAGAATCCATACTTGCCGTTGTCGGCCCCGCTGTCGCACACCTCGAAGCCCGCGCCCTGCTTGCCGTCTCCGCAACTGTCCACGATGGACTTGGGAGTCGGGTCCGCTCCCGCAAAGTCGGTGGCGCAGTTGTCGGTGTCCGACCGGACCAGCAAGCGGGCCAGCGACTTGGTGTCCGGCGGGTCCACCGACGCCGCGGTCACCTGCGGGAACGCCCCGCCCTTGATCACCGCGACGTCGATGATGGTCGAGTAGCGGTCCAGAAGCACCACCTCGTCGCCCGCGTTGGCCAGGGCCCAGCTTCCGCCCGACTGCCAGGCCGCGTACCCGGACATGTTCGGCACGGCCCCGTCCGACTCGAGCATCTCGTAGTCCAGCTTCTTGCCGGGGTACAAGCCTGCAAACGCAGCCGACTTGTTTCCGACGACCAGGACTGCCGCGTCCCCCATCGTGGCTCCGGCAGGAAGCCGGAACATCGCTTCCTTGGCCGTGGTCACGTCCGGGGTCTCCTCGTCGCCGATTGCGAAGTCCTTGACGTCCACTGCGGTCCGGGAGCGGTTGAAGATCTCCACCCACTCCGCATCGGGCTCGGTCGCGGTCGCGGGGGCGTTGTACACCAGCTCCGAAATGACGACCGGGGCCGAAGGCTCGTTGCCCGGAAGCAGGTGGAACCAGGCCTCGAAGAAGTAGTTCACGAACTGGTCAGTGACTTCGTCCAGCGTGTTCTTGGCGGACCCGGGGTCGCCGTAGTTGGTGATGACGTCGATGGCGTTGGAGACGTTGGGGCCTCCGATGTCCTTGGTCACGTCGTCCGCCTTGGAGCGGAACATGGCGACGGTGAACCGGACGGGCTTGGTGGGGCCCGCGGCCAGCCCGAGGGTCGACCACGCGACCCGCATCTCGATGGTGTCCGTGTCCGCGCTCATCACCGCGAGATCCCCGGGCGCCACCTTGTCCACGGCCTTCACATCGAAGACGTACGGCTTGGCCGACACCGTGTTGCCGGACGCCACCGCGGAGCCGAACCGGGTCTGGAGCAGATACTCCCACCGTGCTCCGGACACCAGCGTGTCGGCAGAGCTTCTCATCCACTCCTCACCCGAGCCGTCCACGTTGTCGAGGTCCAGTGCGACCTGCAGCATGGGAGCGCCGTCGCCCGACAGCCCCTCGGGCGGCACGTCGTTGAGCCTGGCCCGCACGTACAGGTACTTGGCGTCCGCGGTGACCGCGAAGTCGAGCAGGTCGCACCGCAGGTCCGGGTTCTCGAACGGGTCGGTGGACAGGGTGTCGAGGGCCCGGTCGGTCCAGACGAACTCGCCCGCGTACGTCCCGTTGGAGACCAGGCGCCCGACGTTGCTCACGGCCAGCGGCGCTCCGAACCAGTCCGACGGATCCCCGTCCACCGTGACCGAGTGCGCCCGAGCTGGGCCCACTGCCCCGGCCATGGAAACAGCGAGAGCCACTGCTGCTGCACCAAGACGTTCACACGCACACACACGCGTAGTCATTTCACCACCCCTTTTCACCTGGGGGAGATTAGTGAGGTTGCCCAGTCGTGTCAATTGTCCGCGCACGTCCGAATGCGGGGCACCGAGCAGCCACCTGTCGCCGGTCATCAGAACCTGTCCGTCCATGCTGCGGCCTTGGAGCCAGTCCCAGAGAACCGGTCTGGTCCCCGGTTCTGGCTCTTCGGCCGGGAAGCACAGAGCTGGGACAACGGCAGATACCGATGAGCGGCTCGTTGCCGACGCAAACGGCGAAGGAACTGCCTTCGTGACGGGTCACTACCCGACTTGCTTCGCCCATGGCGAAGATACTGCCTTCGTGACGGGTCACTACCCGACTTGCTTCGCCTATGGCGAAGATACTGCCTTCGTGACGGGTCACTACCCGACTTGCTTCGCCCATGCCCACGGGTTCCGGTTCCACGGATACCGAGGTTCCATGCGGACTTGCGCTAGAGCGGTGCCTCCCTCGCAGGGGTTGAGAGCAGGTGACGGAGTAGCTCGCTTCCGGCGAGTTCGACGCTCACAGTGGTTCTGGGGTCAAGCGCGTGCCGTTCGAGGTTTTGTTGCCAGGTCTTCCGCCGGTGCTGCTTGTGGGCAATGGACGGAGCCATCAAGATTGGCCAGGGCGGATGAGCGGGCGGAGCCAGTGTCTTCACGGCGATCGAGAGGCCGGCGGCAGCGCTGCGCAGGAGTTGCCGGGCAACCGCGGGCAGGAACAGCGCAGGTAGAACGGCGAGGAAGACCGCTGTCGGCGGGAGCGGGGCAATGACGAAGGCGCTACGGGGCCTGGGCGGTGTAGCGGCGGCGCGGGCTGCCTTTGACTCCGCTGCCCTATTGTGTCTTCCCGCGAGTAACTCCCGCAGGCGGATGGCGATTCCGGAGGGTACGGGGATCTCGATGCGTTTGGCTCTCCTGGGATTGTCGGAGTCCAGACAGCGGGCAGGCAGCTCACACGCCAGACAGCCTTTGGATGGGCGGCGGAACATGAGGCGCATCCGGCCGCGCACTTCCACTCCCCTGCGTACTGCGAAGAGAACGAGGTCGCGGCCATCTCTGCACTTGAGACGTCCATCAGTCGGGTCGAAGGACCAGCCCCGGTTGCGGCGCAGCGCATCCTCCCAGTCAATACTGCGCAACAGCTTCTGGATCTCGGTCTCAGGCGGGTCCTCCGTGACCTCCGCAATCCCGGGTTTGGCATCGGTTGAAACCGCGGATACAGGCACCGGCGTCGACGCATCTTGCAGGCGCTCTTCAGCTTGAACTGCGAGCTGCTGCAGGTCGTCGGCGACGGGCGCAGGGGCTGGAAGTTGCGGGGCATCGCTTTGAACTGCGAGCTGCTGCAGGTCGTCGGCGACGGGCGCAGAGGCGGGAAGGATGGCCCGGGTATCGACCTCGGCCACATATGGTTGCTGGGCCGGGCGGAGAGGCGGAGGAGGGGCCAACTCGAAGCCGCGTGCCAGCCGCAGGTTCCACGTCCACAGACCGATGACGGTGGCGAACTCCTGGCCAGGAAGGTGGTAGCTGAAGATGCGGTCCAACCCCGCTTCGCGGTCTTCCTGTGCGAAGCGATTCTCCTGCCCCGCCCGGCCGAAGTACTGGGCCACGACTTCGGGAGCAGGGAACGCTTCTGCGGGCACGTCGGCGACGAACATCTCATACTGCCAGCCGTCGATGACCCGGCCATGTGTGGCTTTGCCGGTCTGAGGGAACCGGCTGACGACCACCCGCACGGCAACAGGTGGGTAGGGCGTGCCGTCCTCCTGGTGCGATCCGTGCCCCGGCGGAAGTGTAACAACGCCGAGGTCGAGCGCCGAACGGCGCGGGCCGGAGAGCGAGTCCGGCACGGAATACCACGGACCTTCCCGAAACTGCCTCAAGACATCGGGCTGCTCGTACAGATCCCGCCTCGTCAGGCGCGTGAGGCACCCGACCCCATGAGATCGGCAAGCCGCCAGATATGGAACCCAACCGAAACCGCCATCCATGCGCAGCATGGTCCGGGCCAGCGGATGCCTCAAACGATTGCATGTCCGCACCACCACCCCGAGGGCGGCTTGAAGCTGCGCTCTGCCGTCCCCGCTGCCCGGTCCGAGCATAGCCTGCAACCACGCCGCTGAGCCAGCATGCTGCAAGGTTCCGCGGCTGAACTGCACATCCCCGCGCTTGCGGCCTGAATAGCCGGGTGCGGCGGTGTGCTCCGACCGCCGCCGCGCCGCAGGCAGATCCTCGCCCTCCGGTAATGCACGATGGCGCAGCGTGGTCACCGTCGGGTCGAAGTCAAACACATGCCACCCTTCGCCACATGCATCGTAGGTCTGCACCGACGGATGCCGCAGCAACTCGTCGATACCCGCCCCCTCCGACAGGAGCCACTCCGCCGCAGGCCGCAGCAGAGCCGTCTCGACGGCAGAGAGCGCCCGAGACATCGACGCTGGCGAGGCCAGCTGCTTCCGCCCGGCAATCGCCGCCACCTTGCGGTTGCACGGCCGCACCGTCTCCCAGAATTTTCGCAGGCCGATCTCGACACCGCACGAGAAGTACAGAAGCAAGAAGAGCACCACGTCGAAACCGCAGTACCCACCCTCTCGCCGAATCCTGAACCGCTCCCCGATCTGCTCCAACATGCCCCTGTTCGCGAGGTCGAGCGTGAGCACTGCCCCCTCCCCGATGCTCTCCGGTATTCTCTCCTTGTCTGCATTCTTCCACGTGACTTTCGCCGTGCGCCGTGCCATCTTGTACTCCTCCATTCGTGGAGGGCCGCGGCGTTCTTACGAGCCCGTCGAAAAGCACGAGAGAACGCCTCGGCCAGTCTTTCGCCAGCTTGATCCCCGCGTGCGCACATGTCCACCTGCCCCCGCCAGGCAGCGCTGCCGGGCCTGTCTCAGATGTCGCTCGGAATCACGCGCAATCCCGCATCAGCATTGGCTGCTCCATGGATCCGGAACCCGTGGGCATAGGCGAGGATAGTCGGGGAGTGACCCGTCACGACGGCAGTATCTTCGCCATAGGCGATGCAAGTCGGGGAGTGACCCGTCACGACGGCAGTATCTTCGCCATAGGCGACGCAAGTCGGGGAGTGACCCGTCACGACGGCAGTATCTTCGCCATAGGCGACGCAAGTCGGG
>Ga0233425_10007688_pt1 | contig 14929 bp, 11 predicted proteins | sample Watercolumn_Towu_2_FD_181712 | JGI IMG/M metagenome (GOLD analysis project Ga0233425, IMG submission 181712) | Freshwater microbial communities from Lake Towuti, South Sulawesi, Indonesia - Watercolumn_Towuti2014_140_MG | ecosystem: Environmental > Aquatic > Freshwater > Lake | place...
CGATCCGGGGCCGGGCCGGATGACAGACTCTTGACTCAATCGATGTGAACGACTCCTATTAAGCAGGTCACAGCATGGACAGGAGCCCCGCACTCACCACGGTCTTCGTCGACCAGCGCGCCACTGCGCGGCGTATGCGCAAGAGCCGCCTCGTGGTCATCGAGGGGCCGGACAAGGGTCAGGTCCTCGAGATCACGCGGGGACGCGTCACCGTCGGCCGCTCCACGCCCAACGACCTCGTCATGAGCGACAAGGCGATCTCGGGGTGCCACTTCGAGCTGGTCACGACCGAGGGCGGGCACATCCTGCGCGACCTCGGGAGCACGAACGGGACGTACTACCAGGACTGCCGCGTCCGGGAGATCTTCCTGAAGCCCGGTGTCGTGATCCGGGCGGGGACGTCTCGGTTCCAGTTCCAGACGCTCGAGGGCTCGGTCAACATCCCGCTGAGCGACAAGGACAGGTTCGGCGACCTCGTGGGCGCGTCGGTCGCGATGCGGGAGGTCTTCGCCTCGCTCGAGCGCGTGGCGCCGAGCGACCTGATGGTCCTGGTCAGCGGCGAGACGGGGACCGGCAAGGAGCTCGTGGCCCGCGCCATCCACAAGTACAGCCGACGTACCGACAAGCCGTTCGTGACGCAGGACTGCTCCGCGATCCCGCGCGACCTCATCGAGAGCACGCTCTTCGGCCACGAGAAAGGGTCGTTCACGGGCGCGGTCGGCCAGCACCGGGGCTGCTTCGAGCAGGCCCACACGGGCACGATCTTCCTCGACGAGATCGGCGAGCTCGACCTCACGCTCCAGCCCAAGCTCCTGCGCGTGCTCGAGACCAAGGAGATCAAGCGCGTCGGCGGAGACCGCGACATCTCGGTCGACGTCCGCGTGGTCGCGGCGACGAACCGGGACCTGCGCGCCATGATCAACAAGGCGGCCTTCCGCGAGGACCTCTACTTCCGGCTCTCGGTCATCCACGTCGAGATCCCCCCCCTGCGCGAGCGGCGCGACGACATCCCGGTGCTCGTCCGCGCGTTCCTCGACGACCTGTCGGAGCGCTGGTACCCGGGCGAAGGCCGCCGGTTCGAGGTGTCGCCCGAGGCCATGGACCGGCTCGTCTCGCTCCCGTGGCAGGGCAACGTGCGCGAGCTGCGGAACACCGTGGAACGGGCGGCCTCCCTGGCCGACGGGACGCTGCTGGGCCTGGCGGACTTCCGGGTCCAGGCACGGCCCACATCGTCGGCCGCGCCCGCGTCCGCCGTCGCGAGCATCCCCTCTGGACTCCCGTTCAAGGACGCGAAGCAGAAGGTCGTGGACCAGTTCGAGGTCGCGTTCCTCTCGGTGCTCCTCGAGAAGCACGGCGGCAACATCACGCGCAGCGCCCAGGAAGCGGGCCTGACCCGCTACCACCTGCGCGAGCTCCTCAAGCGCCACGGCATCGTGTACCAGCACGACGAGTGACACCGGAACTCGGACGCGCGGACCGTCCCCGCGCGGCGCGCGACAGTGGGATGGCCTCGTTCACGAGGGCTGTGGACGTCCTCACTGGCAGGTGGTCACGTGGCCGGTGCAGGACGCGTCGCTCGCGTCGCAGCAGAGCTCGTAGTCCGGGTGGCGGGCCTGGCAGGTGAGGTCCTCCGGGGCGCAGCAGGCGAGCACCACGTGGGCGCAGTCGGGCCAGTCGGGGTGCTCGGCGTGGCATGCGGCGTCGGTCGGCTCGCAGCAGGAGTATCCGAAGTCCATGTAGCGCGCCGCGAAGCACTCCTCGTCCTGGGGCTGACAGTAGCAGCACACGGGCCAGCGTTCCTCGCCGCACTCGCCGTCGCGCAGGCGCTGGCACGCGAGGTCGTCGGCCGGGCAGCAGCGTCCCCACTTGGCGTGGGCCGTGGTGCAGGCGTTCGAGTCCTCCTCGCCGGCCATCACGCACCAGGTCTGGTTCCAGTCGCGACACGCGGTGCGAAGGAGCACGTCGTCTCCGAGCTCCAGGTCTTGCAATGCGAGGAGCCCCGGACCGCCGCCGCAGCGGTTGAACACGAACGGAGAGACGGCCGGGTCGGCGATCCCGTGCGGGGCGTCCGGGTCCGGCGAGACCTCGAAGTAATAGTCGCCGTCGGGGCCTGGGTGGCAGTCCGCCTCGACCGGTCCGTCGGGCGAGTCGACCACGCCTGGCAGGTCCAGGTAGGTGCTCCAGGTCACGTCGCCGAGGACGCGGAACCGGCAGTCGCGCCCCCAGAACTGGACCTGGCCGGCGACCATCACGTCGTTGTCGCGGATCACTGTGCCGCGGTCGAAGGAGCACGTCATTCCCCCTTCGGCCCGCTCCACGCCGGGCTCGAAGACGATCTCCTCGTCGGGGAAGTCGTCGCGCACCGGACAGGTGTTGCACTGCCAGTCGACGGGCGAGTAGTCGTTGAAGGTCCCGATCTCGGCCGACAGGTAGCTCGCCCGCATGAACGACGCGCCCATCAGCTCGTTCCCCACGATCTGGTTGCTGCCGCGGAAGCGGATGTTGTAGTCGGTCGAGCTCCAGGCGAAGAAGCCGAAGCAGTTGTCTTCGATCACGTTGTCGTACAGCTCGTTGTAGAGCCCGGTCTCCACGATGGCGCTGAAGTGGATGTACGGCCCGTACCCGTTGTCATTGAACGTGTTCCGGTACACCGGAAGCCGGGAGGCCGGTCACCCGGAGCCGAAGGCGACCATGTTGTGCCAGAACCTGTTGTACTCGATGATCCAGCTCGCCGCCTTGCTGTGGATGAGCCCGTAGCCCGTGTGGCGATGGATGTCGTTGTGCCGCAGCTCGCCGGAGATGTGGAAGAACCCCAGGATGCCGTACGACCCGTGCCGGCTCGACGAGGGCAGGGCCGCGCGATACCTGACGACGTCGTTGCCCTCGGCCGAGGTCAGGGCGTCGGCGCGCGTCTCGGGGTCGTACGGGAACAGGAATTCGCAGAGCTCCGCCGTGACTGGCGCGTGCTCGCCGCTCCCGTCGGTGCACAGGTCGCTGTCGCCCGCGGCCGAGGACCGGCACTCGTCGCCCAGCGCGAAGAGGCAGCGCCCGCAGCGGCAGCACTGGAAGCAGGGGTCCGTCTCGTCGAGCCCGCGGCACCGGTCCGCGGAGCAGGCGGCGCAGGCGGCCGGGAGCTCGGAGTGGCAGCCGTCCACATCGACGACCACGCAATCCGCGCAGCTCGACAGGACGCACTCGTTCCCGTTGGCGAAGATGTCGTTCCCGACGACCGAGGGGACCGTGTACAGCGACTGCAACCGGATGCCGCCCCGCGCGTTGTCGTGGATGGTGCACCCGTGGATGTTCAGGTGGAGGCTCTGGTGCAGGTGCTCCTCCTCGCAGATCTGCTGGAGCCTCGAGTCGTCGGGGTGCAGCCCAACGCACTCGGACAGCACGTCCTGCAGGGGTCGCGGCAGCCGGTCCGTGCGGTCGTCCATGGCCGGGTTGTTGTACTCGTTCCACATCGTGCTCGCGACGTAACCGCCGCAGGAGTCGGGGTCCCAGGGGGGCGGGTACTCGCTCAGGTGAAACTCCTCAACCTGGCTGCACGCGGCCTCGGGGTCGCAACCCCGCGTGCCGCACTCGGCGCATTCGGCGATGTTGGCGGCGGTCCACTGGCAGTGCGGGCAGCGGTTGATCACCGGACAGCGGTGGAAGCGCTCGCCGGCCGTGGGCACGTCGGTCAGGACGATCCCGTCCGCGCCGACGTACGGGTGGCACCACACCCCGAGGCCCGCGTGGTGGATGTCGGTGTCCTCGAGCGAGACGTCGAGCATCCGTTCGCCGCTCGAGATCCGATCCGCGACCTCCTCGGCGGGAGCCCCGGAGTAGTCTTCCAGGATGTAGACGCCGAACGCCTCGGAGTAGGCCACGGTCGAGCTCCGGATGTGCGCCGAGGCCCTGGGGTGGACCTGGATGCCCGACAGGACCGGCTGCTCGACCCACCAGGTGTCGGTGTTGCCGCTGGCGCACCAGCGCGCCGAGCCGTCGTCGTCGCGGTGCACGCCGACGAAGGCCACGTGAGCCCCGTTCAGCTCCAGGGACCCTTCCACCGCGAGCTCGAAGTAGCGCAGCTCGTCCAGCGGGTTGACTTCGGGCGGGCCGCACGAGCCGGGCAGGTCCGGGTCGGAGCCGCAGGCGGGCGGGTCCACGGCCAGGGACAGACAGCGGAGCTCGCCGCCGCACACATCGACGGGCGGGTCGACCACGGCCGACTCGTTGAAGGCGCAGATCGCGCCGCGCACGCTTTCAGGCTCGACGTCCTCCGGGGCGCCCACTCGGAGAAAGCCGCCTCGCTCGACGAGCACCCGGCGATGCCGCGCCGAGTTGCGCTGCGCCGGGCCAGCGTTGGGGTCGTCGAGGAAGACGACCTCGGAGCACTCGTCCACCACGAGGCGGCCGCCGTCGTTCACGGTCGCGTCGCCCCGCAGCCCGAGGTGGGAGCCGTTCATCCGGAGCTCGCCGCCGTCCGCGATGGTGAGCCACACGCCGTCTCGGAGCTCCACGTCCTCGCCGTCCAGCAGACAGCAGTGCTCGACGAGGACCTCGCCTTCGGCGGGGATGGCGGGGCAGGGCCCGGGGTCGCCGTCGCACGGCACGCCCAGGACGGACGGTCCCTCGACCTCGACGTCCGGGTCTCCGTCGAGCTCGGCATCGGCGGCGGCATCGCCGTCGAGGGCGTCGCTGTCCGCGTCACCCGGCACGTCCGCATCACCGGCGTCGGGCGTGCCCTCTCCCGGGCCGCAGCCCGGCGTCACGACCACCAGGAACACCGGCAGGAGACCGAGCACTGCCAACCGCCACCCGATCGGAACGGATTTCGTCTGCATCACGTGGCTCCCCCTTTCATGGCCTGCACATCGTTGAGGTGTAGAAACGATGATACCATGAATCCGGTATCGGCTTCGTGGTGAATTCGAGCACGAGCGAGGCTGAGCCATGCCAGGTTTTCGCACTGAAGCCTGTAGTCTGCAGCCTGTAGCCTGTCGGCGAATCCGACGATCAGGGACCGTCCCCGAGGAGAGCATCCCGCCGGGGATTGCTGTATAACCCGGGGTATGTGGAGGCTCTCGCTCGGCCCGGTCCTCGTGCTCACGCTCTCGGTCGGAGCGTGGGCGGAGGAGGCGGCGAGCCCCGACGCCGACGACCAGGACGGGGAGGGAGGGCAGGGGGGCGTCGAGGTAGAGGACGGCGACGAGGGCGGGGAAGAAGGAGCCGGGGCGAGCTACATCCTCGAGCAGATCGAGATCACCGGGAATCGCCGCACCTCCGATCGGGTGATCCTGCGCGAGATCGCGTACAGGCCCGGCGAGGTGCTCGACCTCGACGACCAGCGCATCGAGCGCTCGCGGTACCGGCTCCTGGCCACGGGGTTCTTCTCCGACGTCCGGCTCCGGCTGCGGCGCGGCAGCGACCGGGGCCGGGTGGTGCTCGTCGTCGAGGTGGTGGAGCGCTGGACGCTCATCGTTCGCGAGGTGTTCCTGGGCGTCACGGACATCACGCCCTACGGCGGGATCGACGTGGAGGAGCTCAACTTCCTCGGCCACGGCATCTCCTTGTCCGGCTCTTTCGTTGTGGCCGACGAGCAGCAGGGGTACCGGCTCCAGGTGGCCGTGCCGCGGTTCCTCGACTCGGTGGTCTCGCTGTCGCTGGGCTTCCTGTACAACGACGCCCGCGACTTCCTCGGCCGCTACCCGGTCCTGGTCTCGGGCTACGGCGACGAGGAGATGAGCTACGCGCCGGTGAACTACACGCGGATCGGCGGCTCGGTCGGGGTCGGCCTCCGGGTGGCCCACAGCACGAACATCTACCTCGACTACCGGCTGGAGCTGATCCGCGCGGGCGTGCCGTTCGCCGCCGCGCAGCTCGGGCTCCCGCTGGGCCCCGAGATCGGCGAGCCCCTCGAGTTCCACCTCCTCGACGGGCAGAGCCTGCTCTCGGCCTTCGTGCTCTCCCTGGACCACGACACGCGCGACCACCCCTTCCTGCCGTCCCGGGGGAGGCACGTCGCGGGCTCGGCGATGGTGTCCAGCGACGTCATCGGGTCCAACTACCACTTCGTGAAGATCACGGTGCAGGCCGACTTCTACCTGCGGGCGCCCTGGCGGCACAGCTTCCGCATCGGCCTCCTGGTGGGGATGATCTTCGGGGAGGCGCCCCTGTTCGAGCACTACTTCGTCGGCGACCTGTCCGACCAGATCGCCACGCGCGTGCTCGACCTCAACTTCAGCCACTCGCCGGCGCCGAACATCTTCCGGAACTCCATCGCGGAGATGCGGTACGAGAAGCTCTGCGGCCGCCTCGACGTGGAGTACATCGTCCCGCTCTACCGCGGACGGAGGGTCGTCTACGGCCTCGACTTCTTCCTCCTGCTCGGTCTGTACTCCCTGGGCTCGTCGGAGGACTTCGTCTCCCCGCCCGCGGGGTACTCGGGCGGGGCGTTCCCGATCGACCTGACGCTCGACATGGGCTTCCGGCTGGACACGACCGCCGGCGTCTTCGGGTTCTCGTTCCAGAACCTGCTCGGGCTCATCCCGTTCAGCGAGGACTGAGGTGACGGGCCGCGCGTGCAGAGCTGTCACCGCGGTCACGGCGTCGGTCGTGGTCGCGGCGATCGCCCTGACGGTCTGGGCCCAGGAGGTGCGGCAGCGGGCGGTCCGGCTCGAGCACGGCACGGAGTCCCTGCTCGCCTCGATCTCGTTCCGCGACCTGTTCAACGAGCAGTCGAGACAGCGGCTCGACAGCGGGTTCTGGAACCAGGTCGTGGTGCGCATCACCACGAGGCGCGAGGGCCGGCAGAGCCCGGTCAGTCTCGCCGTCCGGACCTGCCGCGTCCGCTACGAGCTGTGGGAGGAGGTCTACGAGGTCCAGATCGAGGACCACAGGGGCCGGACGTCCAGCAGGCTGGCGACGGCGGACGAGGCGATCGCCCAGTGCACCGTGCTGCACAGGTTCCCGGTGGCGAGCCTCTCGGCGCTGGAGCCGGGCACCTACTCGCTGGACGTCGTGGTCGAGCTCAACCCCGTGTCCCCGGAGCTCCTCGAGAGCATCCGGCACTGGTTGCGCAGCCCCCAGGGCGGCCGCCGCCCCGTCGGACCGGGCGACAGCTTCTTCGGCTCGGTCGTATCGATCTTCATCAACACCCAGATCGGCAGGTCCGACCGGATGGTCCACTTCCGGTCCCAGGGCTTCGACGGAGGCGCGCCGTGAGGCAGGGGATCTCGACGAAGCTCCTCCTCGCCATCCTCGTCGCGGTCACGTTGCCGCTCGGGACCAGCGCGGCGCTCCTCCTGATGGCGGTCGACCACAGCTTCCAGGTCGGCGTCAACCGCCAGGTCCAGGACGGGCTGGAGCTCGCGCCCGAGGCCTACCGCGCGTTGTTCGACGCACTGAAGTCCGACTTCGAGCACTCCACCGACGGGATCGTGGCCTCGTCGCGGTTCACCTCCCTCCTCGGGGGCGACCCGGCGGTGATGCAGGCATACCTCGCGCGCCTCGTGGCCGAGCGCGACGACCTCCTCGAGCTGCGCCTCGAGGACGCGGACGGCCGAGCCCTCGCCGCCGCGGGGGACACGGACGCGTTCGACTCCCGCGTCCACAGGCGTTGGACCGAGGAGCGCGATGTCCGGTGGGACGGCGGCGACGGACGCCTCGTCGCGCTGTGGATCGCGCCCCGGCGGCACTTCGACTCCTTCGAGGAGGCCGGGCAGATCCTCGAGACCTACGAGACCCTGCGGCAGGGCCGACTGCACCTCCGGAGCCGGTACGTGATGGTCTACCTCGCCATGGTCGGCGTCGTCGTGCTGATCGCGGTGGCCCTGGGTTTCTTGATGTCGCGCCGCGTGACCACCCGCGTCTCGCGGCTCTGCGAGGCCACGCGGCAGGTGGCCGCCGGCGACCTGACCACGCGCGTGCCGGAGGGCCCTGGCGACGAGGTGGGCGAGCTCTCGAGCGCGTTCAACGCCATGGTCGAGCAGCTCCTCGAGGGTCGCGAGCGGATCGAGTACCTCCAGCGAGTCGCCGCGTGGCAGCAGCTCGCGCGGCGGCTGGCGCACGAGATCAAGAACCCGCTGACGCCGATCCAGCTCGCCGTCCAGGAGCTGCGCGACCGGTACAAGGGCGACGACGAGCCCTTCCGCAAGGTCCTGTTCCAGGCCACGGAGATCGTGACCGAGGAGGTCGAGGCGCTGCGGCGCCTGACCACCGAGTTCTCGTCGTTCGCCAAGCTCCCCGCCGTGGATGCGCAGCCCACCGACCTGCGCGGCTTCCTCGAGGAGGCGTCGCAGGCGCTGGCGCTGCTCGCGTCGGAGCGGGCGAAGGTCGAGGTGGAGCTCCCGCCGGCCGGCATCGACGCCGCCATCGACCGGATGCTGATGCGGCGCGTGCTGGACAACCTCGTGCGCAACGCGGTCGAGGCCATTGACGGGAGCGGCGGCGATGGGCAGGTTGTCGTCCGCGCCGGCCGCACCCCGGCAGGGCAACCGGTCATCGAGGTCGAGGACGACGGGCCCGGCATCGCCGAGGAGGAGCGCGAGAGGGTCTTCGAGCCCTACTACACGACCAAGGACGAGGGCACAGGGCTCGGGTTGGCCATCGTGAAGAAGATCGTGCTCGAGCACGGGGGCCACGTGAGCCTCGAGCCGGTCCGCCCGCCGCCCGCCGAGCCCGTGACGGCGCGGATCAGGCGCGCGACGACCGGCTCCTTCGGTCGCCGCGCCCAGGACCGCCAGGTCGGCGAGGGAGAGCGGCGCGGCGCGCATTTCGTGATCAGGTTGCGTGCATGAGTGAGGACGTCAGACAGAGCCGCAGGTCGCTCATCGGATTCGCCGTCGCGCTGATCCTGGGCGCCCTGCTCGCCATCGTCATGACCCAGGGCGGCACGCTGGTCGAGACAGGCCAGGACGCGCCGGGCTTCGAGCTGTCCGGCGTGGACGACGAGCGGGTGTCCCTCGAGTCGCTGCGGGGCAAGGTTGTGCTGCTCGATTTCTGGGCCACGACCTGCCCGCCGTGCCTGCGGCAGATGGCCGACCTCCAGACCGTCCACGAGCGGATGTCGCCGCGCGACGTGGCCGTGCTGGGCATCAACACCGACGGTTCGTCGGCCGCGCGCATCCGCGACTTCACCCGGTCCAGGGGTGCGCGGTACCCGATGCTCCTGGACCCGGGCCAGGTCTCCGAGCGATACCGCGTCACCCAGCTCCCGACCCTGTACGTCATCGACCGGCAGGGCACGGTCCGCTGGTCCCACGTGGGCCACGTCGGCCACGAGGAGCTCGAGGCCGTGATCCGCGGTCTGCTCTGAGGGGGTCGTATCCGTACACGGGGTCTTCAGTCCCTTGGGGAGCGCGGCGCGAGGGTTCTCCGGGACGCCGATGCCCTCCTCATGGATCGGGCCGAGGTTGTGGCACGCCCTGACGTTGCCGATCGTGCTTCCTCTGCGATGAGACCACCACAGTGGGGTCACTTGCAGCCTCTGATTGGCTTGCTATCCTATCGTTCGACTGGGCTATAGCGTGTCACCAGGTCTGAAACACTCCGTGCTCCTCTCGCTGGTGCTCTTCTTTTCGGGGTCGAGCGTCGCGCGCCCCCTCGTTCTATCGTCCATCGCTCCGTCCGTGGCGGGCTCACACAAAGACGGCGAGACCTGCCCGGACGGCGGATCGGTCCCGTGCGACCGCGACGAGTGCCCCTGTCCGTGCTGCCACGGCTGCTCTCCATCGCTGGCGCCGTCGCTCGAAGCCTCGAGCGCGGGCGTGGCCGTCGGGTCGCCGGACGCGCCGCCCCTCGACGGATCCGATGAGTAGGCGTCGGCACGCTCAGGTATGAAGCTCCGTTCAGCGTGGACGAGGTGGACTGTGTGGACACTGTGGACAGAGAGCACGATGAGGCGATGTCCACAATGTCCACCACGTCCACCACGTCCACTTCGTCCACCAGGGCAGCGTGGCTCCGGGCCTGGTTGTGCCCTCACTCCTCTCCAGATGCGTGCAGGTGCTCGGCCACGGCGGTGACGAGCGCCTCCTGGAGCGCGCGGCCACGGCTCACGCGGCCGTGGGCGCCGTTGACGAGGATCGAGAACGCCACGGTGTGGCGGTCGGGCGGAGCGAGGACGTAGCCGGTCAGCGCGGTCACGTCGTTCAGCGTCCCCGTCTTGGCCCGGACGTTCCGGAACGCGGGGGGCTGACGATACCGGTGGCTCAGCGTGCCGTCCACGCCGCCAGTGGCGAGCTGAGACACGAACTCGGAGCGGATCGTCTGGTCCCGCCACGCCGCGCGCAGGATCGTCACGAGCTGGCGCGGCGAGAAGCGGTTCGCGTCGAAGAGACCCGAGCCGTTGACGAGCCGGTACGCCTCCGGCGCGATCCCGATGGACGCCAGGTAGCGGCCCACCGCCTCGCGCCCCCGCTCCCACGTGCCCTGCGGCGTTCCCTCGGCACCCATGGTCTTGAGGAGGGCCTCGGCGGTGAAGTTGTCGCTGTTCTTGCCCAGCAGCCAGAGCACGGACGAGAGCGGCTCGGACCGGTGGAACGCGAGGAGCCGCTGCTGCCCGCCGGTCGTGCCCTCGCGCACGTCGCCCATGACCCTGATGCGCAAGCTCTCGAGCGCCTCGCGCAGGGCGGCGCCGGCGAAGAGCGAGGGATTGTCGATGCGCGACCGGCGCCGCACGCCGGAGGCAGAGACGGGCAGGCTCCCGGCGACCCGAGCCCGTGTCCCGCCGTCCTGCCCGCTCGTGAAGAACGTGATCGAGGGGGCTCCAGCCTCGGTCGTCACCGTATCGTTCACGAGGTCGAGGTAGCCCTCGGGCTCCGCGGTCACCACTGCCGGCCGCCCGGGCGTCGAGCCGGGCCGCGCGGAGACCGACACGACGTTCCCGTTGACGTTGACCCCGCCCACGGGCGCCCGGAACCACGCGCGCTCGCCCGGCTGCTGGTCGAAGGCGGGCGGCTCGGTCTCGCTGTCGAAGAACGTCGAGTCCACCACGATCCCGTCACGGATGACCCGGACCCCGTCGCGCCGGAGCTCGGCCGCGAGCGCGTACAGGTCCTCCACCTCGAGCGTGGGATCGCCCCGGCCGCGCAAAAACAGCGGCCCGTCGATGGACGCGCCGTTCACCCGGCCGTAGAGCCCGGTCTCGAAGCGGTACTCGGGGCCGAGGATGGCGAGGGCCGCCGCGGCGGTGACGATCTTCGCGTTCGACGCCGGGTTGAGCAGGGCGTCGGCGTCGTGCTCGAAGATCACGTCGCCCGACTCCACATCGATGAAGACCACGCCGAACGACGCGCCGTCGAGATCGGCCTGGTCGAGTATCCTGCGCAGGTCGCCGCGGAGGCCGGTCCAGTCCGGGCCGGCGGGTCGAGCGCTCTCGGCGCGCACGCCGGGCCGCACGTCCGTGCTCACGACGAGCGCCGCGAGCAGCGCGAGAGACATCGCCCGTTTCACACCTTCACCTCCTGCGGGCCGAAGGTACCATGACCCGCGTGTCAGTTCACGGGGGGGGACGCGGCCCGAGGCGAGGTTCCGTAAAAGGGGAGCAACTCCAACGTGAGCGTGAGCGTGAGCGTGAGCGACAGACGACACCAGACGCCTCGCAAGTTCCTCGAGCCTCGTCCAACCCTCGAGGTTCGATCTGTCGGGGGAGCATGGCGGCAACATCAGGCGTTTTTTTCGAAAATTCGCTCACGCTCACGCTCACGCTCACGCTCACGCAAACCGCCTTGTCTCGGGCTCTGTGCTCCCCCCATACGCAGAACCGCACCCCGCGGCCCGAGGCGTGAACGCTGACTTCCCCCCGCGCCACGCCATGCAGCTTCGCTACCGCCCGCAGACAGGCTTGAAGACACCGAGACATTTGACTATATATAAGTAGACAGTTGGGAGGTTGCCATGCCGGAGACCATCGGTGAGCTCCTCGGGCTTCGCAAGGCCCTGGCCAGCCAGCTCGATCTCGCCAACGTTGTCAAGGCGGGCCTGCCAGCCAGCGCGATCGACCGAGTCAAGGAGTCGCTCGACCTCCCGGATTCCGAGCTCACGGCAGCTCTGGCCATCAGCACCAAGACCCTCGGTCGCATGCGGAAGACGCGGAGGCACCTGTCCTTGATCGAAGGGGACAGGCTCGCTCGACTGGCCCGGCTCATCGTCCTTGCCAACGCGGTCCTCGAGCAACCCGACCTCGTTCGCGAGTGGTTCCGGAGCCCGCAGATCGGCCTGAACAACCAGACGCCGCTCGAGGTCATGGTGACCGAGGCCGGTGCACGGGAGGTCGAAGACCTGCTGCAGCGCATCGAGCACGGGGTCCTCACGTGACGGTTGCCTGGCGGCTGGTCAGGGCCGCGCATCAGGCCACTGCCTTCGATGGAGAGGGTGCCCGCATGGCCGGCGGCCGGTGGAACCACCGTGGCACCGCGCTCGTCTACGTGGCGGACAGCCTGGCGCTCGCCGCCCTCGAGGCATTCGTCCACCTGCAGCGGGCGGCCGCGAAGATCCCGCACGTCAGCTTCCGGGTGGAAATCCCCGACGACGTGATCACCGGCATCACGCTCCACGGCTTGCCGAGAAACTGGCGGGCGGAGCCACCCCCCGACGCGACCAAGCGGATCGGCACCGACTGGGTGGCCGCCGCGACATCTGCGGTCCTGCGAGTCCCCTCCGTCCTCGTGCCCACCGAGAGCAACTTCCTGTTGAACCCCGCTCATCCGGGCTTCGAGCGGCTCGTCATCTCTCCCCCCGTGACCTTTTCGTTCGATCCGCGCATGTGGAAGTGACGACCGTCCGGATCAACTTGCGACTGGAGCTCCGACCCCATGGTCGCCTGTGCGACTCCTCGAGCACTTCCACGGTGGCCCCGGGGTGTGAACGCCTGCTGACCACGGCAGGTCGCCCGAGTATCATCGGCGGTCATGATCATCCGAGACCCGGTCCACGGGCTGATCGAGCTGGCGGGCCCGGCCGGGCCCGTGCTCCACGAGCTGCTCGACACCCGGGAGGTGCAGCGGCTCAGGCGCATCCGGCAGCTCGGCATCGCCTCGCTCTCGTTCCCCGGGGCGGAGCACTCGCGGTTCGGCCACGCCCTCGGCACGGCCCACGTGATGGCGCGCCTGTGCGACAGGCTCCAGCGCCAGGACGGAGCGCCCGCGCGACTCGAGCCCGAGCTCGTCGCCGCGGCCGTGGCCGCCGCGCTCCTCCACGACGTGGGGCACCCCCCGCTCAGCCACGTGCTCGAGACCGCGGTGCCGGGCGGGCAGGCGCACGAGCGCTGGTCGGTCGCCGTCGCGGAGTCCGGGGAGACCGAGGTCGGCGCCGCGCTCCTCGGGCACGGCCTCTCCAGTGCCGTAGCCGACCTCCTGGCCGGCGTACACGAGGCCCGGTTCCTGTGCGACGCGCTCTCGAGCCCGCTCGACGTGGACCGCTTCGACTACCTCCTGCGCGACAGCCACTACTCCGGTGCGCACTACGGCATGTTCGACCTCGACTGGATGCTGAGCTCGCTGCGGCTCGCCGAGGCTCCGACGCCCGACGGGACCAGGGTCGTGCTCGCCGTGGACGGGCGGCGAGGGCTCAGGGCCGTCGAGGCCTACCTCATGGCGCGGCTGTCCATGTTCCAGCAGGTCTACTTCCACAAGACGGGGCGCGCGGCGGAGTTCATGCTGCGTCGGGTCCTTGCCCGGGCGGGCGCGCTGATCGAAGACGGCGCGGCGCGCCTCGGTCCCATCCCGAGCGGCCTCTCCAGCCTCCTGCGCGGGCAGAAGCCGAGCCTGCACGACTATCTCGACCTCGACGACACGGTGATCTGGTCCTGCCTCCGGCGCTGGGCGGACTGCGACGACCCGGTCCTCGCCCGGCTCGCCGGCGGCCTGCTCCACCGTCGGCTCCTGCGGACCCTCCCCCTGCAGAGAGCCCTCGCCGGGACCGAGGAGGAACAGGTGGTCCTGGCCCGGGTCCGGGAGGCCACGCTCGCCGCCGGGTACGATCCGGACCACTTCTGCGGCCTCGACCGCGCGGTGGACGTGGCGTACAACGTGGACCCCGGGAGCCCCGAGCGCATCTGGGTGGTGGGCCTCGGCGGACCCCGGCCGCTCGCCGAGGTCTCGCCCATCGTCCACGTGTTGCGTGGGTGGCAGGTGGGACGAACGATCGTCATCTGCCCCCGGGAAGCCCGGGACACCCTGATTGGAGAGCTGGAATGAACGCGCGCTTCACCACCCTCACGGTGACCTCGTCCCTCGTCCTCGCCCTGACCGGAGACACGGCAGCCACGCCGCCACCGCTCCGGCTGCACGCGGCCTTCGCCGGATCGCGCGACGCGGTCGAGCTGTCGTTCGAGAACACGTCGGACGCGCCGGTCACGGTCTACATCGACGCGCGCCTCGCCGAGGTCCAGCTCCTCGACGGCCGCGGGAGGCTGGGACGGTGTCGGGTCCCGGCCGGCGGGATATCCGGCGCCCCGGACGAGCGGCGGTTCGTCACGATCCCGCCGGGTGCGAGCGTGTCGGAGCGGCTCGACCTGCGTTTCCCCTGCTTCGGACGCCTGCTCGACCCCCTGGGACGGGCCGGCAGCCTCGACGTCAGCTACCGCGCGCGGTTCGGCAGGACCCCGCTCGGGACGCGCTCCTGGACCGGGTTGCTCGGCCCTGTGTCGCTCGTGCCCCCGGCCGCCGGGCCCGCTCCGGTCGAGGACGCGGCCGGTGCCGGGCCCGCGTCCGCACCCACGCTGCACCACGTCGGGCCGCTCCCGGACGTCGGCCGGGGCGACATCGTCGCCGTCGCGCTCGAGCTCCGGGGCCCGGACCAGGCCCGGGTCCGCGTCGCGGTCCGGCCCGAGTACTTCCAGTTCGTGGTCACGGCCCCCGACGGCTCGGCGACCGCGTGCGGGCTCCCGCTCACCGGAGTCCGGACCCTGCCCGAGTTCTTCGAGCCGCTCGGGCGCAGGAGG